>Ga0181588_10001014_pt1 | contig 25111 bp, 17 predicted proteins | sample 071ome_26_FD_148607 | JGI IMG/M metagenome (GOLD analysis project Ga0181588, IMG submission 148607) | Coastal salt marsh microbial communities from the Groves Creek Marsh, Skidaway Island, Georgia - 071409BT metaG (spades assembly) | ecosystem: Environmental > Aquatic > Marine > Intertidal zone...
TGCGTCGCGCATGCTGGACATGCCCGGTGAGGTGGAGGTGATTGCAGGCTTCCAATACGAACTCAACGAGGTTCCCAACGACGGTTACCTTGACTTCTACCTCCAACCCGAATACGCACCTCATGGATACGTCTGGATGATTCCCAAGGCAGGAGGTCGTGCGAACGTTGGCTTGGTCACGACCGACAAGAAGGGGGCCGTTCGCTACCTGGATCGGTTCATCAACGACACGTACCTCGACGGGAAGCCCCACGTCAATCCTCCTTGGCGGCAGGACGGTGTGAAGGTCCGGCCCTTTGGGGGCACCATCCCGATTTCAGGTCCTCGACCCTCCACCGTTGAGGACGGTCTGCTCCTCGTCGGTGACGCGGCCGGATTCACCTCCCCTCTGTTTGAGGGCGGCACCCACCTTGCGTTGTGGTCCGGTCGTGCGGCCGCAGAAACCTTCGCGAAGGCCCTGTCAAACGGTAGGGCGAGCAAGGCCGACCTGTCCCCGTACGAGCGTCGGTGGAAGGCAGCGTTTCCCCCCTACCACAAGATCCTGAAGGGGAAGACGGCGTTGTATGACTTGACCGATGAGGAGATGTCCGCGATGGCGCGCTGCTTGCCCGAGGAACTTGGAAGCATGTCCCCCGTTGAGAAGTTGGCCATCGGGGTGAAGATCCTCTTCCGTCGCCCCCTTCTCCTTGGAAAGCGCGTCATTTCAGTGCTGTTGTCGTTCGGCTACTCCCGAGCGAAGCACTTCGGTTGGTAGCGCTTGCTTGGAGGGACAGGTTCACGTTTGACCTGCGCCCCCCGGGGATTGAATGGGTGGCGTCGTCCTTGCTCTGGGCCTCGTTGGCTGCCTGTTGGTGCTCCTTCCATGGAAGCGCCTCCTGCCTGATGGGGCTGGACGGCGAACCATCGAGCACCTTCCGACCCTCGGGATGGTGCTCTCTTGGCTCCCCTTCCTTCTGCTTGTCCAGCGGTTCGTGGTGGACGACACGACGGTCGCTGCAGTGAACGCGTCGGGTGGCGCGTCCATGCCGCTGCTGTACCGTGTTGCGGCGACATGGTCTGCTCGTAGCGGCCCTCTGCTCTTGTGGGCGGGGTTCACGGCCAGCCTTGCGTGGTGGTGGCGCGCCCCGATGCAGGGCGAATCTTCTGATGTCGCGTCGCGCCGCGTGGGGCTGCTGGGTGGGTTTGCCGCGCTTCTCATGCTGCTCGCCTTGCATCTTCGCCCCTTTGCACCAACGTTGCCCGGTTCGCTTCGCGGTGAATTGAACCCGCTGTTGCAAACCGACCTGATGGTCGTTCATCCGCCGCTTGTCTTCTGCGCTTACGCCTATTGTTTGTCGATCGCGGCCACCGGCATCTCCAGCATCGGTCAACCGGACGAGGGATTCCTTGACAGAATCACGACTCAGGCCCGACCCGCCTTCGTCGTGACGACCCTGGCCATTGGTCTTGGAGGCCTGTGGGCGTACCTGATCCTTGATTGGGGTGGGTACTGGGCATGGGACCCGGTTGAGACCGGTTCCTTCCTGCCGTGGCTCGCGTTGGCCGTGCTGGCACATGCGCGCACCGTGCCACGAAAGGTCCCCGGTGTCGTGCTGCGTGGCGCCTCCCTGTTGACGGGCGGGCTGGCCCTGTTTGCGACCCTTGTGACGCGAGCGGGCGGGGCATGGGCAGCTTCTGTGCACACGTTTGTCGTCGCCTCCGAGGGCAGCCCACCGAACGATGCCTTTGGGCGAATTGTCGCCCTCGCCGTCGACGGAAGCGCAGGCGTGGAGGTGATGGCGTACCTTCTGGTGTTGATGCTCTTGGCAGGATGGTGGCTGGTTGATCTCAGCCTCGCTGCAGGGCACAAGGCACGCCCTCGATGGCTCGTCGTGGACCTCGCCGTTCCTTCGATCGTGGCAGCCGCGGTGCTTGTGGAATGGAGCACGACCTTCACGACGGTTCAGCCTGGCGTACTCGGGCGCGTGGTCCCGTTCGGGTCGGCGTGGGTCGGTGTGGTGCTGTTCCCCTCGCTGGTCATCACAGGATGGTCGAAATCGGCCGATCATGGGAAGAACGGATTCGCACGTCCGCTTGGCGTTCCGTTGGACTGGCTAATTGCGGGGGCCGTTGCCACCTTGGGCGGTGACGTCCTCCTCGCCGTGGTCTGGTTGTGCGTTTTCTCGCCCATTGCCGTTTCGAGCGCTCCCACATCCAACATGCCCGCAGCCGCGCTGGGCGTGACCCTTGCGCTTGTGTCTGCGTGGACCGAACTCGTCCCGCTTCACGTCGCAGGCCTCATGCTTCTGCCGTTCCTCGCGCCATGGTTGATGATGGACGACGATGCTTCGACGGGGGTGGACATCCGCACCACCCTCAAGCGCGCACCGTTGTGGGCTGGGGCCGGAATTGCGGCATTGATGCTTGTGCTGACCTTCACCATCCTGCTGGGTTCCATCGATCAAATCCATTTCGCCGCTCACGAAGTCTACGGGTCGGTCTTGCTTGCCTCAACCTCTGGAGCACTGCTTCTGTACAGCCTCAGACATGAAAGCACAACGATGCGGTTGACGATGCTGACCGGTCTGCTGTTGGTCAGCGCAGTGGGGGCCCTGCTCGCACCGGGGCTCTGGGGGGGCGATGCGTTGGAAGGCCTCAGCAACGTGGTGTTGCGCGGTCACATCGCCTGGCTCGTCGCCCCCACGGCCCTTGTGGCGTTGCCTCACGTGTTCAGCGAGGTTGTGCGTTCCGCACGACGTCGTTCGACCACGCCGTGGTGGCGTCGCGTGCCGGTGCAGGCCCACGTGGTTCACGCTGGGTTGCTGCTGCTGATTGTGGGCCACGTCATGACAACGACGTTGGTGGACCGTGGCGACCCTGCCCACCGGATCACGATGCTCAAGGACGAACCGATCGAGGTGGACGGGTGGACCTACACCTTCAGGGACGTGCGCTTGATTCCTGGTGAGGACTTGACCGTTGGTGACGGAGCGGTGCACGTGGTCATTGATGTGTCCGATGGCACCGAATGGCGTGGGACAGCAGAACCCGGAATGACACGGTTCGATGCGTCAGGATTCCCGCGTTCCGAAGTGGACGTAGTCCGTGGGGCGACGGGTGACGTCGTTCTCATCTTCGATTTCACCCAGGCGGGGGACCTCATGCAGACGGTGGCGTTGGAGGGTGAAGACGCCGTTGATGCGGTTCGCGTCACGGTCTACCGCTTGCCTCAGTCGCATGCGGTATGGATTGGATGGGGATTGATGCTGCTCGGCATGACGGGCCTTTCCCTTACGAGCCGGGGGAAGGTGAAGCACCTTCCCGCCGCTTGACTTATGAGGGGTGCTCCGGTGGCTCGGCGCACCTGAGGAGTGAGAACCATGGAGGAAGGAGCCATTGTCCACGTGGATTACGACCTGTTTGACGGAGCCAGCGGGGACCTCATCGAGACGACCCGTGAGGCCACAGCAAAAGAGCACGAGGCGCACCAAGAAGGCCGTGAATACAGCCCCATGGTGTGCGTCGTCGGCGCGGGAAACCTGATCCCGGGATTTGAAACCGCACTCCTCGAAGCCAAGGCCGAGACCGACATCGACATCACCATTCCTGCCGAGGAAGCCTACGGCGAGAAGGACCCGGCCCAGATGGAGACCATCTCCAGGGACAAGTTGCTGCGCTCGGTGCGCGACCCGAATCAGCTCTACATCGGTGCTCCGGTGAACATTGGTGGCCGTCAGGGCTACCTTTCGTACGTGGCTGCTGGCCGTTGCCGCATCGATTACAACCACCCGATGGCAGGCAAGGACCTTCGTTACTCCTTCCGCATTGTCAAGGTCGTTGAGGGCCGCGAAGCAACCGTCGAAGCGTTGCTTCAATCCAACACCGGTCACAGCGATTTCGGTGTCGGTTTCGACGGTGACGACGTGTCGATCACCCTGCCACAATCGATGCTGTTCGACACGAACGCTGCGATGATGAAGTTCAGCCTTGTTCGTGTCTTGCGCGACGCGATGGACGACCTGGGCACCGTCACCTTCCTTGAGGTGCACGAAGCACGGGGCATCGGACACGTGCATGACCACGACGACCATGACCATGAGCACGATCACGATCACGACGAGGACTTCGAGTCGCTGTCGGTGGCCGACCTCAAGGAGCGCTGCAAGGCGGCTGGCCTTCCCGTTGGTGGGAAGAAGGCCGACCTCATCGACCGCCTCCGTGGCGCGAGCGGCGAAGAAGAGTGATTCTCAGGCCAAGCCTCTTGAGTTGCTCACGTGAGCGACCACATGAGGCCCATGACGACGGACGAGGCGTCGGATGTGGACCCAACAGATGTCGTCCAGCAGGACGATGCCGTTGCCGCCGAGGACGGAGCACCGCTCGAAGCCAAGGAACCACCCTTCAGTCCCCTTGAACGCGTTGTGTTGTGGGGGCTTCTGGGGACCTTTGTCGTCGTCGGTCTTGCCTACGCCGTTGCACCTGAAGCGGTATGGGATGACCGACTGGCTCCCGTGGTGTGGGATCCAATCGTGTTGGATGCCAGCGACGACGCAGGTGACGCGGGCTACAACCGGTGGAACACCGCATTGTACACGGCAGGACTCTTTGTGTCCGTGCTGGCCCTGCAAGCCTTGTTCAGGCATTGGCGTCTTCCTTCCGACGACCTGATGGTCCTGTCCTTGGCCGTATGGGTGTGTTTGGCACCGGTCTTGCGCGTCCTGGAGGACGCGCACATCTTCCCCCCGGGCAACGACGTGCTCTTCATTTCGCCGATCATTCACTTCCACCTCGCGGCGTGGCTTGTCGCCGTGGGCCTCGCAGGGTATCGCCTTGATGTGACGATGGCGAGGAGCATGCACCCGTCGACCACCGAGCGCCGCGTTCACCATGCCTTGCTGTTTGGTGTCCCCTTCGGGTTGCTCGGATTTTGGAGCTGGGTGCTTCGTCCGGCCCACGACGGCGCCGTGGACATCGGTTCAACGGCCCCCGTTTTGTTTTCGCTCCTCGCGCTCGTGGCCGTGGTCCTCTGCTTGATGCGTACCACAGGTGCACCCGCCGTCACCCGGGCGTTGTTGAGCTTCGGGGTGGGGGCCGTCTTTCTCTCCATGGGGTACTACGTCGCCCTCGCCCAGCAACTGAGCGTCCTGTACGTCGACGATCCTCACAACAACATCGTTCTGTGGCCGCTGTTCGTGGTGGTCGGCCTCCCACTCTTGATCGCGGCCGTCCTGCACCGGTATGGCGCTCCGGCCCACAACCACCTCACGGCAGCGGGACATGTTCCCGGCGTGCTCCCCGAGGGCGTTCGATTGGAGGTATGGGAAGCCGATCCTGAAGCGGTCGCTTCCCACCCCGTGGAGCGCCTTTCGACGCGGGCGATGCTGGCATCTCCGCTCGTCTTGCTCATGCTGATTGGGCAGTTGGCTGACGGCTTTGCCACGTTCCTTGGCCTTGACGTGTTTGGCTACGCGGAGAAACACGTCGCGAGCCAGGGTGTCATCGAACTTGGCGCGACGGTGAACGAAGCGCTTGGCATCGACTTCGGCGTTGGTGCATGGTTGTTCATGGTCGTCAAAGCCGTGCTCGTCACCCTCATTGTGATGCTCTTCGCCCGAATGCGCGTCGAGCATCGTCAGCAGCACCTTCGTGTGCTGATCGTGCTGGCGGTGATGATCGTCGGTTTGGCCCCCGGGCTTCGTGACGTTGGGCGCCTCATCCTCGATGTGTGAGGCCCATCGTCGGATGCTTGAAGCGCGGTGTGCTCCTCGGCGGAGCAGGGGAGCATCATGGATCGATTGCAAACCTGCCACGTTCCCTCAAGCGAGGAAGCGAAGGCCCGGCGCGAGCACAACAGGTCCTTGGTCGACACCTTGCAGTCAAGGCTCAATGACGTCCGTCAGGGCGGGGGGATTCGGGCCGTCGAACGCCATCGTTCTCGCTCCAAGTTGCTCCCACGTGAACGCATTGAGCGCATCATCGACCCCGGGACCGCGTTCCTCGAACTCTCTGCACTGGCAGCCAACGACCTCTATGAGGGTGGAGCGCCGAGCGCGGGCATCGTCACAGGAATCGGAATGGTGCACGGTCGAGAATGCCTCTTTGTGGCCAACGATGCGACGGTCAAAGGGGGGTCGTACTACCCGATGACGGTGAAGAAGCACATCCGGGCGCAAACCATCGCCCACGAGAACCGACTGCCTTGCATCTACCTGGTAGACTCAGGCGGCGCGTTCCTGCCGATGCAGGACGAGGTCTTCCCCGATATCGGTCACTTCGGCCGAATTTTCAGAAACCAAGCGCGCATGTCGGCCGATGGAATCCCTCAGGTTGCTGCCGTGCTTGGCTCCTGTACGGCTGGAGGTGCGTACGTACCTGCCATGTCAGATGAGTCGATCATTGTCAAAGGCAACGGCACGATTTTCCTCGCTGGGCCGCCGCTTGTCAAGGCGGCGACTGGAGAGGAGGTCAGTGCAGAAGACCTCGGTGGAGCCGACCTGCACACGTCCGTATCGGGTGTCGCCGATCACTTTGCTGAGGACGAAGCGGAGGCGTTGCGCATGGTCCGCAACGTGGTGGAGAATTTTGGACCGAGGTCCCTCTCACCCATGAACGGGAAGGCACCTGAAGCGCCGTACCACGACCCCGAAGAATTGCTGGGCATCGTGCCTGAGGACAACCGCACCCCTGTGGATGTGCGCGAGGTGATCGCGCGGATTGTCGATGGGTCGCGGTTCCACGAATTCAAACCGCGGTACGGGACGACCTTGGTGTGCGGATTTGCTTACCTTCACGGGCAACCGATTGGGATTGTCGCGAACAACGGCATCCTGTTCTCTGAGTCCAGCCTCAAGGGCGCCCATTTCGTCCAGTTGTGCGGACAACGTCAGGTGCCGCTTGTGTTCTTGCAGAACATCACCGGCTTCATGGTCGGTCGTGATTACGAAGCCGGGGGCATCGCGAAGGACGGTGCGAAGTTGGTCACGGCTGTCTCTTGCGTTGACGTTCCGAAGTTCACGGTCATCATCGGTGGGAGCCACGGTGCAGGCAACTACGGTATGTGCGGACGGGCGTACGACCCGCGATTCTTGTTCATGTGGCCGAACGCACGCATCTCCGTGATGGGCGGTCCGCAAGCAGCCGACGTGCTGACGACGATCAAGCAGGACCAAGTGGCGAGGGAAGGAGGGGGGCCCTTGGGCGCTGAGGCCCTCGAGGCCTTCCGAGCGCCCATCTTGGAGAAATACGAGCGAGAGGGCTCGCCCTACTACTCGACCTCAAGGCTGTGGGACGACGGTGTCATCGACCCACGCGACACCAGGGACGTCCTTGCCCTGTGTTTGGCGGCATCGCGCAATGCGCACAAGCCGGACAAGGGGTACGGTATCTTCCGCATGTAGGGCAATTGAAAAATCGAATTTCCAATTGAGGTGTACGTTGTGAACGCTCCTGCATGTGATCACCTTCACCTTCAGGTCGATGGACCCGTGCTGCGGGTCGGATTGGCGCGTGAAGAGGTGTTCAACGCCCTCAACGTGCAGTTGATCACCGAATTGTGTAAGGTGCTCGAATGGAGCGCAGCACGAAGCGCTGGCCGAACCGGGAACTTGAGCGATGAACACGGTGCATGCTTCCGTCTCGTTGTGTTGCACGGCCTTGGGAAGCACTTCTGCGCTGGGGCGGACATCGGCATGATGCGGGACGCTGGTGCACGAACCGTCGATGAGAACCGTGAGGACAGCGCCCGCTTGGACCGGTTGTTCCACGGGTTGTGGTCTCACCCATGTTACACGCTCGCCGTGCTGCACGGCGTGGCCTTGGGCGGGGGCGCAGGCCTCATCGCGGCGTGCGATCATGTGGTGGCGGTTGAAGGCGCAAGGGTGGCCTTGTCCGAAGGCAAACTCGGGATCCTTCCCGCCGTCATTGGCCCTTACGTGTACAGAAGGGTGGGCTCTGCTGCGTTTCGCAGGTTGGCGATGAACGCCGGGAGGATCGGCACCGACGAAGCTCAACGCATCGGCCTTCTTGAGGACGTCCATCGCACGGCGGACGACGCTTGGGCCGCCGTTGACGCCATTGTTTCAGAGGTGTTGACCACGGGACCAAGCGCGGTCACAACTGCGAAAGAACTCACCCTGGGCTTTGACCGCTGGAACGGGTCCGACGAAGACCTTCGGACGTGGACGTTGGACTTCACCAGCCGAATGCGCGGCTCCGATGAGGGACAGGAAGGGCTCTCTGCGTTCCTTGAGAAGCGCCCTCAGCGTTGGCGACCGGATGCGGGGGGCACGTCCTGATGCGCAGCGTGCTCGTGGCCAACCGAGGTGAGATTGCCTGCAGGGTGCTTCGGGCGTGCACGGAGGCCGGATTGGACTCTGTGGCAATTTTCGCTGAAGACGAGGTTGGTTCGTTGCACACTGAGCTTGCCACACGGTCGGTTGGTCTCAGCGGCGAGGGTCCAAGCGCGTACCTTGACGTGGACGCCATCCTTGAAGCAGCACGTTCGTCCGGGGCCGATGCGGTGCACCCCGGGTTTGGATTCCTCTCTGAACGTGCTGATTTCGCACGCGCGGTGGTGGCTGCGGGACTGGTGTGGATTGGCCCCTCTCCGGACGCCATTGAACGGATGGGCGACAAAATGACCGCACGCATCACGATGCGGGAGGCCGGCGTCCCCGTCATACCCGGCTGTGAAATTGAAACGGACTCCACGGGGGACGATGAACGCGATTTGTTGACCGTCCTTGAGGCGGTGGAGTCGGCGGAGGTCGAGGTTGGATTTCCGCTCTTGTTGAAGGCAAGCGCAGGTGGAGGCGGCAAAGGGATGAGGGAAGTGACATCCCGGGAAGGCCTCGAGGAGGCCCTTCGTTCCGCTCGTAGGGAAGCGATGGCCGCCTTCGGCGATGGCCGTGTCTACCTTGAACGTCTTCTGCGCAACGCAAGACACGTGGAGGTGCAGGTGCTTGCCGATGCACATGGACGGACCGTTCACCTTGGCGAGCGTGAGTGTTCCATCCAGCGCCGACACCAGAAGGTGTTCGAGGAAGCACCCTGTCCTGTGATGGACGAGGAGTTGCGCGCGCGCATGGGTGCGGCGGCTGTGGCCGCAGCAGAGGCCGTGGAGTACGTCGGAGCCGGTACGGTTGAATTCCTTCTCGAGGCGGATGGGACCTTCCATTTTCTTGAGATGAACACCCGAATTCAGGTCGAGCATCCAATCACAGAGGCCATTACAGGCGTGGACATCGTCGCTGAACAGTTGCGGATTGCCTCAGGTGAACGCATGCAGGTTGGCGACCTGCACCTGCAGGGCCACGCCATCGAAGTCCGCATTTATGCCGAAGACCCTTCCAATGAATTCCTTCCCTCCATCGGCCCCCTTGCCGTCTTCCGTCCTCCAACGGGGCCCGGTGTTCGCTTTGACACCGGGGTGCGGGAGGGCGACAACGTGTCACCTTCCTACGATCCTATGCTCGCCAAACTGGTCGTCCACGCACCCAATCGAGCACATGCCTTGGCGAGGATGCGGCGGGCGCTGGACGATTTCGTGGTCCTTGGGACGACGACCAACGTCAGTTTTCTACGCGACCTGCTCGACCAAGAGGCGGTGGTGGGTGGACACACCCATACGATGCTGATCGACGAGGTGTATCCGTCCGGATGGACCGCTCCCTCCGTCGGCGAAGCGGCACGAGCGGTCGCGGCCTGTGCGGCGTCCGTTCCGACTCGGTCCGTGGGCGGTTCCTCCTCGAGCGCCGAACCCTCACCGTTCATCACCGTTGGAAGGAGGCTGCCTTGATGGTCGAGTTTCGCGCCCCAGAAGGCACCGTTGAGGTGCACCCCTTTCCCGACGGCACCTCATGGGTCGTCGGAGACCACCGGTTGACGAGGCTCGATGACGTTCGCTGGTCCGTGAAAGAGGTCGGCCGTTCCGCTCGGATTGCTCATGCCGTCCGCGTCGGTGACGACGTGTGGCTGCACCTCGATGGATGCGTTCATCGTTTGAGCCTCGTTGAACCAGGAGCACGAAGCGGAGGAGCCGAAGGTGGCTGCACCGCACCAATGCCCGGGGCCGTTCTGGATGTCTTGGTGAACGTTGGTGATGAGGTTGAGGCCGGGACCCCTCTCGTCGTCATGGAGGCCATGAAGATGGAACACCGGGTGCTGGCTCCGACGGACGGGACGGTTGTTGCGGTTCACGTTGAGGTCGGCGCCCGTGTTCAGCAAGGACAAACCTTGGTGGACGTTGAAACGGACGTCAATTGAGGGCCCGTCAAACGATGACGCTATGACCGCTTGCGTTTGGCGCAGTGCATGGATGCACCATCCATCGTCTTCGGCTTCCGGCCGACGGTGTTGGTTGGGCTCTTGCTGGCCACGTCCATCGCGGCCGTGTTTTGGAGGATCCTCGTTCCACGCCAACTCCAAGGCCTTCGTGTGGCTTTTCCAACCGGCACCCGAAGGTACGAGGTCCACAGGGTCACGCAAAGCGTCGACGAAGCCCGCCGTTTGCTGTCCACGTCCGGGATGCGGCTCGGCGTGAGCGCCTACCTCATGGCGCTTGTCGGTGCATTTCTACTGATTGTCGAGATCCTGCTGATGAACGGGGGCGTGCAGGAGGGGCTGTCTGCCATCAACCTCGGACTGGCCATGCTCCTCATCGGCTTCACGTCGCTGACGTCCATCGGTGCCGCCCTTTCTGCCATGTTCCTGCCGTCCATCGGACTTCAACGGGCCAGCCTGCAGCACAACGACCCCACACGACGCCGCAGTTCGGTCCTCCTGTTTTGCGGGTGGATGGCGTTGACCGGCATGGCATGGTGGGGGATGGCCGGCGTCGAATCATCGTGGCGAACGAGCGTGACGCTGGTCGTGGCGCTAACACCACCTGTGTTGGCCTACGGTCGAGTGCTCGGTTCATCGTGGCACGCCATGCGGTTCGAGCACGCGCGGATGGCTGTTGGAAAAACGTCTCCGTTCCGAGGGACGTCGCCCAAGCCTCGGCAGCAAGCCTTCGCGATGATCGTCAACATCAACCTCATCGCGATGCCGTTGGTCGCCCTGAACACCTTTGTGACGCTCGTCATGATGCTGGCCACGCCTGATTTGTTCGTTCACTCGGAAGCCGTGGTTTCGCTCCCAGAGTACACGGCGCAAGCCACGGTGATGGAGGAAGGAGGTTTCCTTGGGTTTTGGATGATCGAGGGGTTGTCGGGCATCGACGACGCTGCAATCCGGGCTCCGCTTGTTGCCTGCGTCCTCCTGTTCCTCTTGCTCAACGTGGCCATTGTCGGTTTGCTGTTTGTGTACGAAGTCGCCCGCATCATGTTCCTCGACCTTGCGGAGGTCTCCGGGCGGGGTGGCATCCGAATCACGGACAGCCGGTTGCTGAGGGCGGAGCGGAGTCAGCAAGCGAAGGTCCTGAACTTCTGCTTCACGGGCTTTGCCGGTCAATCCATGCTCCTTGTGGCCTTGGCTGCCGTAACGTTTTGGGATTCCATCAACCTGCCTTCGGGTCCTGCATGTGGCGCGTGGGAACAGACCGTGTGCCATGTTGTTGAGAAAGACGCGATGGAGTCACTGACGTGGATGCTGTCTGCTGGAGGGCAGGTTGCCTTCTTGGCAGTCTGGGCACGCTCGTTTCGTGTCGGTCAGCACCTCCCGAGCATCACGTTTGACGCCGCGGCGGGGGACGACCGGGAGCGGCTTGAATCGATGGAGGACATGATTTACCTCCGTCGAGGAGGATGGTTTTCGAACCTCGCGAAGGACGACTGGAGCAACACCCTCCAACGCTTTGAGGACGAATCGCACCAGTCCGTCAGCGCGGGTTTGGAGGGAATTGAGCTGAGCCGCCGAACGATGGCGAGGATGCAGGTGTTCGCCGCCATCGGTCGATGGTCCGAGGCCGAAGAAGAAGCCATCTCACTCATCGCCCTTTCCGCCCGTCGATCAGGCCATCATGCGAACGCCTTGCTCGCCGCCGCTTCCCTTGCGCAACGCGATTTCCCAGAAGCCCGGTCACGGTTGGCCACCCTCGCGGAGGGGGATCTCACGACCAACCGCCTCCGTTGGTTTTTGGCCGTGTGCCAGCCCCGGACCACTTCGATTGACCCGGACATGCTTGCGTCCCTCATGGTGGACCCCGTGACACGCATGAACATCGAATTCTTGGAGCGCACCGCGGCCGGCATCGCTGAGGGTCCTCGGCCGAAGCGTGACGGCGCCATGGCCCGACGTTCCCTTCTCGGTGATGCCGCTCGCCTTCGGCTCGAAGGGGCTTCGGACCGTGCGTTGAGCTTGATTGAAGACCACGTCGAACGCTTCAACCTCTCATCCATGGAGTGGCTCCATGGGCACGCGGTCCGGATCCTCCTGCACCTCGACGAGGGTCGAGTTGCCACTGCGGGCTCGCTTGCGCTGGCCTTGCCGCATGAGGCTTCACGGCACCCCCATTACCGCGTCGCGCTCAATGCGTTGGCAGCGGTCGGGCAAGGGAGGCCGCCTGTAAGCGAACCCACAGGGATGACGTGGATCGACGAAGCCGTTGGCGACTGGATTCAAGCATGGCCGTCCCGCCACGAAGTGGCCGTCGGTCCTGTGTGGACGACCCGCAGCCTTCGTACCCATGCATGGGATGCCAATCCATGGGTGCTTCACGACGCGCGGGGTCAAGCATCGTCCATGCTGCGGCACCTTGGACGCCCTGCATCAAAGGTGCAATCGGAACTTTCTGGACGGGCACCACCCAAAGGGCTGCACATGCACTTGTCTGGGGTCTTGGTGGACGTCGGTGGCTACCCGCTCGACCTTGGTTTGCCGGGACGACTGGACGTCGATGCCGTCCGCAAGGCGGGGTTGCTGGGCTGATCAGCAACGACGGCGCAAGCGTTCCATCGCCGCATCGGCCTCGCTGAGCGCGCTCAGCGCCTGCTCGGTGGCCGCGGTCCGGATGGCCTGCTCCGCGTCACCAAGATGGCGCTCCACGGCGAGGCGGTCTTCATCGCCCACACCAAATCCTGCGGCGTGGGCACGAGGCCGCAAGGAGGCCCATTCTTCTCGAAGGAAGGCGTGCAGTTGGTCCGCTTCGCCAAGATCGCGGTCGAGGGCCGCAAGGTCAGCGGTGAGGGCATCAAGGCGACGTCGTGCGAGGGTCCATTCCTTCGAATCGGTCGCTTCCTCGACCTCCTTCAGCCGCTCAAGCCATGATGCTCGGTCCTCGAAGCCTTCGAGGCGCTGGACGATGCTCGACTTTTGACGCAATCCACGTCGAACCGCGTCCATCGCTTCACGCTCGACCGTGAGGCTTCGGCGCACGCCTTCCGCCAACCCGGCGGCTTGACGCCCGTCGCCCTCGGCCAAGGCTGCGTCTGCTGCATCGAGGCGTTCTCGGTGCGGTTTGAGGTTCAGTCCATCGGCCGCTTCCAGAGCACGCTTGGCCTCGGAGAGCACATCCTGAGCGTCCTCCAAGGCGTCGGCTTCTGCGTCGAGTTGTGCGGGAATCGCTGAAGCGAGCACGTGGGCCTTTTCTGGGGCTTCTCGGAGCATGAAGCGTCGTGCCTCGTCGAGCGCTTCCCTGAGGGCTGCGACGTGACTGCCCGAAGCGTTGCTGATGGTCATGGACGCCGTTTCAATGGCCTCTTCTGCCTTCGACCACCACGCGACGATGTCCAGGGCGCGCCGCTTGGCTTGACGAAAAAGCGCTTCGCCTTCGCGAAGGGAGCCGAGTTCGACTTCCCGTCGCGCGGCGTCAAAGAGGCTGCGTGGTTTTCGAGCGTTTGGTGCGACCGATGCTGCCTCGTCAACTGCGGCGAGTGCATCCGCCTCGATGGCCACCACGTCATGTTCGAGGGAGATGGTGCGTTCGATGTCCTCTTCAGCGTCGTCCAACAACCGCATGCCGTGTTCAGGCTCGGTGTACCCTTCAGCCGCTGCCGTCCTGAGGAGGCTTGCTGCTTGGTCCACCCTGCGTCCGCTTGCTCGCAGTTCCAACAGGCGTCGTTCAAGCCCATCGAGGCGAAGGTGGAAGGCCTTGCGCAACCCGCGATGTTCGTCTTCAATGAACCAAGATCGGGCCGCCAGCCCGATGGCCAGGAGGGTGACGGAGGCACCAACCAAGTCGTTTACGGAACCCGCATTCGTACGAAGTCCGAACCACAAGGATGCGGTGAGCACCGCTCCAAGGCCCGTCAGAAGGGCCCGGTATCGGGCTGCTTTGAAGCCCCGCCCGGTGCCGTGGTGGGCCGTACGGAACAACATCCCTGCGAGGAACACCAACACCGCCATGGAGATCAGGCGCTCTGTTGATGGTGCGTCGACGTGCTGAAACGCCATGAAAAGCATCGGGGCCCAAGCAACACTGGCAGCCGTGACCGCGCGTGCGGTGGCGTCTGCCTCATCGCTCGCGTGATCGTGCACGAGGCTTCCGAAGATCAGGACGAGCGCAGGAACGCCGAGCGCGGCAAGCGGTGCGCCTTGCCCGTTGAGCACGGCTTCGATGCCTGGCCATCCCAACCAAAAGGCGGCAACCAGGGTGGCCAACGTGACGACCATCGCCAACCTCCCAAGGTGGGATTCACGCCGCTGGCGCTCCGCGTCAAGCGCGGCCTCGAGGTCAAACCAAGCGTCCACGGCCGTGGCTTTGTGCCATACGGCATGAACCTTGGTCAACAGCGGACCGGGGGGAGGCGCCTCGGAATGTTCATGGGTGGACCCCATCGACAAGCAGCGAGGGTCAACCATGGTCGGTCTCATCACGATGGAGGACCTGAGCAACGAAGACGTCATTGAGGTGCTCGACGCAGCCGAACGTCTGTTGCCTGTGGCTCGGGGTGAGGCCTACCTCCCGCTCCTGCAGGGTCGAATCTTGGGCAACCTGTTTTTCGAGCCGAGCACGAGGACAAGGATGTCGTTTGAAACCGCCATGAAGCGACTGGGTGGGGACGTCGTCAACCTTGGTGACGTCAGCACGTCCTCGGTGGTGAAAGGTGAAACCCTGTTTGACACCGTTCAGATGGTCGACGGGTACACGGACATCATCGCGCTGCGTCACCCTCGCCAAGGCGCGGCTCGGTACGCGCAGGACGCCGCCCGCGTCCCGGTGTTGAACGGAGGCGACGGGGCTGGGCACCACCCCACACAGACCATGCTCGACCTGTTCACCATCCGCCAAGCGCACGGTCGACTCGATGGCCTCGATGTCGTGCTCGCAGGGGACCTTCGCTACGGCCGAACGGTGCACTCCCTCTCTCACGCATTGGTTCGGTTTGGTTGCCGAGTCGTGCTCGCCAGTCCAGAATTGCTCAGGATGCCCTCCGAGATCGTCGAGGACCTTCGCGCGAGCGGGGGTGACGTGACGGAGACAACGGACCTGCACGCGAGCCTCGCCGCCGCGGACGTCGTGTACATGACTCGGATTCAAAAGGAGCGTTTTGCGGACGAGGACGAGTACACCAAGGTGGCAGGTGCCTACAAGCTCCACGCCCGAGACCTTGCAGACGTCCGCTCAGAGATGATCGTGATGCATCCGCTTCCACGGGTGGACGAAATCCACCCGAGCGTGGACAGCACCCGGCACGCGAAGTACTTCCAACAGGCCTTCAACGGGGTGGTGACGAGGATGGCCTTGCTCTGCAGGTTGCTTGGTGTGGACGTTCCTGGAGGTGAGGCGTGATGTCAAACGAAAGCAGCATGCGGCGCGTGACCGCGATTCGAAACGGGACGGTGATCGATCACATCCCTGCAGGTGGGGCCTTGCGCGTGCTTGACTTGCTCGGCCTTCGTGACGGCGCGTCCGTGCCCGTTTCCCTCGTCATGAACGTGCCATCCAAGAAATTAGGCTCGAAGGACATCATCAAGGTCGAAGACCGCGAATTGAACGGCGACGAACTCGCCCGTTTGGCCCTGGTCGCCGCATCGGCAAGCGTCGCCATCATTCGTGCGTACACCGTCGCGGAAAAGCGCGAGATCTCCCTTGGTGACGAGGTGGTCAATGTCGTTCGATGCACGTTCTCCAATTGCATCACGCAGCACCCGCGTGAGCCCCTCCCCCACCGGCTGCGCGTAGTGGACCGTGCTGAGGTGCACCTGCGGTGCCATTATTGTGGCCGTCCTCAGGACCTCGATGCCTTGGTGAAGAACGTCATCTGAGCCCAAGGTGGCTTCGCATTTCACAGGCTTTGCACACCGGTCCTGACGAAGGTCCATCGCACCTTTGGCACGCGTTCACGTGGCGTTCAGGCTCTCCAGATTCGGCCAGCGACCGGATCGCATCCAACGTGCGCACCAGGCCATGTCGGGTGCCAGGTCGCTCCTCTTCGAGTTGAGCGACGGTTTCACGCATCCTCCATCGCTGCGCTCCCTCAGCGTTCGGGCAGGTTTCATGGTGCATAGGGAGCCCTCGATGCAAGGCAACAAGGTGCACCTCCTGCTCAGGAATGGGGCGGAGGGGGATGATGCGTGGGGCGAGCCCCTCTTCGACGCGGTGGGTGTGGGGTGCCATGCGCAGGCTGCGCTCCACTTCGCCAGCAACGAGGTTCATCATCACCGTCTGAGCGACGTCGTCAAGGTTGTGTCCAAGGGCAACGACATCGGCACCGACGCGCTGAGCGAGTGCGTTGATGCCCTGCCGGCGAAACACGCCACAGTAAGCGCAAGCCGTGGTGGGTGCGCCGTCGCTCGTGGTTCGTCCCATCGCGTCCACCACGTCGTCCATGTCAAGGAACTCAAGATCCCTGAAGGCCACGTGCTCGAAGCGCAGCCCGAGGTCTGCGCACAGTTGTTTCGCTGCTTCCATGGACGGCGGTCGGTACCCCTCGATGCCTTCATCGACACAACCCCCAATCAACGTCACGTCAGGCCGCTTTCCGAGCAGGTCGTGCAGCATGGAGAGCAACACCGCGGAATCCTTGCCTCCTGAGATCGCCACCAAAATCGTCGTGTGACGGCCATCGAGGTGGAGTTGTTGCCGGAGTTCCTTCCCGACCTTCTTTCGGACGGAGCGGTCGAGGTGACGTCCGCAATACCTGCGACCGGAATAGCGCTGATGGACGACGGCTGGAGCTGGACATGCGTCGCAACCCGGTACGTCGAAGGCAGGCTCCACGCCCGCCCATCGGGCGCCCCCTGATGAGGTGTGCGACGAGCAACACCTGAATTTTTTCAATTGGAAAATTGAATTTTCAATTGGAATGCGACGTGAAGGGAATTCTGCCCCCGCTGCCGTTGTGAACTCACGCTCAGTCCGTCGGTTTCCAGCAGGTTGTGCTGAAACGTCCGTTCGGCTTCTGAATTGAACTCTCAAAACGTGCTCTTCCGCCGTCCTCACAGGAAAGGTCTTGAAGCCCGCCGTTACGGGTGGAGGCTCGATGTCGACACGAGGTGCCGTTCTCAAGGCCTTCAAGGACTGCAGGGGTGTCGACGAGGCCTTCCTCGTCGAACACGATTCGCCGCTCCCATCGCCGGAAGACCAACTCGCACGCGCTGCGTTGGCCGTGGCGCAGGCTTCTGGTGTGGGGGCACTCGAGCATGTGCATCGAAGTGGTGACGTGGCGACGTCGATCTTCTTCTCGCCTCCCGGGCCGACGGTGATGCTTCGCGGGTCCCCAGACGGCCTCGGCGCATGGAGGTACACCCACGAACGCCACCGCCCCATCCTCCAACATCTCACGGAGGTGAACGCATGAGCGTGAGCCTACCTCCCGGCGGGGCCGTCGACGTCGAACTAGACCTTGGAAGCCTCATGCCCTTTGAACACGGCGTTGTCACAACGTGGATCGGTCGAAGGAAGACTCCCTCCGGGCACCGTTTGGTCCGCGGCCACCGTGTGATCGGCTGGCTCGCGACCTCTGAGGCTGGTTTGGTTGGGGGTGCAGAGGGCCAGACGGCTTTGCTGAGCCTCGAGGCAGACGCCGAACACGTTCGCCACGTTGCGCAATCGTGGACCCTCGGAGAACTTGCAGACGTGTTGATGCTGATGCCGAGCGTGGCGCTCCATGCCGTGGACCTCGAGGGACTGCCGTCCGGGCCGGGCCCAGCACGTCGCTTGCTGTCGCGCTCCGCTTCCGTGATCATGGCGGCGTTGAACGAGGACCCTGAAGTCCTTGGAGCCGTTTTGGTAGATCAAGGCCTGCTCGTGGATCATACCGGGCACGTTCCCGGGGACACGGACGAACTCGCTGGCTTGGTGGCCGACACCATGCGCACCCGTCAAACCATCGCGGGAGGACTTGGTCTTCCTGAGGAAGGCCACTGGACGCTTGCCACACCGCAGGGCTCCGTGCTGTTGGCTTCGGCTGCGGACCTTGCTCTTGGCGTGTGGACGGCCTCGGGTTCAGACCACCGGCGCTTGCTGCAACGGATGGCCAACGCCGTCTCCGGTCGCGCGGGCGACGACGGGCAGGCAGGGCACCTGCCGGAAGGGTTCGTTCTTCGTGAAGGAAAGAGCGGACCTGATGCTGTCCTCTCGATGCTCCGCGTTGCTCGAGAAGAGCAGGTGTACGGCCATCTTAGCGTGGGGGCCGGTGAACGAACCACGGCGGTGGTGCTGCTCTCTGGCCGCCCTGTGGGCTTGGTCTCTTCAAGCGCCGCGACGTTGGAAGAAGCGGTGTTCGACCTTACGGATCGTCGTCGTGTGGCCAGGTTGCATCAACTCCCACTCGACGCAGCGATTGGCGAAGGCACCGCCAACGTCCCTGGCTTCACCCTCGCCGCGTTCGGTGCCTCCATCGCCAGCAGCCGCTCACGCACGGAAGACCGCAAAAACACCCTCATGGCTCGCTTTGAGGAGATCTTGGGGTTCGATGTCGGCCTTGAATCGCTTGGCCCGAAGGTCGCCCACCTTGGTGAAGCATCCGACGGTGTCGATCACCTCAGCACAGGCGACAGCCCGCGGCTGGTGATCGATGCAGGATATCGTCAACGGCTTGAGGACGCCGAGCACCGGATGGACGGTCTTCAACAGGAGGCAGCAGCACTCCAAGCCCGACTCGAACAGGCCGAAAACGCCCGGCTGCGTGCGGAAGTGGCGCTCCGCGAAGCCAAGGACGTGACGGGGGACGGCCAAGACCGCCTTCGAGCGGTCGGCGCAGACCTTGATCAGGCCAAGTTGGCCGTCGCGGAAGCCGAACGTCGTGCAGAAGCGGCCGAAGCACGTGCTGAGCGATTGGTCCGGCGCACGTCCGAACTCGAACATCAACTCGAGCGCCGTGCGGCAGAACTGGCCCGCACGGTGGCGGATTCAGGGAGCAGGGAGGCGCTTGCTTCGACGCTTGCAGGCATGGCCGAGGAAGAGGCCCGCGTGAAGGCGGACCTGCAAACCAGCGCCGAGCGTCTGACGGAAGTCAAGCGACGGCTGGTGGAGGACGAGCGGCATCTTCGCCTGCTTGAAGAGCAGACGTCGGCTGCTCACGAGCGCCAGGCCAACGCGGTTCGGGACCTTGCCGTGACCGAAGACGGTGTTCGAGCAGGCAAGGCCGAACTTGCCGCAGTGGAGGCAGAAGTTCGTGCCGCTCGACGTCGGGCGGACGACGAACGTGAACGACGAAGGGAAGACGAAGTTCGTCGCTCCCACCTTGAATCGGAAATCCGAGGACTGTTGGAGGAACGCCGAGCGGTACTTCGCGAACTTGGAGACCTTGGTGTTCAACGGGGGCAATCCGAGGCTCAGGTCGCTCACCTCGCCGATCAGGCCGACGCCCTGGCCGCAGCTCATGAAGCGGCACTTGCCGATATCGAAGAAGCTCGACGTCTCCGGGCAAGGCTCACCGACGAACCTCTTGCGCAAGCCCTGCTGGAAGACGGAGGGTCCATGGCGGCTCTCGGTCCGGTGCTGGAACGCTTGGAACACACACGAGCGCAAGGCTACTCGGTCGTCTTGTTGGACAAGGCCGTCGAACGCGCCTTGCAGGTGATTGGCACCGTGGTCGACCGTGCTGCAGATACGCCGCGTCACCTGCTTTCCAACGACGTGATGCTGCTACTGGAACAGCAGGTCCCTGAAACGGCGGGGATCGTTCGAGGCCTGACTCGATGGTCCGTTCAACAACGACTGGAAAACTCGCTGAAGCAGGCCGTCACGGACGTCGTGCTCGACTTGGAGCACCTGCTCGAAGACCAAGACCGCGCCATCACCATGCTCCGGCGCACGAGAAACGTGCTCGAACAATTGGCCCGCTTGGGAGCGCCACAAGACGAGATCGATGCCCTCATGTCCCGTTGTAGGTATCCGGAAGCGCTGCCGGACATTGCTGGCGCAACGCAACGACTGATTCGTGTGGCCTTGGACGACATTCACCTCGAAGCCGATCAGCGGGACGCGGGTGCCTCGGTTGCCCTGGCCTTGACCGCAGAAGCCCTCGAAGAATTGCTGAGCCAACTTGAGGCTGCAGGCCTTGTTGGCGGTCGGCCTGCAGGTCATCTTTGGGCCTTCATGGCAAGCGGGCTGCTCCCCTCTGAGGCCGGACACGCCTCACCAGCAGCACCCGAGGCGGACGTCGTGCCCCTTGAGGAGGATATTGCGGCGGAGCACGCACCCGAAGTGGCGGAAGCAACGGGCGCTCCCCTTCCACCGGCCCCCGCGTCGCCACGCTCCCTGCCACCGCTCGACGACGCCGAAGAACGGATGCGCCTCGAGGCTGAACTTGCCGCCTTGGATGCAGCACATGCCCCCCACGGTCAAGTCCGTGAGCACGTCGAGGAACGTTCGGATGCGGGCATGGCCGCATTGGCAGCCCTTGAGGCGCGCTTGGGTGACCTGGAACTTTGAGGTGGATGTGTGAGCGAGCGTTGGCCTTTGCCACCTCAGCGCGACCCATCCATCGTCGACCGGCCGTACCCGCTGTTCCTTGAACGGATTGTGCTTTTCCTGTTGCTCTGCGGGATCGTCGCGCTTATGGTGCTGGGAGCGCGTGCGCTCCCTTGGTCGCCGTGGTTGACCGTCCCGCTGATGCTGCCGTTGGCCTTTGTTCTCTGGGTGTCGTTGGGGGAGCGGCTCGGGGGCTTGGTCCAGTTGGCGCATCTCGACCGATGATCACAGCCATACGTTTTCCTTCGGGGCCTCGTCCTCCGAGCCACCCACCAAGTTTCCAACGACGAGGGCACGGAGTTGGGCCAAACGTCCCCATGGCACGAGGAGGCGCAGGGTCGCTGCAACGCCAAGGAACAGCAAGGCGGAAATGACGACCCCATAGGTCAACCTGAGCTCGATGGAATCCGAGACTTGGCTTGCCCACTGGCTGCCCGTGGTCGTGGTGACGATTTCCAACAGCACCCCATGGAAGCCAAGGGCCACCATGGTGGCCAGCCCCGTGAGGGTCAGGTAGAGCGCAGTATGCCGGAGGTGGCTGTTCAGGACGTTGTCCATTTGGCGGACGTACTCTTCGTCCCGCTTGCAGGATTCTGGGAGCCGGTAGGCGTATTCGAGGTGACGAATCACGCCAAAGGCGGATTCTTGGAAGACCATCATCAGGACAGCGATAAGGATGAGCGAGAGCTGCTGCGAGGTGACGAGTTTGAAGCCAAGCAGGCCAACCTCTGGCGTACCAACCTGCGTGTCGAGCGTGGACAAGCCTTCGCCGTACGCACCGAGTTGGTTCAGGACCACCGGGAAGGTGAGGATGGCGTGCAGTCCGAGGAAGAGCAGCGTGAACCCGATGGACCAAACCACGGCCTGTCGGGACAGTCCCCAAATTCCTCTCGTTCCCATGATGACGGGGAGGAGGTACACAAACAGGACCAGCAGGGACAAAATGAGCATCAACGGCCATTGGAGCAAGGCCAATTCGTTCTGGTTGGGGAGGTCAAGACGGAACTCGAGGATCATGCCCCCAACCCATGCCAACAACATGCGTCCGACCAGCAGCACGATGAGGGACACAATCACGCCGATTCGAATCCTTTGCTGGATTTTTGGAGGCTGGAACGCGAGGAGCGCCATGCTGCCGCCGAGGGACAGTCCGAGCACCAGCGGGACGGTGAAACGAGCAAGCCCTTGCCGCCCAACACCGGTCAGCCAGTCCCCGAGCGGAAGGTCGGAGCCCATGATGACCTCCAGCGTGTCAAAGAGCATCGTGTGGTCGATGGAGCCGACAACGTAGGTGCCGATCACCTCGAGGTACATCCACACCAAGGCCACCGTAGCAATCACCTGCAAGGCGAGGATCTGCCACTGCTTCCGGAGGTTCCTCAGGTGCAGCGTGTTGCGATGACCGCCGCTGTGGGTGATGTCCGATTGAACGTCAACCTCGCCTGCCATGTCAGTACCCCCTCACTTGCATCAGGGCCTGAGCGAGGTCCATGTCGGGCATCCAATCAATGACCTGCGCTCCAGAACTGGCGAGGCTTGTCAACCTGTTTTGGCGCTCCATCCTCAGCACTTCGTACGAGAGTCGAGGGATGCGGCTCACCAACCGCTCAAAGTCGATGGAGGACGGTGTCAGGACGGTGACGTCGTGACCGCGTCCGACAAGGTCACGCACCGCTGCTGGCACCGTCCCGTCGCCTTCAACGCTCGAAATGACGAACACCGGCGAGCCACGGCTGAAGCGACCGGATACCGAATTCGTGACGGCTTGGAGGGGCATTTCGCCGGTGTGGCTCACGCCAGCAAGCGTGCTGAGGATCTTGAAGTACTGCTTGTCGCCGGTGTCCGGTGGCAGGTACGACAACCCGTCTCCGTACACGGCCAAGGCGACGGAATCCCTCCGTTGAAGGAAGTACGAGGCGAGAGAAGCAGCGGAAACGCACCCCATCTCGAGCGGGTTCTTGAGGACGGTTCCAATCCGGGATATCTCACGTGCATCGAGCAGGATGAAGACGTCGGTGACTGCATCCCGGCACTTTTCGTTCACCATCAACTCGCCCGTTCGAGCGTATGCCTTCCAGTTGATGCTCTTGAAGGGGTCACCAGGGACATATTCGCGAAGGGAGTAGAACTCTGACCCCTGGCCAGGAGTACGAAGCGTTGTGGCACCCGTGTACATCTTGGGTGTTCGGCTGCGAAGGAACGCCTCCTCAACGTCCTTGACTTGAGGGAACACGATGATGTCGGAATGGTGATCGATGCGCATTTCCTCGACGCCGAGGTTGAACGTATTGCGGTGTCGAAGGGAGACAGGTCCGATGGTGTAGTGTCCCCGAAGCGGGCATCGAAGCACGTACCTGATGCGAGCAGACTCACCAGGGGCGAGGTCCAATCGCATCTGGTTGAGGCCGCTGCGTAGTTTCATCTCGTGAGGTACGTTGTCGAACACCTCGAGGGTTTGCGTCCGACGAAGGCTACGGTTGATGACGAGAAGTTCCACGTACAGGTCGTCGCCCTTGTACAGGTTGTCGGCCGACAGGGTCCTCTGAACTTCGATGTCACCATGCCCCGTCATCCATGCGTTCACGGTGATGAACGCGATGAACGCGAATCCAAGGATCATCATTTGATGGTTGGAAATCATCATGCCGATGAGCACCAAGGCGAGGCCTGCAACGATGGTGAAGGCCGCCTTCCTCGTCCACATGCCGACCCCTCCTCAGGCGCGCCCCCACGCCTTGATGCGCTTGACGAGCGCGACCGTTTCTTCGAGGCTGTACCTCCCAGGCTTGACAGCAAACGAAGCCAAGGCTTCGTCACCGATGAGGGCGACCAATTCGTTCACTTCCAGAGCATCAAATTCTTCTCTCGTCAGTCCGTTTTGGTTGCGAACCTTCGAAAGCAAGACCTGACGAATTTTCTCTGTTTTCGTGTAGTAGTCGTACCGTTCGGCGTCGCCAAACCCGTAGTAGATGATGCTGAACACGTGCCGCCAGGACTGGGGGTCCCGCTTTCGAAGGAGGACCATCTCAAACGCGAGGAAGAGGCCGATGAACAGGACCGCCATCGCGAGGCCTTCTCCTGTGAAGTACACGAGAAGGAAGTAGATCGTGTTGTACCCTTCCGTCACCAGCACGTTCTGTGTGTGGCGGCTTTCGTCGAAAATCACCTGTGCGTTCGAAGACGGGGACGCCCCTTCCATGTTTGGGTCGTCAAGGGCTTCTGCGATGATGTCCAACATGAGTCGACGGTTGTCGTTTTCAGGAATCGACCGTTCAACGCCAGAATCGGCCTTGGTTTCGTCGGGATAGGCTCCTTCGTTGAAGGACTCGTAGTCGTAGAGGGCGTTGATGAGCATGCTGCCGTCGGCAAAGAAGAGGATGCGCCCACCGTCGTTGGGGTCGCAACTGCGGTCGACGCAGGCTTCGACGCTGAGGTTGAATTGGCCCCAAAGGTCCGGTGTTTCGGCCGTGACTTCGTTGCCGACCCAGATTTCACCATCCCCGTTCACGTCCACCGTAGCCTCGTTGCTCGTTGTGGCGAGCACGTGCACCTCACGCAAGGCGCCGCGCACGTCCGGCACAATCTCGATGCCCGTGGCCACGTTCAGCAACACCCGGTAACTTGCGTTGAACTCCACGACGCCGAGTTCTCCGCTTGTCGGCGACCAGTGCTGGACGCACAAGCCCGCTTCGTCCCGTGTCATGGTTTCGCCGTCGAGGAGTGCACATGGATGCGTCACGGTTTCTGCCTCGTCGCCCCAGCGGGGATGGGTCGCGACCGTCGTGAGATCCAATTCCGTTCCGTTCATGCCACAAGGGCTTGATTGCACGCACATCCAGATGTAGTTGTAGTCGAGTTCCGTCGCGTACAGGGTGTCGTACACCTGCCAACCGCCATAGCTCAATCCAAACGCGTCGGCGATGCCACCGGCATACCCGAAATCCTCCATGACGATGACGGTACCACCGTCTTCGACAAATTTCACAATCGCTTCGATCTCGGAGGGACTGTAGCCGTCCTCTGATGCGAACCGAACCAAGCCATCGGGGTCAAACTGTGGGAGGGAGAGCGTGTCGCGCTCCATGCCTGCTATCACAAAGGTCGTGTTGCGCGGGTCGTCGATGTCGGCAAGCAGGAGCGGGCTGCTGACGAGGGAGCGTGTTTCCACCCCCATGGCGTCCAGGTCCTCGCGGAAGGCTGAGAGATCGTTCCAGTCGTCGTCGTAGGCGGACAACTGCTCAATGTTGGCGAGGTTGACGAAGTTCAGCAAGACCATCATCGCCACAACGCCCAGCACCGCCCAAAACGCGGTCTGGAGGGCGAGCCTCCGCA
>Ga0181588_10001015_pt1 | contig 25108 bp, 19 predicted proteins | sample 071ome_26_FD_148607 | JGI IMG/M metagenome (GOLD analysis project Ga0181588, IMG submission 148607) | Coastal salt marsh microbial communities from the Groves Creek Marsh, Skidaway Island, Georgia - 071409BT metaG (spades assembly) | ecosystem: Environmental > Aquatic > Marine > Intertidal zone...
GCAGTCAGTACGATGAAGCACAGGGTCTCATCACGGGCAGTAATGGTCACTGGTCGGACACCACTGGGATTTGGGCCACAGACGTCGCCGCCATGACTCCAGCCGTTGAAATGGTGCTCACTGATGAATACGGCACCGGGGCAACTGGTATCATCGGGGCAACTGGTACTCCTATTGATGTTGAATTTGCATCGTCGAACGGGGGACTCGGGATGCTCCAACGCACGGAGCAAGTCAAATTCCTTTCGCTCTTCTTTGACATCGAAGCTGACGCAGAGGCGTATTACAACGACCAAGTCGATCGGTGGAACTTGCAAACGACCGCTGTGCTCCAAAACCAAGCGCGTGGACACATCCCTTCAGGTTTGAAATGTGCATGGGTCTCTAAGATTGGCTCCACTATCACTTTTTCAGATGCGTCGTACAAGCGCGAGCTTTGCGAGGCGGCTGGCTTGACGTTGCACGCGCCTACTGGCACTTACACCACAACTGCGTTCCATGCAGAGGTGCAAAACGTTGCCATCATCATCGACGAAACATATCAATTCACCCCAAGTACCTACACGAAAGCCAACTTGTGGGCCGATTTTGCCTTGTCAGATTCGACGGCCGGGGGCCTTCCTGTTCTCTCCACTTCAACTGGACGAATCCTTCGCCTCGACAAGCACGTGAGCGATATTCTCAACGGAGTCTATAACCACGCCAACCCCGAGGAAACGCTTGCCTGGTTTGAAGATCCCTACGTCCATCCAGCGCTTGTGCTTCAAGACTTGACTCGCATCGTGTACTGGGAAGGTGTTGCTGGAGTCGAACCAATCGCGGCTGGCTGCCCCAAGTTTTTCCGTGACATGAACGCCGACGAAAACGTACAGGTTACTGGTGGAAGTTACGACGAATGCGCCTTGTGGGACAATGCGCGCACGCAAAAGACTTGCTTGGCGAAAGAACTCCAGCAACGCGAAACGATTGAAGGTCTCTATTTGCTCGCGGCTTCCGGCGTTGATTCGATTGTCACCGTCACCACGTTCGTCGCGTTGGCCATCGTGGCAATCATCGCCTACTAAAGGCTGGTACCCGACAAACTACTATCAACGCGATAGTATTAATTTTCATGATGCAAACTAGAATGCGAATCTGGGGCGAATCGAAGCGAAGACGATTAGAAGCACATCGATGGCTTCGCTGGCAGTCTTCATTGCGACACGTCGTCTCGCGGGCGGAACACCCTCCCTCTAGACGCACACGTGCGCAATCTCTACGACGAGAGCTCGATGAGTCTAAGAGCGCGTTAGTAAACGTTCATTTAATCGAAATATAATGATTATCAATTCAACGTCACGAAACTAAGGGAACAACTTTTGACCGCGAAGGAAAGAGTTCCAGACAAAGCAAGAACTCATGTACATCGCCGCGGTGTACAGAAACGTCGCCTGGAAACTACCGGTGGCTTCGACCGACGCGCCGGTGACGATGTTTGCGATCACAGCGCCGACGACACCGACAGTGTTGGTGAAGCCTAAGATGGCTCCCGCTCTGGACGGCGCGACGTCTTGAAGATAGCTGTGATATCCCGCGACAGCGACGGCTTGCAAACCGAGGGTGGCGACAATGCATGCCAACGCGACGGTCGGCGAGGCGGTGAATTTGAGCGAGTACAATCCCAGCGCGGGTCCGATGGTGGCGATGTTCATCGCTAGGCGTCGCACCTTCCATCGCTCCATCCCTCGCGCGATGAGTTTGTCTGCGATTTGGCCAGAGCTAAAGGACATGAACGCGGTGAAAACCCAAGGAAGCGCGCCGGCGACGCCCGAACTTGCGATGGACATGCCGAGATCGTTCGCCAAGTACACCGGAAGCCAAGACTGAAGAATCATAAACCCCCAATTGACGACGATGTGACACCAGAGAAGCGCCACAAGTTGAGTCGCAACCTCGGAGGACAGCTCAGTCATGACCTCGCCGTTGTCATCCATCACATCCTTCGCTTGACCAACAATCGGCACGTACTTCTTGACGCTTTCCGGCATGACTGCGTACGAACTAATCGCCCAAACGAGCCCGAACGCCCCGAACGCGTAGAAGATCATCTTCCACCCGAAAGCCGCAATCAGAGACCCAGCCGCCGCCAAGCCAAACGCGCTGCCAATGTTGAACAAACCAAAAATCGTGCTCAACGCCCCGCTGCGTCGATCCGGTGCAATGTGCGCCGCCACCGCCGCGGCGGACGCTGGAAGCGCACACCCACTCGCCGCACCGAATAAAAACCTACTCGCGACGACCGCGACGATCGGCGCGTGCATCATCGTGCACAACGGAGTCGCCGCGACGGCGAGCGACCAAAACGCCAAACCCGCCAACAATACCTTTGCCCCCCCGTACGTATCGCTCGCCGCCCCAGCCGCGAGCTGCGTGACGCCATACCCCCACAAAAACGAACTCTGCGCCAGCGCGACGTCCTTCATCGTCATTCCGAGTTCAGCTTTGATGCTCAGCGCCGCGGCGGCGAAGATGGTTCTATCCGCGCTCGCCAGCAACATGGCCACGCCGAGCGCGATGACGATGACGCGCGCTTCTGCACCGGACGCAACGTTCCGCGCCGGAACCGCCTCGGCACTCTCTCCGGAAGTCGCGCGCGTCGTCGTCGTCGTCGTCGCGTTTCGCGACGAGACGCGCGGGTAAACGCAGCGAACCACCGAGGGGTGGCTCGTTCGAGACGTTTCGCATTCGCGTCGTCCAACGACCGCGCCGCACCGCCGCGCGGCCGTGCGTCGCGACGACATTCGGGCGTTCGCGCGAGCGACGCTCGGGGTCGGACGCGCGATGACGCGGGCGGTGGTGGACATATTTGGTGGGGAGTCGCGTTGTGAGGGGTTCCGCTTCTCACTTTTTCGTCGTTATTCAACCGCTATGCTAATACAATCCGCCCGTGTTCGTGTGTCTAATATGTACGAGCGTCAAATCAAGCTACCGTTCGCGGCGTTCGCGGCGGACGGTTGAGGCGCGGCGACGCCTCCGCCACTCGCCGGGGGGTGGTTTTGGAAGGCTGGGTGTACCATTTGTTGTTGCGTCGGCTGACCGTACGCCGGGCGGTGGTATTGTTGCCCATACGCCGGCGGTTGCGCGTACCCCATCTGGGGCGGTCGTTGCTGCTGCTGGTGGTACATTCCCGGATGGCCGTACCCTTGTTGCGCTGGGTAGTGCATGTTGGGCATGGATGGGGCGCCCGCGTTGGGTGGCATACCGCCGGTTGGTCTTCCGCCCGCGCCGAGGGGTTGCTGCGCAAAGGTGTTGTTCACGTATTGCGGTGTGCTCATGGACGCGACGCCGTGTCCACCCGTCGGGGACGGTGGGGCTTTGGAGTATAGACTGTCCAACGCATCGCGATCGAGCGCTTTCGGCGCCGGCGCGCCGAATGGATTTTCGCCGAATGGGTTGGCGGCTCTCGCCGCGGGCGCTTGGCTGCCGGCGCTCGGCGCAGGAGCGCTCGGGGCCGAGAAAAAGTCCAAAGCGTTCGAGCTGTTCGACGCAGGCGGCGGTGCGGCGGCGTACGCAGAAGACGGGGCACCGAGCATTCCGACCGGCGCCGGTGGCGCCGGTAGACCCGCAGGTTGCTGCGTCGTAGGAGACGGTTGACTGAAAATATCCGTCGAAACGCTAGAGCTCGCGCCGACGTCGAGCATGCTTAACTGATCCGCTATGTTGGATGGCGATGGCGCAGCGCTCGTCGAAAGCAAATCTTGCGACGTCGACGTCGGGATGCTCACGGCGAGAGGCTCATGCGTTAGTGTTGACGTCGATGAAGTCCCTCCGAGTCTCGCAGCGTTTCCAGCCAATCTACGATCTCTCAAAGGCATCCCGTCGCTGGGAGCCGACTCGTAATACTCCTCCATGCTCTTTAAAAACGATGGCGGCGGCGCTTCAAGCTTGACATCCTTTTGCTCCAACGCCCCGCACTGCTCGCACGAGGCGTAAAATCTTTGCAACTCGTCAATCTGCGCCAGATATCTCTTAAACACGGCGAGCCCCTTGGAAGCGTCTTGCTTCGTCGTGTCAAAGTACTTGTCAACCAAGTTGATCACGCCCTCGTTCATCACTCTGTACACCTTGAAGCTATCCTTCGCGATCATGTTGAGAGCAAACTGCGCGATGACGTTTTTCTGAACAAAGGGAGATTTGGGATCGCAATCCGTGATGCGACGGACGAGCGTCTGCAGCAACGGCATCACCTTTAACAGCGTCGCGAAATCGCATTCTTTGAGCGGACTAGCCTCCTTGCCTTCCCCGAGAAGCTGCGGCACGTGCTCGTGAAGCGCACACAACTCTTCGAGGAACGATGCGTACGTCCGAGTCCATCCAGCCAACTCGTTCGCGTCTGCCGCTGGGTTGTCATCCTTCCAGTATCGAATGTTAAAGAGCGTCTGATCCTTTGGTCCGTACGCCTTGCGAGACAAAAACTCCAAAAACCTAAAAAAGTCAGCCTTAAACTCCCCTCCACGGCTCTCCGTGAGTAATCTGTGCAAGAGAACGTGCGTCTTGAGCATCGTTCTCCATCGAACCGTCTTTCTCACCTGTCTCGCCGTCGTCTCCAAAACAAACGCTCGGTCTCTCTGACTCCCGCCCTCCGAGCACACCCGAAGCAAAAACTGCACGTGCTTCTCCTTGGGCGGCACATCGTCAAAATTCGTCGCCTTGGCAAACGCCAACTGCAATTCTGAAAACTCCTTATCCACGCTCGACGCCGCTAATTTCGCCTGCGATTTCGATAATATTCGACGGGACGAACAAAGCGTCAGTCGGTTTCCTCGTCGTCGCTTTCGCGTCCACACTTTGTTTTGGACCCACGCACGCCTCGTTCGCGGCGACGCACGCATCCGCCGACGCGACAAAGCGAACGCTTCGCCATTCGTCTCCGTCGCTCTCTCTCACCCCGAAACCCGCGCGTCGCACACCGCATTCGCACCGAATCCAAAAGTCAAAAGCGAAAATAAAGCGACCGAGAAAAATCCAGAAATCAAACGCACCTTGCCGTGATCCCACAACGACGTCTTCGCGTTTCCTCGCTTATCCGTCCGCGTGCCGACACCGCGGGCGACGTTCACTTCCTCCACCACCGCCCGGACGACCCGGGTGGCTTTTTTTTGTAACCGAAGCGGCATCGTTCCCGTTCGAGGGATCGCGTTCGCGTGTGGCGTGTGCCGCGCAAAGCCATCCTCGGTCGCTTTTCCCGGAAAATGCACCCGGAAAATCGTCTAAAAATATAATTTTAGGATTTAAAATTAGTTTATTACGTCCAAGTATGTTTTATGATTCAAATCATAAATATCCATGATTAAGTTTATCGGTCAATTGGTACATACAATGGTGGTGTACTAGGTGATACAACATGTTAGGGTTTAACGTATAAATTGACCCGAAGGCTGCGACTGCGATCGATCGATCGATCGATCCGAGTGGAACCCTCCTCCCATCGGCGGTCCGTCGGCAGTTTGCGCGCGTCGAGTCGAACCGAGCGACCATGTTTAACACGTTCTATAAGACGTTCATGTCGGTGCGTATCCCTCAGTAGCGGAGACGGAGAGAGAGAGCGACGCGGGCGTCGATTCGCGCGATCGGGCGCGGTTTCGTTTCGTTCCTTTCGCGTTAAAGCATCGCGGCGTGGGTGGATCGTTTCGTTTCGTTTCCGTCCGGTTTTATCTCGCGCGCGTGAGACTGACGTGTGCGTCGCGCGCGGAAACACGCAGAACTCGGCGGTGTACGTCGGGGTGATCATCGGTGGCGCGCTCGTGGGGGAGAAGGCGTTGAACTACGGGTTCGATCGGGCGTGGGAGTCGGCGAACAAGGGGAAACTCTGGAAGGACGTCGCGGCGAGGCTCGAGCTCGAAGAGTAGACGGAACTCGACGACGAGGACGACGAATGAATTTTTAGCAAAGCTGTAAGTTACCTACTACTATGAATGATTCTATTGCTGCGTGTTTGTCGCACATCATCGCGGGATGAGCGCGCGAGGCTAAGAGGGTGAGAAACGTTTTCGACGAAACGCGCCGCCCGGTCACGGCGAAGCGATGGATTCCGAATCACCCGCCGCCGTCGTCGCGCGTGGTGAGCGCGCGATGCGCTCGAGCGCAGCGCTGAGAGTGGAGTTGGATTCGTTCATGAGCTCGATGGCGAAACGGAAGAGTAACGGGCCGATGAAGAGATTAATGACGATGGTGGAGACGGCGAGCGTTGAAAACGCGGGTCCCCAATACGGAAATCGCGCGGCTACGGTTCTCGCCAAACCCAAGGCGACGCCCGCCTGGGTGACGTGTGCCATCCACTCGATGTTTCGTCTCTTTTCACCCGTGATGTCACTCAGCGCAGGAGCTTTGAGAATCCTCGCGCTAATGGCTGTGGCGCAGTACAACGCGCAGAGCCGAACGAGAACCAGTCCGACAGCGATGGCGAGCGAATTGCCAATGTTTTCCAATCTCAGGCTCGCCCCGGCGAGGGTGAAAAACAGGAGATTCACCCCGGGCATGATCAAAGACACCGTCGCCCTGAGTTCGTCGCGCTCGCGTTCGCCGTTGGCGTGCCTTCTGTTCGCCGCGGTGATTCCCGCCGTGACGCACACGAGAAGCGGCTCCAATCCGACGTGTTCGCTCAAGACGAAAATCGACGCCGAGCACGCCGCAATGCAGCCAATCTTAATGTTCTTCCATCGCGCCAAAACGAAATTTGGCTTGAGAACGCGCCCGAGCAAGACCCCGGCGATGACGCCCGCGGCGACGGCGCCGAACACGCGGATGATTGGTTGCAAGAGCTTGGTCAACAGATGCGACCGCTCGAATTGCGTCGCCGGTTTCAACGACACGAGCAGCCGTCGAGCCGCGCTCGCGACGCTGTCGCTCGCACCCGCACCCGCACTCGCACTCGTCGAAACATCTGTTCCGGAGGTTAACGATTCTGACACCATCTTGTGAAAATCTAACCCGCTCAACGCCACGAGCTCGACGTTAATCGCAAACAACGCGACTACGAGCACATCCTTGAGCACCGTCGCGCTCAACACGTGCGAGCAAAACGGCCCGCTCGCCTCGCACTCGTTGATCACCGCCAACGCGCTCGCCGGTGATCTCGCAATCCCGAGCGTCCCTAACAGCGAACCCACCGCGTAGACGTGCCGTTCGGACAATCCTTGTAAAAATTCCAACCGACTCGCGAACGCGGCGTCGAAACTCGCAAAGACAAAGACCCACGTACACACCGCGATCGCTAATATCGTCACCACCGTCGTTCGCGCGTTCCTCTTGAGCTCCGACGCCGTCACTTCCGCCCCAGCCGCGACGCCGATGCACGCCAAACACCCATTATCGACCAACCAAAGCCTCGCGCTTCCCGCCGCGGACACGGCGCCGAAACCGTGTCGTCCGAGCGCCGCGCCCGTGAGTAAATATCCCGTGATTTTCGGCGTTTTCGCGTATCGATTCAGCGCCTGTCGGTTTTTAAAAGTGAAACAGTGCGTGTCGTCAGTGTTCTCTCCCTCGTCCTCGTCGTCGTCGTCGTCGTCGTCGTCGTCATGGAAACGAACACAAGATGCTCGAAAACCAATCCATTCCATTCCATGCAATCCACTCGCGTCTTCGTCGTCGTCTTCGTCGTCGTTCGACGATCTCACGCACCGCACCGACGTACGCGCTCGCCGCGACGACGAGCGGTAACCGTATCCACGCATCCGTCGCCCACTCCACCGTCGGCATCTAACCCCCCGCGCGCGTCGCGTTTTAAAGATGAAACCAAAACGCATCCTCTTCACAACGCGACGCCGTTCGCGAGCGATCCCACCGGCGCGAGCGACGCATGGGCCGAGCGTCCGCGGACGTCCCGACGCGGTCGACCCCGCGGGCGATGACGAACCCGTCCGTCGACCGCGCGATCGACGAGCTGAAGACGGCGATCCGACGCGGGGCGTACGACGACGCGCCGCCGGCGACGCTGGCGAAACGCGTGGCCGAGACGCTCATAGCCACGGTCGCGACGGCGGCGTCGACGGCGACGCTGGATGACATCGTGAAAAAAGTGCGCGCGGTCGGCGCCGAGCTCGCGCTCGTGCGAAAGGAACACCTGCTCGTGGGAAACGTCACGCGGCGGGTGCTGAGGGTGATTCGGGACGAGGGGACGACGGGCGAGCGGGGCGGGGCGAACGCGGATGGGTCGCAGTCGAAAAAGTTGAAACAAGACGTCATCGATACCGCGCACGAGGTGATGGAGGAGATGATGACGGTGACGACGAATATTGCGTCGCAGAGTGGGGATTTTGTGACGCGCGGGTGCGTGGTGATGACGATGGGAACCAACGCGGGGGCGGGCACGGGGTTGAGCGAGGCGTTTTTGAGAGACGCGAATAAGAAACGAGACGGGGACTTTAGCGTCGTCGTCGCCGAGTGTGCGCCGAGGTACGACGGGCACGCGATGGCAAAAGCTTTAGCGGAAAAGGGTATCAAGGATGTGAGTCTGATTTCGGACAGTGCGGTGTATGCGACAATGGCGAATGTGAAACTCGTCGTTTTGAGCGCGCGAGGCGTCTTGTGCGACGGATCCGCGTTTGTCGATTCCGGGGCGTATAACATTGCGCTCGCCGCGAAAACGCACTCTGTCCCCGTCGTCGTCTTGGCTGGTTCCTATTCTATCTCACCGAAAAACCCAGAGATGGGCGGGTACGGCTCGATGCACCGTCTCGCGTCGCCCGCAGCCGCTTTGTCCTACGCCGACGCCGGCGCTCCGGAAGCCGTCGTCGTCAATCCCGCGTTTGAATACATCCCCCCGCACATGATTGACGTCTTCGTCACCGACCACGGCTCACACTGTCCCGGTTTCATCACGCTCTTGCTTCAGGAGATGTATTCACCGCACGATTACCAGCTCGCGTCCAAGTGAACGAACGAGCGGTTCCGTCATCCGCGCGTCGCAGTAGATAGAGAAGAACAGAGAGACGTTGTAGAAACAAACTAAGAAGGAGGAGAAATACGAAAAAGTGAATAAACTCGCGTGCATTCTCGTCGTATGCATTACACAACCGTAATCACGCGCCGCCGCTAAGCATTGATAAAAATTTTGTCTAGTACTCCGACGTCCGGGTTCGCGTTCAAACGCCCAAAACCCCCCTCTGGCGTTCGCGTTCGCCCCGCGCGTCCCGCCCTCGACGACGTCGTCTCGATTCGCTCGCCTCACGCGTCGCACGCATCACGCCAAGAACCCCAACAACCCACCATTCTTCTTCGCCGTGCGAATCAACGTCTGTTTCACCTTGGAATCGCACCCAAACTCTTCGCAAAAGTCTCCGATGACTTGCGAGTGCAACGCGATCGCCTTGCCGCGAATCTGATTGAACCTCTTCACCCCGATGACGTCCCGCGCGACGCGCACGATCGGGGCGAAGAGGCCGTTTTCGTATTCGTTCCCAGCCACCACGCGCACCGCTCCGCGCGCTCTCCGGGGCGGGACGACGGAGGACGAGACGGACGTCGAACGAGCGCTCGTCCGTTGCTCGAGGTTTCGTCGGGTGTGCCCGGCGGCGCCGGCGACGGATGCGGAAGACGCGAACGCGAGGGTCGACATCGTGGGTCGGTTTCGCTCGCGAGGTGTTCGGGATGGAACGCGGGCGCGTCCGGTCGCTCGTGCGCGGTGTGACGTCGGGCGTCGGGCGTCGGCGTCGTTTCGATCGGCGGCGCCGATGGATGGATGGATGGATGGATGGAAAGATCAATCCGTTTTTAGTACGTAGTTTACAAATGCGATTAATAGCGTTAAATTTCGTAGGATATGGAGAAAGGTGCCGAGTGACGTCATCGCTTATCCATTCCACGCGCGGTTGCTCAACTGTTGCGCCCGGAGCGCGTCGCGACTCGAAAGGCTAGTGCTTTTAGTGGTATTAATGTACAGCTATGGTGGGCTATGCGTGCACGCTGCGAACAGCGGTGCGTGGTGCGGTGTGATTGCGCGTGCACCCGATCGACTCACTGGCGCGCGGTGTGGTTACTCGCGGAAGGCGCGCAAGCGGTAACACGCGGCGGCTTCGTAATCGCAAACCTTCGTAAAGTGTAAAGACGGATCGAAAAGGGATCTCGAGGAACCCTTCGCCGTCGCCGCCGTCGCGTTTTGTTGTTCGTGTCTGAGCTCGGTGGCGTGGACCCGGCCGAGGGCTCGAACGCGGTCCTGACGGAGGCAGTAGCGCGTGGATTTGGCGCCGGAACGCTCCAAATCCACGACGGCGCGCATGTCAATCTTCGCGTTGGGGTAGGAAGAGAGAAGCCAGGGAGCGGCGTGCGGGACGGTGGATGCAAAGTCGCTGATGGAACCGCGACGGCGAGCGTCGTCTCCATCGCGCATGATGTCACACACGACGGATTGGATGTCGTGACTCGCGCTCGCGACGCCGTTGCGAAAGCGTTCGGGCCAGTTGGATGGGAGCTCCTTGCGCCATGCCGTGAGAGAGTCGTAAATCTGCGGGCTCTCCGCGATTTCCATCATGCGTGCAACTAAGGCGTCGACGCTGTCGAAATCCTTGACGCTGAGGACGCAGTCTTTGTTCGGGCAAGGGAGGTAATCCTCCATCGTCTTGGTGCCGAAATAAATGGGAATCGATCCTCGCAAGAGCGGAAGCCAGAGCTTCTCCGTGACGTGTCCGGGGCAATCAACCTCCTCGGAGACGAAATAGAATAGATACTGACTTAATCTGAGCTGTGAACGAATCATCTCCGTCGATGACGCTGACAAGGCGAGGTTCGGTACAAACCACGGCGCGTCGAAGTTGTGCATGCACGAGCCAAAGGCTTGCACTGGATACTTTTTGGATATGCGACGCAAAATGGCAGATCCAACGCTGTTACCGTGCGCGCAAGCCGCGGCGCTATCGCCGTAACCTATAATTGGTATCCGCATGTGGAACGGACGCAAAAAGGCGTCGTACGACGAAATCATGAATTTCGCCGTAGGCAACGGCGAACGCCAAACGCTCTCATACGCGGAGTTGGACGTCGCGAGGTAGTCGACTTGCGAGAGCAAGAGCTGATCGCGTAAATCCTGTCCGGACACGAGGGATGCGGGCGCAGACGTCGACACGTACACGTACACCTGATCCCGTCGAGCCTTGCTCGGGAGCGACGTAACCAAAACGTCTGTCTCGACCAATGGCGCCGAGGACGCCCTGCGCCTCAATGTGTTCGGAGATTTATGTCGCGTGGCGTTCGTCTTTGGCGTCGGCGCGCTCGACGGCGTCGAGAGTTTCGACAACGACTTGATCATCGAGTCTCCGCGGAAAACCACGACATCTGCCTCTAAACACTTGCCCTCGGTTATCTTATTCGTGTGCATCACCTCCTTGACGCATCTCCCCAGAAGATTGTCCCGCGCCGCCGCACGCACCCCTCGCTTCGCATCCAACACCGTGCTTAAATCTTCCGTCCATGTCGACGTCCCGAGCGGCCTAGTCCACCTGTGCAAGTTGTACAGGCACACCGTGAACGAATCGTCGCCGAAGAGCCTGCTCGACTCGCTCGAACCGACAACGCTAGGTTGATGCACCCACTCGCTCAACGGTTTCCTACCCACGGTGTGCGCGTCATCGACGTGCACGCTCATCGTCACGAAATCCTCCACCGTGCGCGCGCGTTCCAACGCGTGCGCGTTCCGTTCTAGCTCTTTCTCCAACGGGTCCTCTTCCACGATAAACTCGTGCGTCTCATCCGTACCCAACATCCCCACGCTATCGCTCCTCCCACCACCGTCCGAGCTCCCTCGTCGCTTCGCAGACATATCCGACGATTCGTCAACCGTTCGCGATAACCACGGGTACGCTCGCAGCGCTTCGGGGCTCAACACCTCTGTCGCGCGCGGCGCGATGCCTACGGCGCTCAACGCGTCGCGTGACGACTGCCCCGTTCCCGGTCCTTCCGCCGCCCGTCTCACGAACGCCACCGACGACGCGACGACGAACGCGCTCGATGAGACACACATCGCGCTCAACGCCAACGCGTAGGCGTATTTCCGCCGTTGGTTCGTTCCGTTCGACGTCGTCGGATCGTTTCGAGCATCTGGAAGACGCCCTTCGTCCCGTCGTCGTCGTTCGGACGCCGACGCCGACGACGTTGACGCGACATCGTCGTCGACGTCGCGTCGATCGAATACCGATCGCCCAACGGCGTCGCCGAGGAGCGGCGCGCGCTCCGTCGCGGACATTGCCGCGCGTCGTTGTGTCGCAATGGCTTGGTGGCTGCGGGTGTTACACCGCGCGCGGGCTTTGAAGATGAAAGGAAATCTATTGTGTTTACAGAGCTATTACATTGATGCGAAACTAATACCGACGAGACTACATTGCGTTCACGACGAGGAGATGTACGCGTCGTCACTCGAATCGTCGTCGCCATCGTGTCCGAGCGGAGCGTCGGCCGTCGGCGTCGCGGGCTCGACACACGCAACGGGCAAGCCGAGCGACGCGGTTGATTTGTCCTCACCGGGCGCGGCGCCAAGGGAAGCTTGGTTTTGCGGCGTCGACGTTTGAAATGGTGGAACCATTAGCCACTGTGATTTGAGCTCCTTGAGCGACGAGACACCGTTGATGGCGTTCGGGAGATGCCGGAGGACGTCCTCAAACGCGTTTGATCGAAGGATGAATATGGAATCCTGCTCCAACGCGCACTTGTTTGAGTGCAATTGACAGAGCTTTCCCTCGGCGTATGTGCACTTGCAGTGATGCGGACACTCGTGATGCGTTTCCACTTCTTGCACGACTGAAATGTGGGCGTCGTACTGCAAACGAACCGTCTGCCAGTTTTCCGAGTCGAGCAAAACTTTGAGCGCGCGCTCATCCTGCTGCCGCATGGCACCCTTCAATCCGTCCCGAGCGTCGTAATACGCGAAATTCCTGAGCTCACTCGCCCGAGCGTGCGTGATTATGGTTGCCAACACATACCTATTCCGGATGGAATCGTCCGGGAGTACCACACCAGCCTCTTCTGCGCACTTTAACACCTTTTCCGCATCCACGCACATGACCATTTGCGCCGCGCTCGGCGCCGCGTCGCACGTCCCACCACGTTCGTCCAACGCTCGAACGTACACCCGCTCCGCGCCGCCCGCGACGAGACTGGCAATCATCTTCTCTCCCGTGTGCGCCCGCGAGCGCGCGAACGCCGCGTCGCAGACGCCGACGCTGCTCAGCGCCGCGGCGTCCACCGAGTCAACACCCTTTGTCGTCAACACCGCGCGCTTCACGCGCTCGAATCCATCGCTGTGCCGATACGTCGCCGCGACGATGGCCATGGCGAGGAGTAGAGCGGCGATGGAGAAGGGCCAGAAGACCCGGGCGGCGATCTTGCGCGCCGTGCGCTCGTTCGCGCGTTCCTTTTCAAAGCCTTGAGAATCCTCTGGGTCCACGCTCGTCGTCGTCGCGACGGAGGCGACGCCGTGCGATGCGCACACGAGCGGCGTTGTTTCCGACATGACGCGCGATACCTTGGGCACTGATGCGTCGAACACCGTCGCGCGGCTCTTGGAGTCGGGGCGACGACGAATGCGGTTTGATGCTGGACTCGCGCGGCGTTTCTAGCTACGACACTACAACACGAATGAGATTGATGTTACAAGAGTTGATCACTCCGAGGTGATCCAAAAGTCGAAGCGCTCGTTTTCGTAATCCTCGATCGCTTCGAATGAGCGCTCGTTGTGGGCGTGCCAGAGGCACTCGCCTTTCTCTTCCATCCCGCGGCCGTTCAGCGCAAGGACAGCGTCAAGCAAGTTGCTGTGCTCCAAGTCATCGATGACGATGATGTGCGCGATGGAACAGTGGTACAATGACGCTTCCGCAATGAAGTGAGAGAGTCCTGGGTTGGCTTTCCACGCGGCGAGCTCGAGAAGACTGTGCGGATTGTTTTCAAAGATGTTCAACGACGCCAAAATCGTTTGCGCTTGCGTCGTGAGCGTCCACGAGAGTTTCAAAAGCGCATCCTCTCGAAACGTCTCCTTGTCGTTGAACGCCATGACGACCTCTCTGTTGAATGCGTACATACGTCTCGGGTCGTCGGTGTCGGCGTACGTGTTCGTGAGAGTTCTCCCAGGCCAAAAGGAATACTTTGCGCCGACAGCGTCGTCTTCGAAAACCACCACGACTCGCTGATTCTTCGCGACGAAATCGGTTCCAATCTTCATGCTATACAACGAGGCTGTGTCACCGTTGAACGGTTTGACGAGCTCACCGAAAATCTCCTGTGTCGCCTGCGCTAGACGTTCGACGTCGTCTTCGCTCGGCTTGCCAAAAAAATGACTCAACTCGACAATTACGACTTCGCTCGTGTGTTTCGTCAGAAACACCTTCACCTGCTCCAGCACCTCATCCACGAGCTGCCCCGTGAGCGCGTGGTGTATCTTCCACGCCCCTGAGGGCTTGTCCCAACCCGCGCGAAGGTCGACGTATCGCACGCCTCTCTCCAACTGTTCGCCCACGTCTAAACTTTGCGCCTTGGCCCACCTCCTCACGAGCTGGTCGATGGGTATCTTCGCCGCTTCGGCGATTCTGATCGCATCGCGCACCCACTTCGGAAGCTGCCCGTCGTCTGGGAGCAGCTCGCTCGAGAGATACCTCGTCGCAGAGTCGTGCGTTCCGGGTATTACCAGCTCGCCGAATGATCTCGTCGAGTAGTCTGACATCCACGACGCCGCGGCAGGCGTCGGCGCGAGCACCGCTGCAGCCGATCCGGCGAACGCACAGAGCGTCGCAACGAGCGTGAGACCGACCGGCACTCGACCGTGCGAACCACCGCCCATCTGTGGAGAGTCTGCTGGGTGCGCGAGCGTGCGAGGCGAGTTATGCGGTTGACTTTGACTCGCGCGTGTGCAAAGCTTGAATCGCGATGCAGCGGCGTCGATGGATTTCGGTGGGAATACTGGGCTTGAATGGAAGCGAAGCATTATGCATGCGCGCGCGCGTCGTCTATTGAAACCTCTAGTGGTGGCTATTCATCGTGCTGGTATCGGGGGCGTCGATGGATTTCGGCGGCGCGAATAACCGCTCGACGAAACCGGTAGTGCTGTCAACTTCTGAGGATGGGGCACGGGATCTCGCCCGATCGATGATGCCGCTGACGAGTTGCAACATTTCCGGTGATGGCTTGCACACGATGGAGATCACGCGGGCGAGGGCGAGGTTGGCGTGGGCGAGCGCGAGGGCTCGAGATTTGTTCTCGGCTTCCTCGGCTTCATCCTCGACTTCAGCAGCAACGTCCGCACCGGCGAGATCGGTCGCTCGTTGGATCAATTCGTGCGTGAGTTCGGCTGCCTCTTCGATGTATGTCGGCTCATTGGCGAACAAAACGTCGTTCGACTGCACACCCTCGACTTTGTAAGGTAGGTTCTCTTGCGCCATGGCGGCGACGATGGGAATCAACGCAATGTACGCTTTGATCTCGTTTACGCTATCCGCCTCCCATTCAAAGTCTTCAATCACCTTAATCAAGCCTCTGAAGACAAGGAACGCGCCCTTTTCAAGGTTTCCCGGCACAACAATCAGAAGAGAAGCGCAACGAGAAGCAAACTCGAGCATTTCAATTTCGGCACGCGCCGCAGCCAACTTGTTCCATCCGCCGACGTAGCTCTCTCCCCCGCTCTCTTGAGCATCCGTGATGGCGCTTCGAATCAAACCGTCCACTTGTTGCACTAAACCGTGCAGGATGGCTGCTTCAGCAGTGGTCATGAAGAGTTCAAGACGAACGACAACGCCGGGAATGCTCGGGATTGTGATTTGGCAGTATGCGGTGCACGCGTTGACAAACGCCTTTGTCTTCTTCGTGTGATGAGTGCCGACTCGCTCGTACACTGCGAGGATGAGAGAAATCGCCTGGTACACCAAAACTTCCTGCACGAGTCCTAGATTGGCAAAGGAACTGCGCGCGACGACTAAAAAATCGAGATGAGCCTCGTAATCCGTGCCAAAACTCACGCTATCGACAAAGTTGACAATCAGCACCTCTGCCTCGCTTCGAGAGGAATCAGAACTCATGCCGTCAATATCGTCGTGTACCGCCCGTGCAGCCTCTAAAACAGTGTGTAAACATAGTGGATCCGTAATCTCTTTTCCGGTCGAGACACACTTGAGCAAAGCCGCGCTGAAGCGCACCTTGGCACTGCCATGAAGCGTCTCGCCCAAGTAGGCGTACCACTTGAGGGACACCAAAGCGCTCACGTCGTTGTAGTATTCCGTCACCACTTCTAACATGTGCTCAACGTAGCGCACACACTTTTCAGAAAGCTCGGCGTGTCTTGATGGTTCCTTCTCTTTCAATTTGAGCGACCACGTGTGCACGTGCCGGGCGACATCCTTCATCAACGTCTCCAGTTCAGCCTGGCTCAAATACTTAAGCACATACAACAGAAACTGATCGGCGACGCGGCAGTAAGAGTCCAAATCGGTCCAGTTTTGAACGACGCGCCATACTTCGCGGAGTATACCCAAACGATCGCCCTCTTGAGGAGGCTTGATTTCAAACTTTTCGCCGAGAATTCTGTAACAGTCTGCCATAGCCTCGAGTCGTTCGACCGAATCTTCCGCGGTCGACCCCGCGCCTACGAGCGCTGTGAGCTTGACGGCATTATCATGCACAATCTTTGGCGAGAGTGCCCTGAAGATAGCGCGTAGAAACGGCACGGGAGGGGCCTCTCCGCCCATCTCAAGTACCCGTTGCAACACCGAAGCACTCCCGCTTCGAGACGCGCATTCTATCAGCCACTCCATCGCCGGATCCATCAACTCGGCGTAATCGCGTCGCGTGAGCCCCAATCTAAATATATACGCAGTTGATGGATCTTCCTCGTTCATGTCGTCAAGCACGCCAGCATAGGATGGCATGAACTGCCGTAAGATTTCCAAAGTTCGACTATTATTTCTCGTCTCGCAACCGCACGCGAGAGCCGTCTTGACGATGTACATCCGCATGTACGCCGCCGCCATCGGGTCCCCGATACCGCGAGACATTTTCATCAAGCGCTCGAGCTGCGCGTGCGGCGGCTCGTCTTGCAGGAATCGGTAGCACTTGAACAATGCGAGCTCCATGTACATCCTGGGAATCATCTCGCGAATCGTCGCAACCTTGTAAAACCAATTCTTGCACGTCGCTCGCGCCACCGCGCGCAGATCGGAAGCCTTGAAATTCTCCGGTAGCCTTTTCCTATCCCCCGAGGCCGTCTCTTCCGCCTTGCGCAATATTCTATCGTACACCAATCGTCCTACGGTTTCAATCACCTCAGTGACGAGAACGAACAACACAGGGTAAAACTTCCCCGTCTTGGTATCCACGAGCAACTTGGCCACCTTTACGCAAAGTTTTAACGCATTCACGCGGTCCTCTGCCAACCACGCGTTCGCAATGTCGTCGTTGAGCCGATGTAACCTTGTCACGTACTCTTGCTGGGAAATTCTGTGCGTCTGCGCCGTTCGACCACTCGTCGTGTTCTCCAACTCTGCGAGTCGTGCCTCCACTCCAGCCTCACCCTTCGCCTTGGTGCTTATAATCTCAAACGCCATGCTCACCTGTATCGTCCCTCGTCCGCTGTGTCGCGCGTGAACGTCTCGTTTCTTCTTCGCCCAGGCTTCGTCCACTCCAACCGCCGCGCCGTACGCCGTTCCGCCCCGAGAGCTCGCCCCACTCGCCTCATCAGTCTCCGAATCGACATCAATCCTTCCACTCGCGTCGGAGGCGTCTTCACCTTCGTCGTCATCGCTCGAATCGCTCGCCGCCGCGCCTCGCATCAACGCGTCCACCGGATCGGAATTGAAATGCAACAATCCACCCGAAGTCGAACGCGACGCCTTCGCCGCCGAAGTCGTCTCATCGTCACCCCGTCGATCCGCCGACCCGTCGTTTACACCCACCTCGGTCTCATCCGACGCGTCCTCATCCGTCTCCTTCTCCTCTACGCCCTCCTTCACCGCTTCCTTTGTCGACTGGGCGACGCTGCCGCGCGTTCGACGCAACGCACAGTCAACCGTTCGACGCAACGCCCGCGCGTCCGCGATCGCTCGCGCGCCGTCGCGAAACGCGCTTGCGAAGACGTCTTGATCCGCACCGGCGCGTCGCAAATCCATCTCGACGACGACGACGACGGCGACGACGCGCTGTGCCGTGCTGTGATTTGGCGTTTGACTCTTTTGGTTCCGAGCGAAGGACTTCTGCAACCCCACAACGCGACGCCGCGCGCTCGACGCCGCGCGCTCGACGTCTTTAAGGCGACCGAAACCAAACATGATTGCCGCGCGCGCGCTTCGCTCCGCGCTCTCGGCCTCTACGGCGTCCACGGCGGCGTCCATGCTCTCGAGACGCCGTGGACTCGCTGGTGACGTAGACGCCGTGACTGTATCGCCGAGAGCGACGCGTTCGTCGTCGCGCGCCCGAGTCGTCGGCGTCGCCGCGCGCCGCCGCGCCGCGGAACGACATCCGCGGGATGTTCGCAGATGGAACGACGAGGAAGGCTTCGGGTACGAGACGAGCGCGGACGATGAGGAGGATGACGCGACGAAGGACTGGATGTCTGGCGTCACGTGGTTGCCAAAAATGAACCCGACCAAGGCGACAGAGGAAGATCCGGCGCTCGCCGAGGGCGAGATGGTGTTACCGATGTTTCCGCTCGGCTCGCACGTGTACCTACCGGAGACGGAGCACGTGTTGAACATTTTCGAACCCAGGTATAGAGCGATGTATTCAGATATTTTGTTCAACGGGTCGAGGCGCTTCGTGGTGCCGATGTGCGCGCCGCAAGAGCCGGGCGTGTTCGCGTCGGTGGCGAGCGTGTTTTATCTGGATGATTTGAAGGAGGTGAGCGAACAGACGAACGATGCGGTGAAGTTTGTGTGTTCGCACACGGTCATCGAACGCGTGCGAGTCAAGCGCGTGCTCAACGACGCGGTGTGGGGCGATAGAAGCTCCTATCTCAAGGTCGTCACGGAGAAATTCGAGGATTGCGACGAGGACGAGGACTTCAGTAACAAGGAAACGGCTTTGGTGGAGCGATTCAAGCAGATTATCGATATGCAAACCAAGGTGGACGAGCCGGTCCGGTTTACCGGGGATTTATCCGAGACTCTGAGCGCCAAGCGGGGTAAGGATGGATTCTGGAGAATGGTGAGCCTTTGGCAAAGCCTTTTGCAGAGCCGAGTGCAGTCTAAGGAAGGTGAGTTGAGTCAAAACGTGCAAACGCTTCTGCGCGGATACCTCGAGAAGACGGGCGTCGACTTGCAAGACGGGCGTCAAATTCAGCTCGAGTTTGCTAGCCTTCCGGACAACATCAAGGCGGAGCTCGCGCGCATGCAAGAGGAATACAAGGACGAGTGCGTCGTTCTCCTCAATGAAGCCATCTATCCGTTCCAGTACTTGGTGCAAAAGGACTCGCACGCTGAGCGTTTGGACTATTTTGGTGAACTCATGGAACAGGAGGAGAAGCGTCTCGCCGCAAAGAATATGCTTCGAAACATGTTCAGCTCGAGCGATTCTCCGGGCGGCGAAACCGACTCATCGACTGATTAAGAATTTCATTTTCTAACACGACTAATTCATTCATTCACAATCTAGAGACGCGAGTTGTTGAATACGAAACGAAGACGCAAACGCTGTAACTACTTACTCTTCCCACGTGTCCATTCCCGGGATTGCGTACGACAGCCTCGTCACCCCTTTCTTCACGCGCACCCCGGTCAACTTGAACTTTTCAATCTCTCCGACGTTCGCTACGTGCGTGCCTCCGCACGGACACCCGGGGGTATCCGGAACGATGACGACGACGCGCGGCCGCATATCTTGAGAGATGTATGGTGGCAAGCTTCCTCCGCACGAAGCCTTCGCCTCGTCGTAACTCATCTCCGCCGCCCGACTCGCCCCATTCTCCTCAATCAACTTTGACATCTCGGCGTTCAATCGATGCATCAGCGCGTCTTTATCCGCCAAATCATGCCCCGGGTCGAGCTTGCCGTCGTACTCGACGTAAGCGCCCGACGGAAAGTGCTGCCCCTTCGTCGGCATCAGCATCTCCGGTCCGAGCCCTATGCGAATCATCGCCACATCCAACGCGTGCCCGGCGCTGTGAATCCTCGCGTGTAGCTTTCTCAGCGCCCCATCGATCGTCATCGTCACCCTCTCGCCCTTTTCAAACATCCTTTCGCAACCTTCAAACCGACCGACGTGCCGCACCGTCCCTCCCTCGTTCTTCGACGACTCGATCTCAAACCTCGTCGAAGTCGATGTCGACGTCATCACACCTCGGTCGCTCGGTTGCCCACCGCCCGCAGGATACGCAATCGTGCTCTCCGTGACGACGGCGTACCGGTCGTCATCAGCGCCCAACGAAGCGCATTCCGTGACGAGCGTCTCGAGCGTCGTCCTCGTCGCGTCCTCGAAGTACGCCAACGTCGTCATCGCGGCGCGATCGCGATTCAATGAGACGAATGAATATTTTTGTCGTCCAACGCGACGGTTTCAGCGCGTCCACGCGCGTCGCGCGCGCGCGTCAGTGGAGTCGATGGGGAGTTGGTCGGATTGATGTTTGATCGATTTTGTTGACTGGCGACAATCCTCGACGCGTCAGCGCGCGCTCGGCGGTTGATTTCGCATCGACGTCGTCGGCGCGCGATCGCCCGCGCGTCGGACGAGGATAAAAGCCACCTTCGGTCGTCATGTCCGCCGATCCACCGCCCGTCGTGCGCGTCGCGCCGGCTGAATTCGCGGACACTGGACGAGGTCACGCGGTGACTGAAAAAGTGTCGAGAGGGGACGTCTTGCTCGAGGTTCCGCTCGAGCTCGGGTTCACGGCGGAGGCGGCGCTCGCGGACGAGGACGTGAAACGCATCGCGAAGTGTTGCACAAGGCACGACGATTTGGTGGCGCTGCACATTTGCGCAGAACGGTGGAGAGGGGACAAGGCGAAGCGGGCGGAGCACGTCGCGGCGTTGCCGCGAACGTTTGACACGGCGTTTTATTGGACCGAGGATGAGCTGAAGGAGTTGACGGGGACGGTGTGCCTGAGAGATACGATGAATTTGATTCGAGAGACGAAGGATGATTACGAGCAGTTGAGGGCGAGGATGGAGGCGCACGGGGAGGGCGATTGGTTGACGGAGAGAGAGGTTACGTACGAGCGATACGCGTGGGCGAGGTCGAATTTGTGGAGTCGACAGTGCGACTTGTTGAAGCCAGATGGAACGCGTACGCGAGCGATGATGCCGACGTTTGACATCTTTAATCACAGTCCGGATGCGCCGCTCGGTAAGACGCACAAACTCAACGCGGAGAGAAATTTGGTCACCGTGTTTGCGTCCAAAGATTATGAAGTCGGAGAGCAGGCTTTCATCTCGTACGGAAGCGGTGAAGCGGCGAATTCCAAGCTTTTGACTTGGTACGGATTTTGCATCGAGAACAATCCGTACGAAGAGCTCGATCTCACGCTCACCATCCAGGTTGATAAGCAGAGAAAGACGGTGTTGGAGACAGCGCTGCGCGCGAGCGCCGTGGCCTATCTGCAAGATATCGACACGCGCTGGCGTGAGAGCGGCGATTACGCCGAGCCATACCTTCCCATGTTGTACAGTATTTTATTTACGCCCGATTTGAAGGACTTGGAAGAGGAAGGGTCGACTCAAGAGTTTATTATCAAGCACACGGTACCCGAGCGCGAGCCTCTGCCTCCGCCGCTGCGCGTCATGGCGAGAATCCAACAGCTCACAGACGAGGAACTCGCCGATCCGGATTTGCGAAAGGCAATCATGGAGAGCGCACAAGATAAGACGGGCGATACGGTCATCTCTCGTGCGAACGAGATGGCGGCTCTGGGTTCTCTCAAGCTCATCTTCCAAGACGTCTGCGATGGATTCACAGTCGGCGACGCGAAGAGCGACGCCGAAGAACTTGCGAAACCGTTCGACGAGGTGCCGTACCACAAGAGGTTAGCTTTACTCGTGCGATCAGGAGAGCGACGCATCGCGACTAAGGCTTACGCGATGGCGACGGCCCGACTCGATGGGAGCATTCGCGAAATCACTCGTAAAGCCGTCACTCGCACGAATGGTTTGTGTGAGGATCCAAAGTGCATCACGTGCAAGAGCAGCGGGTGCCGATGGCTCCATCAGCTTCGCAAGAGCAAGCCAAAGGTCGAGGCTAAGCTGCCCAAGGTTGCCAAGTATGCGCGAGCGATTGAGGACGCGTTGCCGCTCGCGGCGCACGTGCAGACTATCAACCTCGCATACATCTGGTTGATGGGTCGCGTCAACGACGAAGCCATCGCCTCGAAAGCGGCGCTAAACCTACCGACGTGGCCGCTCGACACGAACCCGCAGTGTGATGCATCGGCTTACGAAGACCTGGAGTACATGGCGGAGATGGAGATCGATGGGAGCGTTGGCGAGGAGCATCCTCACAACGGCATGCAGGGCGAAATGCTTTTACCTGGTCTGTACACAGCCAAGGTGAAGCAATGGGGCGCTTGGATTCTTGCACAGTGGGCGCTTTGCGGGATTTTTAACATTGCAGACTTGAACGCCATTGGCGCCGAGGCTGCAAACTTGAAGCGCCGTCACGCGTGTAGCATACCGACGAATGTCGCGCTCGATGCGCTGATCGAACTCGGCCCTCTCTTTGAGATTGGCGCCGGAGGTGGTTTGTGGGCGCGCCGACTGTCTGAACGCCAAGCTGATATCATCGCGTATGATACACCAAACTTTGACGAAGAATACCAAGACGGCGGCGCGGCAAAGATCCACGCCTCTAAACTTACAGAGGTGAACTGGTTCAACGACATGCGCCGAGGCGGTCCCGAAAAGGCGGGAGAGCACCCAGATCGCACGCTCGTGCTATCTTGGATCGACATCAGCGGTGAAGGAGACTACGCCGTTCGCACTCTCGAGAATTTCACCGGCGAACATCTCGTGACCATCGGCGAGTGGCGCGGCCACACGTTTGGAGAGTACGCCCCGGGCGCCACCGCGTTGGGTATGAGTTTCTCCCCGGAATTCCAGCAAGAAGTCGAACGCAGGTTTACCCTCCTTCGCGTCGTTCCCGTCGCTAACTGGCCGATGTTTGCGTCGTCCATGCTCGTTTGGCGCGCCAAGACTGGCGTCGTCGCCTGAGAGTTCCCTCCAGTCTGCCGGTTGTAATCCATCACGATCGAAACCCACGGCTCTTCGTCTTCATACTTTAATGATTTTAAATCTATGAAGATATGGACACTGAAACGCGCGGACGACCAAGAGTTTCTTCCGGGTGCGCTTTTTCGACGCGTTTCCCCAGAGTCGCGCGCGTTCGCGACACCTTTGACGCGCTCGAACTCGAACGCACGCGCACACATGACGTCCACGCTCGGCGTCGCGTCGCCCCCGCGATGCGCCGTCGCGTCGACGACGGCCGCGTCCCGTCGAATGCGAAAGAAATGTCACCAGTGGAGCCGCCGCCGCGGCGTAACGAACAACTGCCTGAATGAAGACGAACGAATGTTCGTCCCCGCGGGTGCGTTTTCCGGAACGTCCCCGGAACGACGGGCGTCGGAGATGATGAATGCGATGTTGACGTACGTGTCGACGTGGATCGTCATCGCGCAGTTGGAAAACGTGGCGCCGCGACGAAGCGTGGCGAGCGACGAAGACGCGGGTCCCGAAGGCGAAGGCGAAGCGAAGCGCGTGGTGGATCAACACGCGTTTTTGTTGGATTACCTCGAGGCGAATCCGTGTCGAGACGGCGACGCTTGGATCGCGGGACTAGTTCGAGAGAACCCAACGCTCGCCGAGCGCATCATGGCGGTTCGCACGGCGTACGCCGAGGTCGACTTTGAGTGGCACAACGTCAGGCGGTTGACGCTCGACGGCATTCGCGCGGGCAACGAGCGCGCGATGCGCGAGTGGTTCGCCGCCGCCGTGGGCGTTGGATCTGAAAACGGGTCCGAATCGGTTTGATTCATTCATTCGTTATTTATTTTTCACAGTCGTCTCCGCGTGTTCCTGTATTCTTTTCCCGCCGTTTCGCGCAGAGCGCAGAGCGGTGGTGTGTGTGTAATAAAAACGCCTCCAGACGACAGCCGCGCGCTCTCTTTTATCAAAGAAAAAGTACCCTTCGAATCCGTAGTTCCTCATGGCTGACCCCATATATGGTTCAAAATCACACATCCGCCGGTTTGTCTTCTGCACCGGACCATGTGCACACTTTGAAGGTTCATGAACCTTAAATATTGAAAACCTGGACGTACCCACATGTCCGAGTCCCCGCAGTGGTCTCGCCCGAGGCACGACGCCGAGTCGGCCGAACGCGTCGTCCTCACTCATTCGCACACAAGTCACCTTCACGGTACGTACGCGCATCGCGCGCTCGACGTCGACGCGCCCCCCCGCACGCGCGCGTCGGAATAGATAATAAATTTTTGTTCGCGTCAACCGTCGCGCTGGACGTCGCGCTGGACGTCGCGTCGACGTCGGTGGCGTCGGCGGCGGCGGCGTCCTTCATCTTGCGTGATCTTTCGGGATCTGCGGCGCGGGCGCGCACGCGCGCGAGGAACGACGTCTCGCGAGCGTTCGTGGACGCCGCGGGTCGGAGCGAACTTGCGGGTGGTGTTTTTGAGCGCGTTCGTCGTTCTCTCGTCGGGCGGGCGCCGCGCGGCGACGAGAACGACGCGGACGGCGCGGATAGGATTACTTGTAGAGTAGGGCTCGAGGGTTTTGAGACGAGTGTCCTTTGTGGCGGTTCGTGACTCGTCAAATGTATCAGAGGGGGTCAATCGAGGAACACCTTGCTTGACTTTATGTTACTTCTTGACTTGATTGTTTTGGGAAAACAAATGAGCGCTTGCCCGTCGCGACTCGGAAGACTAACCTGGAAACGCGCATCGTTACGACGTCACAGAAACCAAAATGTCTGAGGGTAAGGAACACCTTTCCATTGTCATCTGCGGCCACGTCGATTCCGGTAAGTCGACGACCACTGGTCGCCTTCTGTTCGAGCTCGGCGGTATCCCGGAGCGTGAACTCGAAAAGCTCAAGGCTGAAGCCGATGCCCTCGGTAAGTCTTCTTTCGCGTTCGCCTTCTACATGGATCGCCAAAAGGAAGAGCGTGAGCGTGG
>Ga0181588_10001022_pt1 | contig 24980 bp, 18 predicted proteins | sample 071ome_26_FD_148607 | JGI IMG/M metagenome (GOLD analysis project Ga0181588, IMG submission 148607) | Coastal salt marsh microbial communities from the Groves Creek Marsh, Skidaway Island, Georgia - 071409BT metaG (spades assembly) | ecosystem: Environmental > Aquatic > Marine > Intertidal zone...
TTACTTTTTCGTTCTTAATTTTGATATTTATACCCTTTGACAATCTAATATTTGAATTTCCTGAGTTACATCGGAAATTCTGCCCATACTTGGTGCATCCCGTTCAGCTAAGTACCTTCGTGTGTAGACTCCTTAGGTTTCATCCGCTTATGTTAAAAATGCTTTGACATCTAATTAAAGTAGATGCTAAACCATTATTGCTATAACAAAAAAATATCTATTCCAAAAAAAGAGGTAAGGCTATGCAGAAAATATCGGATTTTGAGTTTCAGATTACTTCGGTTTCTGTTGGGGATGATTCTTCTTCACTGGACATGGAAGCTAATTTAGATAAGTACGGGAAAACCTACGTTTCTTTAACTTTAAAAGTTGGAACGGCTGACGGAAACGCTGGCTCCTACAGCGGAAATGCGCGAACCATAACTGAAGCTGGCGACCTAATCAGAGCTTCACTGCAGGGGATTTGGAAGCGAGATGGAGCATTGATGCATTTAAAGGGCTTGGACAATGCGAGCAATGGTGACCTGAATTTTGGGGAATCGACTCTCGACTTGATTAATAAAACCTGTGTTGGTTCTGTTTATGAGGCTTGGAGTTAAGTCCAGTTGCCGTTGAAAGCAAAAAACATTTCCCATGAAAATAGCGGAGATAATTTCATGAAAAGAAAAGTAATAGCAGTGTTCTTAATTATATTTTCATCTTCGGTCTACTCTCAAAATAACCGAATTGGGAATACAGATTTGGGAGCCGTTACACACAGTGAAGCTTTCTTGCAAGTTATGAAAATGGTGGGTGATTGGGAAGGTAAACTCCATCAGCCAGATGGAACCATTGTAGATACTTCGACTAGCTTCAAACTGACTTCGAATGGAAATACCGTCGTGGAAACATTGGTTGAAGACGGTGTTGAGATGATTACAACATATTCTGATAAGGACGGTGAGCTTGTAGTCAAGCACTATTGCGCTTTGGGAACTGAACCTATGTTTACCGCAGCTAGCGTCGATAGCACTTCATTGAATCTGGTATCAGACCCTACTCCAGGATACGACGCTTCAACTGAGAATTTTGTTGAATCCATGAAGTGGACACTTGATAGTGATATGCCCACTGAGTACAGAGTAGACGGTGCGATAAATATGGACGGAGAGGTAATCACACAATACAGTTTATTCCAGAGAGTCAATTAGTCTTGATTCAAAGTGTCTAACGAATTGGGCCTTGTGTTAAGGTCCGCTGTGTTAGTTAAAAAGGCAGTCATTTGGCTGCCTTTTTTTGTACTTAGCCTGAACAGAAATACAGTCTTCATTTACGTACATGGCTGACTAAAGATATGTTGTAGGCAAACTGAGTGAACGTTAGGAAGGGGATAGTTAGCATGCTGAGCATGAGAGTAAGGAGTGTAACTAACAGAGTTTTATATTGGAGGATGTATGTTTGCTTTTAAGAAAGATGTTACTAAAAACCTATCAGCAAATTTGGCTGTAAATATAATAGGTATATTTGGGGTCATTGGCTCTCTAATATTTCTAGCTTTAGAAGTGAATATCGCTCAAGAATCATTATCCGAAAATACTAAGCTGCTACGGTTGCAGGCATCGTTATCGGCGAATGAGTTAAGCAACAACTGGCGAAGCATGATGATTCAATCTGGAGACATATGGTTTCGTGGATTGTCAGGTCAAAAATTAATGGGTCAGGAAGCTGAGAATTTTTCTCAACTTTGTGAAGGGTTGCTATTTCTTGTAGTGGCAAACTACGAAGCGGACTCAATCAGAGGGGAAGTAAATCGAGTAGAAAATAGATTAGGCGACGCTCGTAGGCTTTCTAAGAAATGGCCTGCTCTGGAATCATGCTATATAGATGGCGTTAGGGAGTCGCTTCAGCAAACACAGAATTTAGATTTATTGAAAGCTTTTGATGAAGGATTTGAGATTTCAGAGTGAGAATCAAGTAATTTGACTCAGTGACTAGAGAGCTTGGGCGGCTCAATTAAAGCGTAAGTGTCGGAACGCATAGCTGGAGGAGACAATGGAAACTTTGGTGAACCTGGTAGAAATACTTGGCGGGCTGAGCGTATTTATTTCGCTTATTTTTTTAGCAATACAAATACGTTTGAGTAATGAACTTGCGAGAGCTGACTCACAGAGGCAAGCCAGACATGCTTGGCAGGAAAATCTTTTTTATATGTCAGAAAATAGCCGTGATGTAAGAGAATTTTTGCATTGTTACGAAGGAATGCATCCTGATGCTCAAATGAGGGCGGCTCATGCACTGATTGGAATGGGCAATCATCTAGATTTATTGCTTAAGCTAGAAAAAAAAGGATTGGAGACGTCTGACAATGTTAGATTCATGACAGACGCATTTGTTGGTTTGGTCAGTACCCAGGGCGGCAATAAATTTTGGCGGGATATGGCGTCAATAGAAATGTTTGGTGACAACTTGCTGAACGAAGTTAATGCAAAACTTGCCAATATAGAGGTGCCGAATACAAACTTGCCTGCCGTCTTACCCTGGCTTCGTCCAGATAAAGAATGGGCAAGTTGAATCTCAGTCATTAGGTATGCAACATGGCTGTAGCCGAACCACAGAGTATAAAAAAGCTAAGGACTCTAGGTTAATGGAAGGTCTAACCAACACAAACGCTAGACCTCCATTCATCAATTCATCAAACAGAAACACAGTCACCATCTTCCGCGCATGACTGGCTAATGAATCGCCACTAGTTTGCTAGACACCATCCAGTCATAGAAAATGACTAGAGGAGAGGTGTTTATGAGTAGCAAGCGTTACCCTGAAGAATTCAAGATCGAAGCAGTCAAACAGGTCACTGAACGGGGCCACAGTGTCGCTGAGGTGGCCAACAGACTGGGAACCACAACCCACAGTTTATATGCCTGGCTGAAACAGTACGGTCCTCGTGCTGAAGAACATCAAGACAAGCGCAATGACCAGGCTGAGATCAAACGGCTTCAGAAGGAACTGAAGCGTGTCACTGAAGAGCGCGATATTCTAAAAAAAGCCGCGGCGTACTTCGCCAATCACCCCGAGTGAGGTACGCCTTCAACCGTAACTACAGTGGGCTATGGCCGATCCGCTGGCTGTGTGACTTGCTGGACGTCCATCCTAGTGGCTATTACGCCTGGCGGCAGCAGCCCAAGTCCAGACGTCAGAAGACAGATGATCGGCTCACAGGGCTGATCAAGCAATTCTGGCTGGAGTCCGGCGGTGTCTGCGGTTACCGGAAGATCCATGAGGATCTGCGGGAATATGGTGAATGGTGTGGTCCGAATAAAGTCCACCGGCTTATGCGCCTGGCAGGGCTGAAAGCCCAGGTAGGCTACAGGAAGCCTCGGCATAGAGGAGGAGCAGCCCATATCGTTGTTCCCAACCGCCTACAACGGCGGTTCGCGACCAAGGCGCCGGATGATACCTGGTTAACGGATATTACGCATATCCGTACCCATGAAGGCTGGTTGTACCTGGCTGTGGTAGTTGATCTGTTCTCCAGGAAGGTAGTGGGCTGGTCGATGCAATCAAGGATCACCAAGGAACTGGTACTCAATGCCCTGCTGATGGCTGTTTGGCGCAGGAATCCCAAATCCAAGGTGAAGGTGCATTCTGATCAGGGTAGCCAGTACACCAGCCATGACTGGCAGTCCTTCTTAAAAGACAACAACTTGGAAGGGAGCATGAGCCGACGCGGAAACTGTCATGACAATGCGGTGGCAGAGAGCTTCTTCCAACTACTGAAGCGAGAGCGGATAAAGCGGAAAACCTATACAACCAGGGAGGAAGCCAGGATTGATGTGTTCGATTATATCGAGATGTTTTACAACGCTAGGAGACGGCATGGTTTTAATAACCAATTGTCTCCGGTAGAGTATGAAACGCAGTACAAAATGAGGCTGGAATCTGTCTAGTGAACCAGGGGCGATTCAGATAGTCCTGATATTGAGATTGGGAGAGATTATCCAGTTTTAGTGTAACTTTGGAGGGGGGGCGGCTGTTTTTTCAAAATTGGCTCATGCAAGAGGGAGGTGGTACTGTGATATTTAAAGGCTATGAAATAGCCCCCCCCCGCCTAGTTGCAGATGGGGTGCCTCGTTTTCAATATATTTTCGGGGCGTAGCGTAGTCTGGTTGATGAGATTTGAAAAATTACGGTATATATTGCGGTATAAGGATTAATAGGCAAATAAATAAATATATTAATCAATTACCTAAGTGTCAGATTCAAATCCTGTCGTCCCGACCAATTTTTGTATCCTTCTGAACCGGCATGCGGCTGCACAAGTCGCCCTCTACAGCAGGGCAGTAAAGGCTTGTTCTCAGTCATGGCGCTTTTTCTCTTCGGTGGCGCCTTCTTGTTGCAAACGCGCCATGAGCCAGCCTACGCCGGGGCAGCGACCTCTCCCATGCCCGATTGTCCATGACCTTCACTGGGTGCCTGATGCCTGCTCTCAATGTCGTCAAGGTATTCCAGGATCGCCTCAAGGGCAAAAAAGTGGATCGATATGCCGGTGCTGAGAGAGAGTAATTCCAGGCGGGTCTGGATATCATTCGGGAGTTCCAATTTCAGCATATAGGGGCCCTCCAAAGGCTTATCTGAGCGTTCCGTTCGCGTTTTGGACGATGGTGAATCATGGCGAGGCAGCAGAAGAATACGTCCCTGTATTCCGAACAGCTGTCCCTGCTGTTATCCACCATAGTTCAGACTCTCCGGCGCGATTCGTGTCATTGGGTTGACACAACGAGACAGGCTGTCCTGTTTGGCCAATCTGGCGAGTCGGTCAGATGCCAGGGCGGGGGCCTGCTTGCCGGGCGCGCGAGGCTTCCGTCTTCCATCGGGCTGTTCAGTCAAGAGGTCGGATGGGGCAATATTTTGGCATCAAACCCAATATATAGTGTTTTTAGGCGCGAGCATGCGCTAGAATCGCCAGAATTGAGGAGAGGCATGCTGCTGCACTCCGGCGCCGTGGTCAGCGTCAACCACAGGCGTTACAAATACTAATAACATCCAGTCCTTAAATAACCAGTCAATAGACGGTATCGGGATCGCTCGAGTCATCGCTTAATGCGTCTTAAGTGTATTAAATTAGCCGGCTTCAAATCTTTCGTGGATCCGACCACGATCAATTTTCCCTCCAATCTGTGCTCAGTGGTCGGTCCGAATGGCTGCGGCAAATCGAATGTGATCGATGCAGTCCGGTGGGTAATGGGCGAGAGCTCCGCCAAAAACCTTCGCGGCGAGCATATGACTGATGTGATCTTCAATGGTTCCAGCGCGCGCAAGCCGGTGGGGCAGGCCAGCGTCGAACTGGTATTCGATAATCACGATCACAAATTGACCGGTGAGTACGCTAACTTCACCGAAGTTTCAATCAAGCGCCGGGTTGACCGTGAGGCGCAGTCGACCTATTTCCTCAATGGCACCAAGTGCCGGCGTAAAGACATCACCGATATTTTTCTGGGTACGGGTCTTGGTGCGCGCAGCTATTCAATCATCGAGCAAGGCATGGTTTCTCGACTGATCGAATCGAAACCGGAGGAGTTGCGTGTCTATATCGAAGAAGCTGCGGGCATCTCCAAATATAAGGAACGTCGGAAGGAAACCGAAAGTCGAATTAAGCGGACCAAGGAAAATCTGGAGCGGCTGGAAGATATCAGGGAGGAGCTCGAGCGTCAGCTACAGCATCTCAAGCGACAATCGGTCGCGGCTGAAAAGTACGGTGAGCTCAAAGCGGAAGAGCGTCAGACGAGCGCAAATCTCAATGCGCTGCGCTGGCAGAGCCTGGACGCTGAGCTGAAACAGAATCAGGAAAAAATCGGTCAGCTGGAAGTTCAAATTGAGGCGACGATCGCGGAGCAGAGAGCGCTGGATGCCAGCGTTGAGCAGCATCTCGCTGACAATGCGGAGCTCACCGATGCCCTGGGCGAAGTGCAGGCTCGTTTTTACAGTCTGGGTAATGACATAGCCCGGATAGAGCAGTCAATTGAGCACCATCTGGAGAGAGTGGAGCAGCTTAAGCTGGATTTGTCCGAGACCGAAGAGGGCTGGGAGCAGACCAAAGAAGAGCTTGATATTGATCTGAGAAAGATCACCCAGCTGGATGCCGAGCTTAAAACCATTGAGCCGGAACTTGAAACTACCCGTGATGAAGAGCAGCAGTCAGCCACTGAGCTGGCAGCCGCGGAGACGGCTTTACAGGAGTGGCAGCAGGCCTGGGATGAATTCAATCAGCGGGCTGAAGAACCCAGGCAAACCGCAGAAGTCGAACAATCGCGGATCCAGCAGCTCGAGCAGTCAATTGACAGGGCATTAGAGCGTCGAAAACGTTTACTGGAAGAGCAGAATCGACTGGCCGAGATGCCCAGCAGCACTGCGAGCACCGATGAGCAGCAACTGGAAGCGCTGGAAAAGGAAGTCGACGAGCTAAAGAGCGATCTGTCCTCCAGTGACGAAGTTGCAGTATGCAGACAGTCAATTGCAGAGAATCAGTCTGAACTGGATCAGCTCCGTGGTGAGCTGCAAACCGCTCAGGGCAAGCTGGCTTCTCTGGAGGCTCTGCAGCAGGCAGCGCTTGGCCAGGACAATCCGAAGCTGAATGAGTGGCTACAGGCCAAAGGATTCGACAATCAGTTGCGCCTGGCAGAGGGCCTGCGCATTGACAGTGGGTGGGAATTGGCAGTTGAGTCGGTTCTGGGAGAATCCCTGCAGGCAATCTGTATCGAAGGCTTGGATAACCTGGCCGAGGTGTTGATGGACCTGCCGTTGGGCAAGCTGTCATTCGTTGATGTCAGGGCCGCTTCTGCTGATTCTCCTGGCAATCTGAATCTGCCTCTGATCGGCAGCAAGGTCGGCTGCGACTGGCAGTTGGGTAGCCTGTTGCAGGGCATTTACGCGGCAGAAAATCTGCCAGAGGCGCTGGCTTACCAACATCAGCTGAGCCCTTCAGAGTCGATTGTGACGCGCGACGGCGTCTGGTTGGGCGCTGGTTGGATTCAGGTAAAGAACATCAGCGCTCAGGACTCCATCGTAGAGCGGCGAGGCCTGATTGGTGACCTGTTTGTGCAGCTTAAACGGCTGCGGGCAGATATCGAGGTTCTGGAGCAAAATCGCTCGGCCTTGCGAGAGTCCTTGAAAGTTGCCGAGTTAAAACGCGAATCCGGCCAAGCTGCAGTGGCGGAAAAGACCCGGCTTCTGGGTGAGATCAAATCCCGTCTGAGTGCACACCGCGCAAAGGCTGGAGAAGCATCGGTCCGTCGGCAACAGCTTGCAAAGGAGTTGCAGGAGCTGGGTCGGCTGATCGAGCTTGAAGAGTCTCAGATCGGCGAGGCGCGCGCCAGGCTGCAACGGGCCCTAGAAAGCATGGCGCAGGACGAGGGCGGGCGCGAACAACTGGAGTCTAAGCGTGAGGAAGTGAGAGCTGCCCTGTCGATTGCCAGAGAAAAATCCCGGAAGGATAAAGACCTGGCGCATGAACTGGCGCTAAGGCAACAGTCTGTCGCTGCTCAGTTAAAGTCCACCCGGGAGACGATGGATCGCATGGCCAGCCAGGTGCAGCGCTCGAAAGAGCGTATTGAAAGCCTGACTACCCAGATTGAAGAGTCCCACGAGCCACTGGAAGGGATGCGTGCAGACCTTGAAACACTGCTCGAGCAACGGCTCGGGGTTGAAAAAGAGCTGACTGAAGCCAAGGCCAGAGTGGACGAAAATGAGCACGCCATGCGCAAACTGGAACAGGAGCGCAATGAGAAGCAGGCGCGGCAGAATACTTTACGCGAAACCCTGATGCAGAACCGGCTGAAGTCTGAGGGTGCCACTGTCAAGAGAGAAGCTTTGGTCGCGCAACTCACCGAGGCGAACTTTGAACTTGAGGCTGTCATCAGTCAGTTACCCGACTCGCTGACTGAGGCAGAGTGCGAGCAAGCCTTGGAAAAACTGGGTAATCGCATACAGCGCTTGGGCCCGATTAATCTGGCTGCGATTGATGAATACCAGACGCAATCCGAACGGAAAGTCTATCTGGACAAACAGAATGAAGATTTGGAGCGGGCTCTGGCGACGCTGCAAAATGCGATTCGCAAGATCGATAAGGAAACCCGAACCCGGTTCAAGGAGACTTTCGACAAAATCAATGGCGGTCTGCAGAGTCTGTTTCCGAGAATCTTCGGAGGCGGACATGCCTATCTGGACATGACAGGGGAAGATCTGCTGGATACTGGTGTGGCGATCATGGCGCGTCCCCCGGGTAAGCGAAACAGCACCATTCATCTCCTCTCCGGCGGTGAGAAAGCGATGACTGCGATTGCTCTGGTTTTCTCGATTTTTCACCTCAACCCTTCGCCTTTTTGTATGCTGGATGAGGTGGACGCGCCGCTGGACGATGCTAATGTTGGCCGTTATGCCAATTTGGTGGCGGAAATGTCGGCGAACGTTCAGTTCATTTTTATTACCCACAACAAGATCACTATGGAAGTCGCCAACCAGTTGCTGGGTGTCACCATGCATGAAGCGGGCGTCTCACGCATTGTTGCTGTCGACATTGATGAAGCCGCTGAGTTGGCAGCCATGTGATCTGTCTCTTTCAGAGGCGGTTTGTACTAAAGAAATGTCCTTAACCGTCAGATAATACTACTAATTTTAATCAGCAATTTTCCGACCGGTACACTCATTACCTCATGAGTTTACGTGAACTGATCATCCTTCTGCTCGGTCTTGCCATTATTGGCATTATTCTGCGTGGCCTGTTCGTGGCGCTACAGGCACGTCGTGGCCAATTGCGCATGGCGATCGACAAGAATATTCCCGCAGACGTCGATTTGGATGCCTTGGAACTCGCTGAATTGCCCAGCGGAGGCGCTCGCGTGGTGCGGCGGGACGGGGCATTGCAGGAAGGAATGCCCAGCAAACTCGAGAGAGCGGCGCTGCGGGCAGAAGCACTTGACCTGGAGGAAGAAAGCGAGGCTGTTCCGGTGTTGATGGATTCGGTAGCCGTCGGACATTCTGATGAGCCGGCAGGCTTATCTGACGAGGGAAAGATCGCGGACAGCACCGACCCCCACAGCCAAGAGACACCGGCGGGCAGCCCGCATAGCGCTACTGACGCGCAGCGCGTTTCAGACGAACTTGCCGTCTCGCAACAAGCCTGTGAGCCGACTGACGATGCAGACGACGAGTTCGGGCAGATTGACGACAGGGAACCGCCCTTGGGCGATTTCATGGCGGAGAGCGCGCTAGATGAACTGCCTGAGCATGAGTCCGATGAAGCCGGCCGCTTGACGCGGGATGATTCTGATGTCGACACGGAAGCGCATGGCGATGTGCCTCCAATATCCGAAGCGCGTCCTGCCGCTCAGCCTGCCGATCGTGACCCACTTAGGGATTCAGGCGGCCAGGACCCGGTCATGAATTATGGTGCTGTCGACGGGGAGATTGAACATCCCGATGAGGTGCTGTTGGATTATGAGGAAAGCGATGACGCTCTGTCTGAGTCCGTTTTTATCACGGCTGACCCCGCCGCTCAGACTGACCAGATTGGCTCCTTTGAACAGCCGGACGACATTGAAGAGTCGGATGAGGCAGATGAGACGCAGGAACCTGAAGGTTATGCTGATGAATCAGCCCGGGAAACTGAAGTTGATGATGACCTGAATGAATTTTCCATGACCGCCGGTGAGCGTATTGGTGGCAACCCGTCCGCACCCGCCCAGACTGCGCTTTTTGATGAGGGCGATAATCATTCCGCGACGCGTACTACAGGCGCAGAAACACTGGTTTCCCGGGCTGCAGCCTTGCTCGGCTCCTGGCGCAAGCGGCAGAGCGAAAAGACTGCAGTGGCGGTATCTGCTCCGGTGGAGGAACAACAAGACAGCTTCGATTTTAAAGACGAAGAAGAGGCTGTAATCAATCAGGAGGTTGAGGATTCCGACGCTACGACCGTCGAAAGCCCGACCGACCGGTCCGGTGTTGATACCGCTGAGCCTCAACTGGCTTCGTCTCGCGAAACAGAACTTGATGAAGGCGATGAGGACTACGAGTTCGATGGGGTTGACGAGGCAGTCAGTGAGGAGCCGACGGCCGCCGCTGGGGAGCAGCTGGACTGGGCAGGCAGTGCATCAGTTGAAGCCCAGCAAAAAGCCCCGAGCAGCAGGCCGTCAGAAGTCCGACAGCAGGCGCCAGTAGCTCAGCCTGCAGAAGTGCTGGTATGCAACGTGATGGCTCGTGAGGGCTCCGAGCTGCATGGGGATGATCTGCTGGAGGCCTTGATCACCAGTGGGTTGAAGTTTGGTGAAATGAATATATTTCACAAGAGATTTCGCGGCACAAGCAACGGCCCGGTGATCTTCAGTGTTGCCAACATTCTGAATCCGGGGATTTTTGATTTGAACGCCATGGCCGAATTCAGAACGATCGGCGTCAGTTTGTTTTTAGCCCTGCCTTCTCCGATCAACAATCTGGAAGCATTTGAACAGATGCTTGATGTGGCAATCCACCTGAAGGAATCGCTTGACGGTGAGTTGAAAGACGATCATCGTAATGTGATGACCGCTCAGACGATTGAGCATTATCGCCAGAGAATCAGAGACTTTGAATTGCGTCAATTACGGGCGGCTGGCAACAGCGCCTAACTCCGCTTCACTTCAGACAGACCTTATATGACTGCTCCCGACAAGATCCTGCAAGAGGTGGCCGCGTTACGCCGTGAAATTAATTACCATAACCGCCTTTATTACACGCTGGACAGTCCCGAAATCCCGGATGCTGACTACGATGCTCTGTTCGACCGCCTGACCGAGCTTGAGCAAGAATATGATCTTGTCACTCCCGAATCTCCGACTCGTCGCGTCGGGTCAGAGCCTCTTGCGCAGTTCACTCAGATCACCCATGAGCAGCCCATGCTCTCGCTGGACAAGGTTTTTAATGAGCAGGACCTTCAGGATTTCGAATCCAGAATCAAAAAGCGTCTGGATTCTGAGGCGGATCTCGAATACAGCTGCGAGCCCAAAGTAGATGGGATCGCAGTAAGCCTGCTTTATGTTGATGGTGTGCTGACGCGTGCAGCGACTCGCGGTGATGGGCTCACTGGTGAAGACATCACTCACAATGTTCGCACGATCCATTCCATTCCGCTGCGTCTGGACGCTCAGGGGATGACGGGACGGCTTGAAGTTCGCGGTGAGATTTACCTCGGAAAGGCGGGATTTGAAAAGCTGAATAATCGTGCCGAACGTGAAGGGGGTAAGGTATTTGTCAATCCGCGCAATACCGCCGCTGGTGCGGTCAGACAGCTGGATCCCCGGAAGGCAGCCAGAATTCCCCTGCAAATGTTTTGCTACAGTATTGGCCTCGTCGACGGGGTAGAGATGCCCGGTCGGCTGGGCGACGTTTTTGAGTTGCTCGAAGCCTGGGGGCTGCCGGTTAATCCCGATCGCAGTGCCCGGACTGGGATTGATGGCTGCCTGGATTATTGTCTGGATCTTCTGAACAAACGCAACGCGCTGAATTATGAAATCGACGGGGCGGTGATTAAAGTCAATGATTTGAGTATTCAGCGTGAACTCGGCCAGAACGCCCGCACACCGAGATGGGCAATGGCCTACAAATTTCCCGCAGAGGAAAAGTCGACTCAGGTCCTTGGTGTCGAATTTCAGGTGGGCAGAACAGGGACGATAACACCAGTGGCGAGGCTGAAACCGGTATTTGTGGGGGGCGTCACGGTGAGTAATACCACCCTGCATAATATGGACGAAGTTGAACGGCTCGGATTGCGCGTTGGCGATTCGGTGATTGTGCGACGGGCAGGCGATGTCATACCAAAAATCATCCGGGTAATAGCGCCGGAGAAAAATCCGGCGCCCGGCGCCATTGTCATGCCGAGCCGGTGCCCCGCCTGTCACTCTCCGGTTCTGAAAGAAGGGGAAGTCCTTTATAAATGCAGTGGCGGACTGATTTGTCCTGCGCAGCGCAAAGAGGCGGTTAAGCATTTTGCGTCCCGGTCAGCTCTGGACATTGAGGGTCTGGGTGACAGGCTGGTTGAGATTCTGGTTGATCAGGATCTGATCTCTACGGTTGCTGATCTCTATCGGCTGGAAGTGTCCCAGATCAGCGCGCTCGAGCGGATGGGGCCTAAATCCGCGCAAAATCTGGTTGCAGCGATCGAGAAAAGCAAACAGGTGACGCTGGCCCGGTTTTTATACGCCCTCGGAATTCGCGAGGTGGGTGAAGCGACCGCGCAGGCCCTGGCGAATCATCATCAAGCCCTGCAAAGCGTCATTGATGCCAGCGCGGCTGATCATGAACAAATTCCCGATATCGGACCGATTGTGGCTTCGCACATCGAGACATTTTTCCGTCAGGAACACAATCTTTCGTTAATTGACCAGTTGCTCCAGTGCGGGTTTGTACTTGAGCAGAGAACTTCTGGCGAAAATTCCAATGCACTGGCGGGTCAGACCTTTGTGCTGACAGGGTCACTGGAGCAAATGCCGCGCAATGAAGCAAAAGTCAGGCTGCAGGCACTGGGCGCAAAAGTTGCCGGCAGTGTGTCTAAAAATACCAGTGTCGTTGTGGCTGGTCCGGGCGCCGGGTCAAAGCGTGCCAAGGCGGAAGCCTTGGGGATAAAAATCATCGATGAAGGGGAATTTTTAGCGCTAATCCAGAGTCTAAATCATTAATCCGGGAAAAAGCGGTTCGATTGTGCGCATACGGCTTTGCACGGCAACTCTGTGTCGCGCCAAGACTGCAAGAAGCCGCAGGAAAAACCACAGGAAATACCACGGGAAAAGCCACGGGGAAAACTGACGTGAACGGCCAACAGCCGATCAGTGAAAAATGCAATCGCGCGGGTTTACTTCGGTTAAGTCCTGCAGGCCGGCAGGCCGTCAGGCTCGAGCTGCGGAAGACTTCTGCACTGGCGGGTTCGTCCCGCAGGTCCGGTTCTTTGCCAATCAGTTCTCTCGCGCTGTCATGCAGGTTACGAAATGCCTGCTGGGGTGTGTTAATGGTATTGAGTGGCTGCAACAGCGCACCACCAGCAAATCCCGGCGATGTCTGTTCGATCTTCACTGAACGCACCAGCTGGTATCGTGCTGCAAAAGCCGCGGAGGAGCGGTGGCAAACCCCTATCGCGCTTAACATGGCCATCATCTATCAGGAATCGAGCTTTCGCTCCCGGGCCCGACCTGCGCGGGAACGTTTTTTGTGGGTTTTCCCCGGAGCCAGGCCGTCAAGTGCTTTTGGTTACGCTCAGGCGCTTGAATCAACCTGGCAGGAATATCAGCTGCGCTCTGGAAATGATTCTGCCTCGCGGTCCGATTTTGCCGACGCGGTGGACTTCGTTGCCTGGTACAACGCGAATTCCCGTCGAATCAGCGGGATTGAGGCCACTGATGCCCGGTCGCTCTATTTTGCTTATCACGAAGGTAACGCCGGCTTCCAACGTGGTAGACATCTGCGGAAGCGCTGGTTAATTCAAGCCGCCGATCAGGTGCAGCAGAACTCGGAGAAATTTAGTCGGCAGTTAGATGGTTGTCGGGCAGAATTCGAAAAGAGCTGGTTTGAAAAATTACTCAGTTCATCCAGCGAGCAATTTGGCTGGAAAGCAGCCATGAGGAGTATGTCTTGAGTTGGTGGGGAAAGATTGTTGGCGGCACATTCGGCTTCATGATGGGTGGCCCGCTTGGAGCCGTCATGGGGGCAGCACTAGGAAACTACTTTGATGGTGGCCTCGAGGGCATAGCACTGGATGACAGTTTAGGGATTGGCGCTACGGAGAGGGTGCAGTCCGCTTTTTTTACCACCACATTTGCTGTTATGGGCTATATCGCCAAGTCGGACGGTAAGGTAACTCGAGATGAAATAGAGCTCGCTGAGCAGGTCATGCAGCGGATGCACCTGACATCCGAGCAGAGAGTCCTCGCGATCAACCTGTTTAATGAAGGTAAGAAAGAAAGCTTTCCGCTCGACGACGTGCTGGCGCAGTTTAAACGCGAAGCTGTCAGGCGCCGGAACCTTGTTCAAATGTTTCTGGAAATTCTCATTTCGACGGCTCTGGCCGATGGCAGTCTGCATGGCGATGAAGAGAGAACGCTTCAACACATTGCGGCGCAATTAAACTGGCGGCCAGAGGAGTTCTTCCACCTGCTGCGAATGGTCTCAGGTCAGGCGCAATTCGGTGATATCCGGGTAGAGTCCCAAAAGCTGGATGCAGCCTATGAACTGTTAGGGGTCCAGGAATCTGTCACTGATCAGGAACTGAAGAAATCTTACCGTCGTCTGATGAATCAGCATCATCCGGATAAATTGGTTGCGAAAGGTTTGCCTGAAGAAATGATCGATATTGCAACTCAAAAGACTCAGGACATCAAGGAGGCCTACGAGCTGATCAAAAAGCACAGGTCCTGATGTTCTTGCGTCCCTAACGGAATGCCTCATTGATTTCCATTAAAGTCGAATTGCCCGGGCACAGTTCCTGTTCGCCCAGCACGTTAAATGGGCGATCAATGGTGTTGGTCAGATCATGCAGGTCTGATGTTGTTTGATTGATATACAGCAAGCCGGTCGCAATTCTTCCTTCGGCTTTGTGTTGATTGATATGCATTACTGCCTTTTCTTTGTCGAAGGGGTCATAATTATTTCCGATCTTATGGAGATGTATTACCGAACCGTCGTGCAGAGTGATATCTTTCTCCTCACCCTCGGCATAGCTTGTGGTGATTTCCTCGCGCATCGGCACAAAATCTACCTGACTCAGTGCGGCGTTGTTTTCCCAGGTGTTCTTATATCCGTGCGTTGAAAGATCTGTATTATTGAATGTCACGCACGGTGAGACCACATCGATGAAGGCAAAGCCCTTATGGCTCAAACCTGCCTGAATCAGGGGTACCAGCTGTTTTTTGTCACCAGAAAAACTCCTGGCAACAAAGCTTGCACCCAATTCGATCGCGAGAGACGCCAGGTCAATGTTGTCATAGAGGCTTTCCTCCCCGGACTTGGTTTTAGAGCCAAGATCAGCCGTAGCAGACAACTGGCCTTTGGTTAAACCATAGGTGCCATTGTTCGCCACGATGTATAGCATATTGATGCGACGCCGCACGATGTGACAAAACTGTCCAAGCCCGATTGAAGCGCTGTCCCCGTCACCGGAGATGCCGAGATAATACAGCTCCTTGTTCGCCAGATTGGCGCCGGTAGCAACAGAAGGCATTCTGCCATGAACGGCATTGAAGGCATGTGCTTTGCCAAGAAAATAAGATGGGATTTTGGACGAGCATCCGATTCCGGATAGCTTGGCGATTCGGTGAGGCTCCAGAGACATTTCTGCTGCAGCCTGGATGATCGCCGCGCTGATAGAGTCATGCCCGCAACCGCCACAAAGAGTGGTGAGGGTACCTTCGTAGTCCCTTCGCGTGAGACCCAACTCATTGGTTTCGAGTTGGGGATGCTGGAATTTGGGTTTACGGATATACGTCATTCGATTTTCCTGTCTGGTGATGCAGCGCGTCGGGGTCGATGTGAAGATTATTCGCCGGCGTTTTCCTGTGAATCAAGAACGGAACGAGAAATATGTTCCGCGGTAATGAGCACGCCGTTATAGCTGCGAATCGACTGCACTTGTGATTCATTGACGTTCAGTTCAATTTTCAGCAGGCTTTTTAGCTGAGCGTCTCGGTTCTGATCAATCACATACACCTTCTCATGGCGGTCAATGAAGGTTCTGACTGACTGATGAAAGGGAAAGGACTTAACCCTCAGCGTGTCCGTGGCCACGCCCTGCTTAGTCAGCAGATCCTGTGCCTCTGCTATTGCACTGGTGGTGGTTCCCAGATACAGCAGTCCGATGGCTGCGCCATTTTCGCGAATTTCCGGTTCTGGTAAGTAGTCAAGGGCTGTGTCAAATTTCTTCGCAATTCTGTCCATGACTTCAGCGTAGACATCGCCGTCTTCCGTGTATGCTGCATTGGCATCATGGGAACTGCCGCGGGTGAAATAGCTTCCCTTATCGGGGTGGGTACCCGGATAGGTTCGGTAGGGAATGCCGTCGCCATCGCTGTCCTGATACCGACCAAAATGTTCCAGTCCCTCCAGTTGCTCGTGGTTCAGAACTTTACCTCGGTCATAGGCTCTGCCTTCCTGCCATTCCAGCGGTTCGCTGATCTGTTCATTCATGCCGAGTTCGAGGTCACTCATAACAATTACTGGCGTTTGTATCTGATCGGCGATGTCAAAGGCACTTGCGGCGAAATCGAAACATTCCTTAGGCGTTGAAGGGAAGAGCAGGATGTGCTTTGTATCGCCGTGAGAGGCGTATGCACAGCTCAGCAGATCTCCCTGCTGGGTACGAGTTGGCATGCCCGTTGACGGGCCTACCCTCTGGATGTTGAACAGAACTACCGGAATTTCGGAGAAGTACGCAAGCCCGAGAAATTCCTGCATCAGAGAAATGCCGGGCCCGCTGGTGGCAGTGAAAGCCCTAGCGCCATTCCAGCCTGCGCCAATCGCGATACCAATAGCGGCGAGTTCATCTTCAGCCTGCACAACGCTGAATTTTTGTTGGCCAGTCTGCTTGTCTATCCGCAGACGCTGGCAATACCGCCCAAAAGCATCAACTACCGAGGTTGAGGGGGTCAAGGGATACCAGGAAGCGACGGTGGCGCCTCCATAAACACAGCCCAGTCCGACGGCAGTATTGCCGTCCATGAGGATTTGGCTGTCTGTCTTGTCGGAAGATTTCAATGTCAGTCTCAGGGGGCATTGAAAGTGTTCCGAAGCAAACTGATAGCCAAGCTGCAGGGCATGGATGTTGGGGGGGATCAGCTTTTCCTTGCCGCGGAACTGGTCTGAGATGAGACCCGTGAGGACGTCAAAATCAATGTTGATCAGTGCTGCCAGAGCGCCGACATATATAATGTTCTTAAACAACTGCCGCTGTGAGGGCTTCTCAAATTCGCGGATACAAATTTCTGTCAGCGGGATCGGCAGAAACTGCACATCTTCACGAGCCATCTGTTCGGGAAGAGACTTGGTTGAGTCGTACAGTACGTACCCTCCGGAGACGACCGAATCAATATCCTTCTGAATAGTCTGCTCATTCATGGCGATCATCAGGTTTACACCTTCACGTCGCCCGAGGTATCCTTTTTCACTGATTCGGACTTCGTACCACGTCGGCAGCCCCTGGATATTTGAGGGGAAAATATTGTGAGGGCTGACCGGTATACCCATGCGGAAAATCGCTTTAGCAAAAAGCGTGTTTGCGCTTGCGGAACCCGAGCCGTTCACATTTGCAAACTTCACGACAAAGTCATTCACCTTGGTCAGGGTTTCAATTTTGGCACCGGCTGGGCTGTTCATGCGTTCACCGCTTTTGCTGTGTTGTAAAGAAATTTGCGCATGTCCCAGGCATTGGTCGGGCAGCGTTCCGCGCAAAGCCCGCAATGAAGGCACAGATCTTCATTCTTAGCCATGATTCGCGTCGTCTGAAGCGCTCCGGAAATGTAGAGGTCCTGTGACTCATTGTCTGCCGGAGCAGTCAGTCTGCTTCTCAACTCTGCTTCTGTGCCGTTGTCTGTGAAGCTAATGCAATCAGTCGGACAGATGTCTACGCAGGCATCACATTCGATGCAGAGTTGATCGGTAAATACGGTCTGGACATCGCAGTTCAGACATCTCATGGTTTCACCGAATGCAAGCTCCGGGTCAAAACCAAGCTCAACTTCCATGTTAATGTCTTTGAGGGTCTTTTCCTTGGCAGCGTGAGGCACGGCATAACGCACATCGTTACTGATATCGTTGTCATAGGACCACTGATGGATTCCCATTTTCTGACTCACCAGTGAGGTCAGCGGCGTAATGCGTTCGGTGACCTCCTGATTCTGACAGAACAGGTGAATGGAGAGAGCCGCGTCGTGCCCGTGCGCGACTGCCGTGATGATATTGTCCGGCCCGAGAGCGGCATCTCCGCCAAAGAACACTTTTTCATGGGTCGACTGAAAGGTATTTTCATCAAGAACCGGGAGTTCCCAGCGGTCGAATTCAATGCCGATATCCCGTTCAATCCAGGGAAAACTGTTTTCCTGGCCGATGGCGCAAATCACATCATCGCAGGGAATAATCACCGGGTCTTCGCCGGTCGGGACCAGCATGCGGCGGCCATTCTCATCGAGCTCCTTGCGCACCTTCTCGAATTCCATGCCGACCAGGCGACCTTTCTCGACAAGGTAACGCTTGGGGACGTGGAAATTAAGGATCGGGATGTCTTCGGCAATTGCGTCTTCAATTTCCCAGGGAGACGCCTTCATTTCATCGAAGCCGCTGCGTACAGCAACAGTGACTGTCTCTCCCCCCAGTCGCTTGGAGGTTCTGCAGCAGTCCATAGCGGTATTGCCGCCTCCCAACACAATGACGCGCTTGCCAATAGTCTGGATATGCTCGAATGCCACGTTCGCCAGCCATTCTATCCCCGTGTGAATTCTGTCCTGCACCTCAGAATAGCCGGGGAGATCAAGATGTTTACCAAGAGGAGCCCCGGTCCCAACAAAGACCGCATCGTAGGTTTCGTTGAGCAGGCTTTTCATGCTGGTGATTTCCTCACCAAAGCGCGAATTGACACCCATGTCGAGGATGTAATTGAGTTCTTCTTCGAGCACCTCTATCGGCAATCTGAAGCGGGGGATTTGTGTGCGCATTGCGCCACCACTCACTGCATCGCGCTCAAATAGGGTGATTTCATAGCCCAGGGGAAGGAGGTCGCGGGCGACAGTCAAAGAAGCCGGACCGGCCCCGATCAAGGCTATATGCTTTCCATTCTTCTCGGCAGGGACAACAGGCAATCGGTCCTTGATGTCTTCTTTAAAATCTGCGGCAACCCGCTTCAAGCGGCAGATGGCCACTGGCTGCTCTTCAACCCGGCCCCGTCGGCAGGCGGGTTCACAAGGTCTGTCGCAGGTACGCCCGAGTATTCCGGGGAAAACATTGCTGTGCCAATTCACCATATACGCATCGGTATAGCGCTTTTCGGCGATCAGTCTAATGTATTCCGGAACGGGGGTATGAGCGGGGCAAGCCCACTGGCAATCCACTACTTTGTGGAAATATTCAGGATTGGTGATATCCGTAGGCTTCATGGATGGCCTTTGTTGTTATTCTGTTTTTGGTATTTTTAGTGCCTTTTGCAGGGCTGTAAAGCCTGGCTTCCCTTGGGCTCTCTACGGAGTGCTATTGCCCGAGAGATTTTTGACCAGTAGTGATCCAGGCTTCACCCAAGTATAGGCAAATCGAGCGTTTTTGACAGCCGTTATTCGCATGAGCCATCTCGGTGTCCAAGTGGCCTGATTATTACGCTTCAACGACAATTCGTGCCTTTGAAATCCTCGGCAGGCTTTCAAGTTCTTGGCTCAGCCGCGCTGACAGCGCCGGCGACAGGCTTGTCTTTCCGAAAGCTATCTCAATGTCGACTCCGCTTTCTGAATAGTGCAGCAGAAGGCGTTCGACTGGCTCCGTTATGCGCAGTGTTGCCAGCACGGTCTGGACGTCTGTTGCAATGCTAGCGCGAGATGGCAATCCCCCGAGTCCGCACTGCTGCGTACTCGATTCGGGTCCGACCGAAACGTGGATCATCACATTGCCAAGGTCACTGAAAGTGGCCAACAAACGGCGTTGCACCCCGGTTGAGAGATACAGACCTTCAGAAACGGTGATTGCCGGGCTGACTTTCACTTCAGCCTCCAGCAGAACTTTGCCTCCTGAGCTCCGGCTTCTCTGCCATGTAACAGAATGGATGCCATCAACCTCCAGAATACACTGCTCGATTTGTTCCTGGCGCGCGGCGGGCACTGCGGTGTCCACCAGCTCTTTCAGGCTGTCAGAACAGAGCTCCCAGCCGATTTTGGCGATAATGAGCGCAACGAACATGGCAGCAGTCGCGTCCATCCATAAATAGCCCTGTTGCGCTCCGAAGAGACCGGCTAAAACGGCTATGGAAGAGAGCGCGTCGCTCCGACTGTGCCACGCATTGGCGCGAAGCAAATTGGAGTTGAGGCGGTTGGCAACTCGCAAGGTGTAGCGAAATATCCATTCTTTGCCAGCTATTGAAATGGCGGCGATAAGCATGCCGGCAGCTGCAGGGGTGGATAGCGCTGATGGGTTCAGCAGGCGTTGATAGCTGCTATAGAGCAGTAAAGTCGCTGTGCAGCAGAAGACGACACCCAAGACGATTGTGCCGAGGGTCTCAAAACGTCCATGTCCGTAAGGATGATTTGTGTCTGGCGGCTGGTGCGAGATTCTTGCCACCAGAAGAACAAAGAGATCGGTCGCGGCGTCCGACAGCGAATGAATACCGTCAGTGATCAGCGCGAAAGACTGGGTCAGTACTCCTCCGCCAATTTTGAGAGCGCTCAGAACCAGGTCTAAAACCATGCCTGTGACGGTGACCGATATGGCTTGGGAGTGTTCTTCAGGGCGGTACATCTCTCACGTTACCGATGTGCGAGTGGGCGGTGCGACCCGGGCATAAAAAAAGCCCAGCAACGCAGGCTGCCGGGCTCAAATGACTATCAAGGGAGAGATAAATGAGACGAAACCCACATTTTGCGTACCATCTACCTACACTTCTTAAGACAGGCATCATCTCAGTAAGTTCCGAGCCTGTGGAAATTATTTTCCTGAATTCCACAAAATGGATTAATAAATCGACCTAGTTACCAGATTATTATCATAATTTTATAATTTTCAATCCTTCAATTCTTGATCCCTCGAGTGCTTCCTGGCTACTGACAATACCTATTGACGCCCGTTCCGGGTCAAAATAGGTTTGTGCAACCCGGCGCAAGTCTTCTATCGTGGTGGCGAGAACTCTTTCACGGAAAGTGGTGCGATCCTGCAGACTCCGTCCGAACAGGTGATTGTAAAAAGCCTGTTTGGCTTCGCCTGCCGGAGAAGAAGTTTTATCCATAGCGGCGATCACCCCCAGTATGGCCTCTTCGATTTGATTTTCTGAGTGCTTCTCGTCAAGCAGCCAGCCGATCGCCCGGTCAAAATCCAGAAGAGTTTCTGACAATCGCGGGTCCCGGTATGAGAAGAAACGGAAGCTGGCCGAGTTCGCGTCTTGACTGGCTCCACCGCCATACGCACCCCCTTTCTCCCGGATAGCGGTGTGCAGGAACCCATTTCGCAGGAAGCCTGCGAGAACTTGTAACACGGCATGATCGGGGTGGTTTGCGCACACGGTCGGATAGGCCTTGGCGCAGAAACTGACCTGCGTTGCGGTACTCCAGGCTTCAATCAGCTGTGCTCTGACTGGCTGCAAAGAAAGCTGATTCTGAGGCTGACCGTTGAGATTGGCGTCCCATTGGGCGTCAAGATCCGCAATCAGAGCGTTTTTTCGATGCGCTTCACCGATCAATAAAAAGTGCTTGGGGCCTGTTAGCAGAGTTTCATGAAGCTCCTGTATCCGAGAAATCAATTGGTCGCGCTCATTGCTACCGCTCAGAGCTTCCCGGTGCCTCTGCAGGCGGTGAATCCCTTCCAGTCCCCCAAACTGGTGGTTGAGCAGTGCTACGGGGCTCATCTGGCTGCAAGCGAGGCTCATCGCGAGACTGTGCCCTTGGCCTGTAATACTGGCTTCTTTTCGGGCGCAGATCTGCTCAATCAAATCGGCCAATCGTTGTGTCTCGTCGAATCGCGTCTCGGACAATGTGGCCTTTAACAGTGCTGACATCTCGCGATGGTTCGACGCAAGGGCCTTCGATGAGAAAGTCAGGTAGCCGCTTGCTGACTGTTCGTCGTCCCCGGTACTGCGAATACTGCTAAAGCAGTTGACCCCTCCGCTGATTCGGGACTGCCAGGTCTGAACCTCGGCGTAGCTTTTGTCCGCAATGCCGAACTCTGTCAGACAGCTGGTATACAAAGGCAGTATCTCAAGCTGTTCAGGGCTCAGTTGCGGCAGTGGCAGCACGATCTGCTGATAGGCCAGGCCGTTGGTTCCTTGCCCGTAGAATGCCACTGAGGCCTGTGAGCCTGGCAGTGTTTCGTCAATGCGCGCCGGCTCGACAATTTTTGGTGGAACGTCCTCAAGACCGACCTTGGGTAACAGATCCGGGTCGTCAGCCTGCGACTGCCGTCTGGCCAGTGCCAGCGCCTGTTCGATGATGCGCTCTTTTTCACCAGAGTCCAGACTTGCCTTGATGGTGGCAAGTTTCTCTTCTTCTGCTTTTTGCTTTTCCCCGGCTAAGGTCAGACTGGGTTTCAGGGTCAGCGTCAGACGATGCGGATTATCCAGCAGCAGACGCTTAATAAGTCCCGGGATATAGCCCCTGTCCGAGACTCGCTCGCGCAGAAGCGCCAGCACAGGCTCAAGGTCCAACAGCTGAATCGGGTCTCCTCGATGCAGCGCTGTGGAGAGGCCGGCCAGAATCAGCTGGAGGCCGAATGGATAACTGTCACCGGAAATCTCTCGCTGATTGAGTTCAAGCTGGTGCAGCGCTGCCTCAACGTGCTGTTGGTCAACACCGTTGTCACAAACTGAATGAAGGCAAGAAAGGATGAGTTGCTCAATGGCTTCCGCGGACTCCTCGCCACAGCCTTCAAGACCCGCCATAAAGGTCATTTCTTTGTTGGAATCCTCCAGTCCGCACATGGGGGAAGGGGATTGGCCGAGCTTGCTGGTTTCAAGTAGGTTCAGCAATGGCGAAGCACTGTTTTCCATCAGTATGCTGGTCAACAGCTGGGCTTCGAACAGTTCCACGATGTCAGTGCTCTTGCCAAGCAGCCATCCCAGTACGACATGGGTTTTGTGATCAGTCGATTCGGCGACTGCATAGCGTTCTGTAACCTCGATCGGCGCCGCATATCGCTTTTCGTCGTCTACCCTGATGCTTATGTCGAGCCGCTCAAATCTGGAAAGCGCGAGCGAGTCAAACGCGTCATGATGGTCAGCGGCCGGTATATCACCAAAGGTCATGAAGACCGCATTGCTGGGATGGTAATGACTTTGGTAAAACTCAAGCAGTTGCTGGTAGCTCAGATCAGGTATGTCGCTCGGTTCGCCCCCGCTGTTGTAGTGATAGGTCGTGGTAGGGAACAGATGTTTGGTCATCATTTGCCAGAGAATGCTGTTCGGTGAACTCATTGCCCCTTTCATTTCATTGTAAACGACGCCTTTGTACAGTAAGTCGCTGTCGCTGTTGTCAGGCTCGGCAAATTCGAGGCGATGGCCCTCCTGAGCAAAGTCCAGTTCATGCAGACGGGAGAAAAAGGCAGCATCAAGATAGACTTGCAAAAGGTTGTTGAAGTCTTTCCGATTCTTGCTGGCGAAAGGATAGGCCGTCCAGTCGCTGCTGGTGAAGGCATTCATGAATGTGTTGAGCGAGCGTCGGATCATCATGAAAAAAGGATCCCGGACCGGATATTTCTCGCTGCCGCAAAGTGCGGTGTGCTCAAGGATATGTGCAACGCCGGTTGAGTCCATCGGTACGGTTCGGAATGCGACCAGAAACACGTTTTCAGGATTGTCACTGTCGAGGTGATAGTGCATCGCGCCGGTTGCCCGGTGTTCATATTCCTCCATGGTGAGATTCAACGAGGCAATGGTTTTGCGTCGATGGCAGGTGAAGGCGGGATGGCCATCAATCGTGGGCTGCGCGGTGCCCGCTGGATCTGGGGCGTTGACGGATTCGCTCATATTTATGCAGGTTCCTCGGTTCTTCTGCGTCAGGGAAATCGCAATGCTCATTATGAGCGTGTCGATTTTTGAGAACTACGGCGGTGAAAAGCTGGCTAGATCAGGGCGGGATGGACTCCAGTGTCAGAGCGCCAAGTTTACCGGACCGGAAGTCGTTTAGTAATGCCTGGGCAACTTTATCACCGTCGATGAGTCCTCCTTTTGTCAGGCTACCTGTGGTATGGGCTATAGCGGCAACTAACTGCTCGGTTTGTTCCGGCAGAACGTCAAGCCCGTAGCGCGCTTTGAGCAGGGCCGGAGCGACCTGTGCAAGGGTTTCCGCAGCCATCCAGCCAATTTCCTCAACGTCCAGCGCCGTGTGGCGGATACTGCCGATCATTGCCAGCCAGAGCGCTCCCTGCTGGTCTTCGAGCTTGGGCCACAGCATTCCGGGCGTGTCAATCAGTGTCCACTCTTCGTTGAGTTTGATGCGCTGCTGCCCCTTGGTAACTGCCGGCTCGTTGCCTGTTCTGGCCAGTTTGCGCCCGGCAATAGCGTTCAGAATCGTTGACTTGCCGACATTGGGCACGCCAAAAATCACGGCTTGCCTGCGCTTGGCAGTCGCCGGGCGGGTATTGTCAGTCAGGGCTGCCAGTGCCGCGAGAATCGCCTTGGAAATGGATTGCTTGTCCTGGCTCAGTGTAAGGCTTCTCGTGCTGTCGGACGCATTGAAATAGGCTTGCCAGGTGCTTGTGGCCCCGGTCTCGGCAAGATCGCATTTGTTGAGCAGTTTCAACGTCGGTTTTCCTTTAAAGATCTCTTTCAGTAAAGGATTTGAACTGGCTGCCGGTATGCGGGCGTCGAGGACCTCTACGACGGCATCGGTGGTCGAGGCTAACTTTCGGAGCTCTTTCCCGGCTTTGTGCATGTGGCCGGGGTACCAGGTTATTGTCATACAAGCGTTATCGGCCGTTCGAGCTTGCCGTATAATGGCGGAAGGCTGTCCGTATCTGTGCCGGACAGCGCGCTGATAAATGAAGAGTGGAGTATGGATATTCAAGCATCTATCGAGCGGAAATTGAACCTGGAATTTCGCCCGACATACCAACTGATTGAAAATGAAAGTCACCGGCATGGCGGCGGGGCAGGGGATTCGCATTTTAAGCTGACCGTTGTGTCCGAGAACTTTGCCGGCCTGAATCGCGTGAAGCGGCATCAGAGCGTCTATGCGCTACTGGCCGACGAGATGGCCGGACCAGTCCATGCCCTGGCACTGCATTTGTACTCGCCTGCGGAGTGGGTCGAACGGGCGAAT
>Ga0181588_10001027_pt1 | contig 24897 bp, 25 predicted proteins | sample 071ome_26_FD_148607 | JGI IMG/M metagenome (GOLD analysis project Ga0181588, IMG submission 148607) | Coastal salt marsh microbial communities from the Groves Creek Marsh, Skidaway Island, Georgia - 071409BT metaG (spades assembly) | ecosystem: Environmental > Aquatic > Marine > Intertidal zone...
AATGTCCCAGCGGCGCTGGCTGCTCCCGTTCAGTAATTAGGCCACAAAAAAGCCCGCGGTTGCCCCGCGGGCTGAGCTGATCACGCTTGTGGGCTGACCTCAGGCGGCGCTGCCCACGGGTTGCATCAGGCCCCCGCCAGGGGTGGAGTCGTCGTCATCGTTGCCGGTGTCTGCCTGAAGCAGAGCGAAGACACCCAGGGCCACCAGGGAGATCAAGCCAGAGACAAGGCTCAGGCCACCACCGAAGCCGCTGCTGAGATCGATGACTTCGCCGAGGCCGGGACCCATGAGCGTCCGTTACATCACTTCACGGAATTGTAACGGACTTTTGCGCTGGTCGCTCATCTTTGGCCTAAACCGCCAGCACGGCTTCGTTCTTGGCCTTCAGCTGTTCAGCCCGTTGGGCATCGGTCAGGCCATCGGCGCCGGGGATCTGCTCGGCCATTTGCTTGAGCCAGTTCATCAGCTCCTCCACCTGTTTCTCCATGGGCAGGACCCCCAGGCCCCGTGCCAGCACCTTGGCGGTGCTGCCGGAACCGGCCTGGTAGACGAGCCTGCCGTGCAGGTGTTGGGGTAATCCCTGGCGCAGCAGCCGGAAGGCTGGCTCCTCCATCGGGGTCTCCAAGGCGATGTTGGGTTTCTCGGGTTTGATCCGTGAGAAGCCGCAGCGTTTGGCCAGCAGCTTCAGCTCCATCAGCTGCAGCAGCGAGATGACCGGCGCCGGGATGGCGCCATAGCGATCCACCCAGTCGGCCGCCAGTTGCAGCAGGCTGTCTGGGCTGACGCAGTCGGCCGCGGCGCGGTAGGCCGCCATCTTCTCGTCGTTGTCGCTGATCCAGTCGCCGGGGATGAAGGCGGTGAGCTGCAGATCGATCTGGGTGTCGTCCACGGCGGGGATGTCCTGGCCTTGGATCTCGGCGAGGGATTCCTGGAGCATCTCCATGTAGAGGTCAAAGCCGATGGTCTCCATCTGGCCGCTTTGCTCCACCCCGAGCAGGTTGCCGACGCCGCGGATCTCCATGTCGCGCATGGCCAGTTGGTAGCCACTCCCCAGTTGGGCAAATTCCTGAATCGCGCGCAGACGCTGACGTGCCGCATCGCTCAGGGAGGCGTCACCTGGATAGAACAACCAGGCGTGGGCCTGGATGCCGCTGCGGCCGACGCGACCGCGCAGTTGGTAGAGCTGGGCTAGGCCGAATTTATGGGCGTCCTCGATCAGGATCGTGTTGACCCGGGGAATGTCCAGGCCGCTCTCCACGATCGTCGTGCAGAGCATCAGGTCGGCCTCGCCGGCGTTGAAGGCCACCATGGCGCTCTCCAGTTCGCCTTCAGCCATCTGACCGTGGGCGACCAGGAGCCGTAGGCCGGGGATCATCTGCCGAAGCCCTTCGGCCACCTCTTCGATGCCCTCCACCCGGGGGACGACGTAGAAGATCTGACCGCCGCGATCGAGTTCCTGGCGGATCGCACTGCGAACCGCTTCCTCATCGAGGGCCGCCAGGTGGGTTTTGATCGGCCGGCGCAACGGCGGTGGCGTGGTGATCAGGCTCATCTCCCGCACCCCTGAGAGGCTCATGTAGAGCGTTCGCGGGATCGGGGTTGCCGAGAGGGTCAGGACGTCGACGTCCTTGCGCAGGGCCTTGATCTTTTCCTTTTGGTTGACGCCAAAGCGCTGCTCCTCATCCACCACGAGCAGGCCCAGCTCCTTGAACTGGGTGCCCTTGCCCAGCAGTTGGTGGGTGCCGACGACCACGTCGACGGTGCCTTCGCCCAGGCCCTCTTGGATCACCTTGCGCTCGCTGCTGGTGCGGAAGCGGTTGAGCAGGCTGACCTTGATGGGATAAGGCGCAAAGCGCTCCGAGAGCGAGCGCCAGTGCTGCTGGGCCAGAACGGTTGTAGGGGCGAGCATTGCCACCTGCTTGCCGGCGGTGACGGCCTTGAAGATCGCGCGGATGGCGACTTCGGTTTTGCCGAAGCCCACATCACCGCAGACCAGGCGGTCCATCGGCTGGGGCTGCTCCATGTCCCGTTTGACATCGGCAATCGCCTTGACCTGATCAGGCGTGGGCTCGTAGGGGAAGGAGTCCTCGAGTTCGTTCTGCCAGGGGCCATCCACCGGGAAGGCGAAGCCCGGAGCCTTGTGCCGTTCGGCGTAGAGCTTGACCAGATCGAGGGCGACCTTGCGGACGGCCTTGCGCGCCCGCTCCTTGGCTTTGTTCCACGCGGTTCCGCCCATCCGGTTGAGGTCCGGGGGGCTGTCACTGGTGGCCCGGTAGCGCCCGAGGCTGCCCAGCTGGTCGGCGGCGACCCGCAGCAGGCCATCGGCGTACTGCACAACGAGGTAGTCGCGGGCTTCGCTGCCAATCGCGAGCTTCTCGAGCTTCAGGAATTTGCCGATGCCGTGGTTGCGGTGCACCACGAAGTCGCCCGGGCGCATCTTGTTGGGATCGACCGTGCGGCTAGCGGCCTTGCGCCGGCGGCGCACATAGCCGCTGGCCGCCAGGGAGTGCTGGCCGAAGAACTCCCGGTCGGTGATCAGCGCCAGCTTCCAGGCCGGCAACTGCAGACCCTCGAGTTCAGCGGTGCCCTTGGTCTTGAGGGCGACGGGGGTGTTCTGCTCGATCAGCCGATCAATCGCCGGGTGATCCGCCGGGTTGGGGACGAAGCGGCTGATGCAGTCGTGCTCCTCCAGCAGGGCCACGGCCCGGCTGGGCTGGGCCGAGAGCAACCAGACCCGCGCCTTGTCCTTCTGGAAGCCTTTGATTAATTCGGCGAGCTTGCCGAATTGGTTGGGGTAGGCCGGCACGGGCCGGCTGGAGAGGTCGAAGGTGTTGGGGTGGTTGTCGCTCTCCTGGAGCTCCGCCAGATCAAAGCCCTGGAAGCGCTCAGCAGCGGCTAGGGCCTCTTCGGGCCTGCGGTGCAGCACGGCCGGTAGCTCGACGCCGAGTTCAGCGCAGACCTCAGCGTGGTGCTCGATGGCGTGGTCGAACCACTGCTGGCCGTGGGAGAGGCAGTGGCGCCGCTCATCGATGGCGATCAGCGTGCCGTCGGGCAGGTAATCCAGCAGGGAGGCCGGCTCGCTCCAGGCCAGACCCATCAGCCGCCGCATCCCCTCCGGCGTTCCGCCCTCCAGCAGTTGTTCGCTGGCCTCGGGGCTGAGCAGCTGATCGAGACCCTCGGGCATGCCCTCGCGCAGGGCATCGGCAATCAGGGGGCCGTAGCCGCTGGGGGTGAGCCGCACCACCTCGATCGGATCGAGGGAGCGCTGGCTGGCGGGATCGAATTCCCGCAGCTTCTCCAGCTCCTCACCGAAAAACTCGAGACGAACGGGGAGTTCGGCGCTGACCGGGAAGACGTCGACGATGTCGCCGCGGCGGCTCCAGCTGCCCTCCTGCTCGATGCTGGTGACCCGCTCATAGCCCAGGCGGGTCAGGGTTTCTCCGAGGGCCTCGAGCTCAAATTCATCCCCTTTGCGCAGGCTGAGGCACTGGGCCTGCAGGGCCGGCGGCGGCGGCAGGTGGGGCTGCAGGGCGCGCTCGGTGGCGACGATGGCGCAGCGGCCCTTGGCATCCAGCAGCTCGCTGAGCACCTGCAGTTGTCCCCAGGTGATCTCGCTGGTGGGATCGAAGGGTTCGTAGGGGCTGCCCTCGCTGGTGGGGTAGAGCTGGGCGCTGCTCCAGCCCATCAGCTCCAGCAGGGCGGCCCAGCGTCCGGCCTCCTCCAGGGTGGGCACGACCACCAGCAGCGGCGCCTCGGCGCAGCCCGCCAGGACGCTGCTGATCAGGGCCCGGGCGCCGCGTCCCGCACCGGAGAGCCGCAGGCGCTCATCCCTGTTGCACCGCTGCAGAACCTCTCCACTGAGGGCCACCTGCTGCAGTTGGCGCACCAGGGCGGAGAGGGGCATGGGGCTCAAAGCACAGCTGACCATCTTGGCAAGAGAATGGTGAGCAGCTGAGGCGGGCTGCGGTGAGGCAAGGGAGGCGTCTGCTGCTGGCCCTGGCGCTTCTGTTGCTGGCCGGGGCGGGCCTGAGTCGGCTGGGGCAACCCGAGGGGGAGCTGGTTGCTGAGGAGGTCGCCCAAGCCAGCAGCTCAGCGCCTGCCCTGGCCCCGCCCTTGCCCCTGAACTGGCAACTGACGGCCTCTAGCCAGCGGGCCCTGTTTCAACGGCTGGATCAGGCGGATCAGCTCTGGCTGCCCCGGGTGGAGCGTCTGCCGGGCGGGGGGCAGCGGATCACCTATCGCCGTCGCCTGGGGGAGAAGCCCCTCACCGCATCAGCGCTGCGGCAGTTGATCGCCCATCCACCCAGCTACAGCCGTGAGCGGGAGGCGATCAGCTTGCTGCTGGAGCAGCTGGAGCGCAGCGGTGTGGTGCTGGTGGTGCGCCAGCCCAAACAGAAGGGAGCCGCCGGTGAGTGGAATCCGCGTCGCGGTGAGTTGCGCCTGCGGCCCGATGTCGCCTCCAAAGGGACGGTCAACTTCACGCGGGTCCTCAACCACGAGGCGATCCATGTGGCCCAGAGCTGCAAGGGCGGCTCTATCCATGCCCGGCCGCAGCTGCTGGGACTGAGCCGCAGCCTGAACGCCTCAGGGCGGCGCCATCTGCAGCAGCCGCTCTATGCCAAGGCCTCGAGCGAGCAAAGGGGGCTCGAGGAGGAGGCCTACGCCAACCAGGAGCAGCTCAACCTGGGCTGGGAGCTGCTGGCGCGCCACTGCCGGCGCCGATGAGTGTTGTCTCCAGCTGCATGTTGAACGCCAGCAGCTGTTCATCACTCAACTGTTGACGACTACTGAGGTTGAACTGCTGCTCCAGGGCCTGGCGGCCGCGGTTGGCATCCCATTGCAAGGAGGCGAGCAGCTGATCGCTCTGCTGGAGCAAATCGCGCCGTCGGAGGGGAATCGACGCGGAGGCGGGATCGCAGCCCGGCTCGAGCACCCTCAGGCTGCGGACGTAGGCGGCCAGATCGGCGTAGTTGGTGATGCGGTTGCGGCTGGGGTGGCCGAAGGCCCGTTGCAGATAGGTCCCCTCTTGGCTGCGCTCCCAGCCCAAGCGTTTGAGCTGAATGTCGATCTCAGCCAGTTCATCACTCCAGTCCTCGGGATCGGTCGCTGGCTCTTGGGCCTCGACGACTGGAGCCTGCGGCAGGGTTGGCTGCACCGCCTCGGGAGCGGCTGCCGGAGCGGGATCGCTGGTCTCTTCAGCGGGCGGCCGCCTGACCACGGCGTGGCGGACCGGTGGCTCAGCTGGTGCCGGTGCCGATGCCGGCGCAGGGACTTGGTGATTCAGTCGGCTTTGCAGCCGCTCCAGGGCTCGCTCCTCGGCAAGTTCGGCGTTCTCCGCTTCCCCCAGGGCACTACCGAGGCACTGGGATCCCCTCCAGGCACTGAGTTGGACCACGCGCTTGCCGGCTTCGGCGTGCACCAGACGCGCCCGAAACGACAGGCTGCTCTCCATGGTCGGCTCGTCGTTGTGGCGTTTCTACACTGGCGAGCCAAGGAAGGCTCTGCAGCAACGGCATGGAAGCGGAGTCAATTCCATCCCTATCGCCACTGATCCAATCGGCGGATCAGTGGGGTGAGCTGCTGTTGCTGCTGCCGTTGCTCGTGGCCCTTGAGGCGGTGCTCTCCGCCGATAACGCCATTGCCCTCGCGGCGATCTCAAGGCGGCTGCACGATCCGAAGCTCCAGGGCCAGGCCCTGAACCTGGGATTGGGGCTGGCCCTGGTCTTCCGGCTGATCTTGATTGCGGCCGCCCAATGGGTGCTGGACTTCTGGCCGCTGCAGCTGCTGGCGGCGGGCTATCTGCTGTGGCTCTGTGTCACCAACTTGAGGTCCAGCGAGGCTGAAACAGGGGATCCAGAGCCCAGCGATGACTCCGCAGCAGATGGAGCGGTCAAGGGGCTCTCGGGGGTGGTGGTCACCCTGGCCCTGACGGATTTGGCCTTCTCCCTCGACAGCGTGGCGGCGGCGGTGGCCGTGAGCGACAACCTGCTGTTGGTGATGATTGGCGGGGTGCTTGGGGTGGTGGCCCTGCGGCTGACCTCCGGGCTGTTTATCCGCTGGCTTGAGGTCTATCGCCACCTCGAAGCGGCTGGCTATCTGGCCGTTGGCCTGGTGGGGATCCGTTTGCTGCTGCGTCTGGTGGCGCCGCAGGTGGTTCCTCCGGAATGGGGGCTGTTGGCGGTCGTGGCCCTGCTGTTTGCCTGGGGCTTCTCCCAGCGCGTCCCTGAGGAGGCCGAGGGTTAGAGCCGATGCGCGTTGAACTGCGGCAGGCCGGCAGCAACCAACTGATCGACCGTCTCGAGCTCGAGGAGGTGCCCCAACCCGGGCGCTGGCTGGAGCTCCCCGAGCGGAGCTATCTGGTGCTGCAGCGCCACCACCGCTACCAGCTGCGCGGCGGGCGCTACGAGCTCAGCTCCATTGCCCTCCAGGTCAAGGCCCAGCGCCGCCCTGCGGATGCGCGCTGGTGGCAGGGGCAATGGGTCATCGGTGACCCCAGTTGTCAGTTCAATGCCCGCTCACCGCTGCTGCGTTGCGCGGTGCTGCCGGCGGGTCCCTGTGAGCGCTGCGCCCACCACAGCCTGCGCGGCGAGGGCTGATGGAGGGGCTCTGGCATCGGGGAATCGTGGCCCGAGGCCATGGCGTGGCCTCGGGGTCGGCCAGTGACAGTCCCTATCCCGCTGGAACGATTGCCCTGCAGTCGCCATTTTTTCTGCAGGGCGGCTTGGACCTCTCGGACTGTGTCCAGGGGACGATCAACCTGGACTTCCCAGGCTGCCGTTGGGTCTTAAGCCACCCCGACCACTGTTTTGAGGAGTTGGCGTGGACACCGCTGCACCCGCCTGAGACCTTCTCGTTCTGGCGGGTGCTCCTGCGTCAGCCCTCGAGCGCCGCGGTCGAGGGCTGGATTTACTACCCGCATCCCGAGACCAAGGTTCGCCACTTTCAGCGGGACGGCCGCCTGGAGCTCCTGGCTCCCCGCTTGCCGGAGCTTGCGACGGGCGCAGCCCTGGAGTTGGCCGTCGATCCTGCGCGCTGCCGCCCCATCCCGGTTGCTCGTCTTCGGGCACGCCTGCTGGAGTTCCTGAAATTTCGGGTGCTGGCGGCACAAGAGACGTTTTTCCTGCAGGAGCTGCCCGTTCTGCGGCGCTGGCTTGATCAGTCCTGGCCAGAAGCCTCGGCGCTGAGCGATCAGGAAGTGCAGCTCACCCTGGATCAGGCCAGGCAGCTGTACACCGAGTCCTGAGCCGTAGGGTGAAGCTTCGCGAGGTTTGCTTATCTCCTCCCCCGATCGTTCTCCCCGGCAGCGTCGTCGGCCGGCTCCGGTGAAGCGGCTGTCGACCAGCGCTTCTGCAACAGCGGAGGCCCCCGCGGTGTTGCCGCCTGTCGATGAGGAGCAGCTGGCGGAGTCCCCGTTTACGGCCCTGGGGCTCGGGCGTCCGATCGTTGAGGCCGTGCTGCAGAAGGGCTACAGCCAGCCCTCCTCCATTCAGCAGCAATGCATCCCGGCGGTTCTGGCGGGCCGCGATGTGATGGCAGCGGCCCAGACCGGCACCGGTAAAACCGCCGGTTTCACCCTGCCGATGCTGGAGCGCCTGCGCCATGGGCCCCACGCCCGCGGGCGAATTGTTCGTTCCTTGGTGCTGACCCCCACCCGCGAGCTGGCGGCCCAGGTGGCCGACAACGTCAAGGCCTACTCAAGGCACCTGGACCTGCGCAGCGATGTGGTCTTTGGCGGGGTCAAGATCAATCCCCAGATCACCCGGCTGCAGGCTGGCGCCGACGTGTTGGTGGCCACGCCGGGCCGCCTGATGGACCTGGTGCAGCAGGGGGCGATCAGCCTGGATCGCGTCGAGATCCTGGTGCTGGATGAAGCGGATCGGATGCTCGACATGGGCTTCATCCGCGACATCCAAAAAATCCTGCGGCTGCTGCCGGCGAAGCGCCAAAACCTGCTGTTCTCGGCCACCTTCGAGACCTCGATTCGTCGCTTGGCGACGGGTCTGCTCCATGAGCCCGTCCAGCTTCAGGTCACCCCCGAAAACCGCACGGCGGCAACGGTTGAGCACATCCTTCACCCTTGCGATATGGCGCGCAAGCCGGATTTGCTCTGCCATCTGATCGCCAGCAATGACTGGCAGCAGGTGCTGGTCTTCTCCCGTACCAAGCACGGTGCGAATCGCGTCGCCGACAGGCTCAGTGCCGAAGGCATGGCGGCGGCGGCGATCCATGGCAACAAGAGCCAAGGGGCCCGCACCCGTGCCCTGGCGGGGTTCAAGAGCGGCGAGCTGCGGGTGTTGGTCGCCACCGACATCGCCGCCCGCGGCATTGACATTCATCAGCTGCCCCATGTGGTGAATCTCGATCTGCCGAACCAGGCCGAGGACTACGTCCACCGCATCGGCCGCACCGGCCGGGCGGGCCACAGCGGCCATGCCGTCTCCCTGGTGGCCGCTGAAGAGCATGAGCTGCTGCGGGCGATTGAACGCCTGACGGGCAAAAAGCTGCCCAAGCAGGAGATCCCGGGCTTTGAGCCCACGGTGCTCTCGGCTCCGCCGCTGGACCTGAGCGGCGGCCGCGGGCGCTCGAGCCGTGGTGGTGGTGGCAGCCGCGGTGGTGGCAATCGCGGCGGTGTCAGCCGCGGCGGACGTCCCGCGGCACGCTCCTCCTCCCGCCGCCCTTGAGCCGGCGTGGGTTTTGATCCCAGGCGCTGGTCCGCAGAGCCGCGCCCGCAGCAGCGGGTTACGAGCAATGTGGACGCGCTGCTTCAAGAGAACGAAGCGCTGAGGCGTGAGGTGCGTCAGCTGCGCCGGCAGTTGGAGCTCCTCCGCCAGCGACCTGAACCCAGCCGCCAGCATTGGCGGCCACCCCAAGCGCTGGTGTCCTCTGCCCAGGTGGAGCGCTGGGGTGCAGCCCTGGCGGAGCAGAAGGGCTGGGCCGTTCTGCGCCAAAGCGGCCTGGAGGAGCTGATCGAGCAGCTGAACCGCAGCAGCTTCCTGCCGCAGTTGAACCTGCAGCAGCGCCTCGACCATCTGGTGCCGGGTCTGGGACGGGATCTCTATGCGGCGACGGCCATCCCGCTCAACAAAAAGCGCTGCGCCGTCCTGGCGGCCTTTGCCCTCTACGGCGTCAGCGCGATCGAATGGCTCGACGACGACCCCCAGCGGGTTGTGCTGGAACTGCGCCAGCGGCAGAGGACCAGCAACCACAACAACAACCGCAGGACGCGCAGCGATCAGCGCCGCACGGACCGCCAGCACCAGTCCACCGAACAGGGACGGGACCCCCGCCGCGTGGCGGCCCTCACGGTGCTGGGGTTGGAGTGGGGGGCCTCCAAACAGGCGATCAAGCAGGCCCACCGCCGGCTGGTGAAACAGCACCACCCCGATGTGGGCGGAACCGCGGAGGCGTTTCGGCGGGTGAACGACGCCTATCAGTTCCTGGTGGCCTAGTCCCCTAGGCGGTCGCCCGGCACCGCGCCGAGTTGTTGCAGCAGTTGGGTGCCGTGGCTGGCGCTCTTCCCCTCCAGCTGGGCCTCGCGAATCAGCAGGGGACAGCCGGAGCTGGCCACCACCAGTCCGGTGGAGTCGACGCACTCCAGCACGGTCCCGGGGGTATGGCTGGACCCTTCGCCTGGATTCAGCCCCCAGCGTTCGGCCAAGGCTTTGGCCTCCGGGCTGAGTTCAGCGGTGAGACGTTTGATCAGGGGTTCAGAGGAGAGCACCTTCAGGCGCTTGCCCTTCCAGCTGCTGCTGGCGCCGGGGTAGAGCCCCATCACCTTGCGGTGGATGGCCAGGGCTGAGGCGGACCAATCGATCTGGAAATCCTCTTTGGCCAGCATCCGGGCGTAGGTCATGCCCTCCTCCGGCTGGACCCGCACGCCCAGCCGCTGCAGGCGTTCCTGTTCCGGGCCGGGTCCAGCGGCTTCGATCTGGGGCAGGGCCTCGACCAGGAGCTCGCCGGTGAGCCGGGCCAGTCGTTCGGCCAGCTGGTGGGCGTTCTCCCGCAGGCCGATGGGAATGGCGCGCTCCAGAAGTACCGGTCCGGTGTCGAGCCCCTCCTCCATCGCCATGATCCCGACGCCGGTTTCAGCGTCGCCTTCGATCAGGCTCCACTGGATCGGGCCTGCGCCACGCCAGCGGGGCAGCAGTGAGCCATGGCCGTTCCAGCAGCCCAGGGGTGGTTGCTGCAGCACCTCACGCGGGAGGATTTGGCCAAAGGCAACCACGACGTAGACATCGGCCCCCAGTTCGGCGAGTTGTCGTTGGCATTCCGGATCCTTGCGGATCCGCTCCGGGGTGAATACAGGGATGCCCAGTTCAAGTGCGCGTGCCTTCACCGGGGAAGGCATCAGTGCCTTGCCGCGTCCGCGCCTGCGGTCCGGTTGGGTGACGACACCCACCAGCTCATGTCCGCCGTTGACCAACGCGTCGAGGCTGACGGCGGCGTAGGCCGGGGTACCCCAAAAGAGGATCCGCATCGCTTGCCCTTAGGCCTCGCCGGTTATCGAGAGACCCTCCACCCAGACCATCGGGCAGAGCCCGTCGGGGGTGACCTTGGCCTCGCCCTCGAAGCCGACAATCGCGTTAAGCACCTGGCGGATATCGCCGGCCACGGTGGCGGCATCGATGGAGCGGGCTTCGCCGCCCTTGATCAACCAACCGTCGAAGGGCAGGGAGAAGGAGCCTTGGCTGGCCTTGACCCCGGCATGCAGGGCGGAGAGGGAGTCAATCCAGATGATTGGCTGATCGGCCTTGAACCGATCGAGACCGCTCTGGCCGCCGCTTGTGCCGGGGGTGGGGCCAATCTCAAACCAGTCGGGACCGACAGACACCTTGGCCCCGAGACCGGCGTGGCCGGTGGGGGCAACCCCAAAGGCCCGGGCCGTGGCCTCGGAGTGCAGGAAGTTCTTCAGTACTCCCCCCTCCAGCAGCGACAGCTTGCGGGTGGGCGTTCCCTCTCCATCGAAGTTGGAGGCGCCAATGTTGCCGGGGTGCAGGCCGTTGTCGTCGATCGAAAGGAAGGGCACCGCCAGGCTCTGGCCGATGGAGTCCTTCTGGCTGAGGCTGACCCCGTCCAGCACCGAGCGGGCGTTGAAGAGGTTGCTGAAGGCGCCGATCAGATCGAGGAAGGCCTCGGGACTGAGCACACAGGTGTAACGGCCGGTCTCCACCGGGGCGTAATCCAGGTGGCTGATGGTGCGCTCGGCGGCCTCGTCAATGCAGCCGGCAATGTCGAGGTCTGAGGCGCCGTAGGCCAGGCGTACGGCACCGGAACTGCGCGGTTTGCGGCCGCTCTCCTCGGCCCGGGCGTAGAGGTAGATGCTGGCGGTGGTCAGCTGCTGCTGACGGCAGGCCCCATCGCTGTTGAGGTAAATCCGTTCGCTGCTGCGCTCGGCCAGTCCGTTGTAGGGAACGGTGCTGATCGCCTGGTGGCGTCCGAGCAGATCATGCTCTGCGGCCTTGAGCTGCTCGAGCAACTTGAGGATGCCCTGGGGCTGATGCAGCGGTTGATCCAGGGCCGTCAGCGGTGCTGTGGCCAGGGGTGAGAAGGCAGGCGTCTCTTCGGCGTTCCCGAATGCCGCGGCATCCCGGGCACCGGAGAGGGCTCGCTCCAGTCCGCTTTGGGAGAGGTCCGAGGTGCTGGTGGTGCCGACCAGCCCTTCACTGTTCCAGACACGGATCGTGATCGAACTGCGCTGGGCCCCCTTGAGTTGCTTGGGTTCGCCGCGGTCGACCTGCACGGAGGTGTCGGTGCTGCAGGCTGCGCCGAGGTCCCACTGGCGGATGCCGTGCTGCTGGGCGATTCCCTCGAGCTGGCTGCGCAGCTGCTCGGCGTTGAGGCTTTGGTTGGTTTGGCTCATCTCAGCGGCCCCCCACGGTGATGGAGTCGACCTTGATGTGGGGTTGTCCGACGGTGACGAAGATGCTGCCGCTGACGGAACCGCAGAAGCCTGCGGCCAGTTCCAGGTCATTGGCGCACATGGAGATGCGCGGCATCACTTCCTTGGCCTCGCCGATCAAGGTGGCGCCCTTCACCGGTTTGGTGAGCTTGCCGTCTTCGATCAGATAGCCCTCCTCCACCGCGAAGTTGAACTGACCGGTGGGTCCGACGCTGCCACCGCCCATGGACTTGCAGTAGAGGCCGCGGTCCACCGAGGCGATCAGGTCCTCCGGTTGATGGGGCCCCGCCGCGATGTAGGTGTTGCGCATGCGGCTGGCGGCGGCGAAGGTGTGGCTCTGGCGCCGTCCGCTGCCGGTGCGGGCATGGCCCGTGCGCAGTTCTCCAGCGCGGTCACTGAGGAAACGCTTGAGGACACCGTTCTCGATCAGCACGGTGCGTTGGGCCTCCAGTCCCTCGTCATCCATCGAGAGGGAGCCAAAGGCGCCGCCCGTCAGCCCTTCATCGATGGCGGTGACGGCTTCATGGGCGATCGTCTCGCCGACCTTCTCGGCAAAGGGGGTGGTGCCGCGCTCCACCTGGGTGGTTTCCAAGAGGTGGCCGCAGGCCTCGTGGAAGATCACTCCACCGAAGCGGTTGGCCAGCACCGCTGGCATCTGGCCGGCCTCGACGTAGTCGGCGTAGAGCATGTTGCCGGCACTCGTACAGACCTCATCGGCGGCCTGGGCGACATCCCACTGGCGCAGATCGTCTGGGCTGTCGGAGGTGCCGTAGCGGCGTCCGACGCCGGCCCGGTGATCACCATCGGCGGCCAGGACATTGAGGCCAACGGATTGATGCAGACGGATGTCCCGGCCAAAGGTGCCGTCACTGGCGGCCACCATCACTTCCTGCCAGTCCCGGGCATAGCTGCCCCGGCGGGCCTGGAGATGCTTGCCCTTCTGCTGCAGCTGGGCCGTTCCCTCCAGAAGCTTCTGGGTGCTCTCGGTCAGCTCAGGGCAGCTGCTGAGCCAGAGGTTTTTCTCCAGGGCGAAATCCCTGAGGGCCGGTAGACCTTCGAAGCCGCTGAGCCCCGTTCCGTCCAGGTCCAGTCCCAACATCCCGAGGGCTTGGGTCAGCGCCGTCGTCAGTCCGGCCTCGCTGAGGTCGTTGGTGCTGACAAAGCCGTCCCGCTGGTCCCGAAACACCCGGATGCCAGCTCCCATGCCGAAGGCCGGCGTCACGCTCGTGATGGTGTCCTGTTCGGCCAGGACACCGAGGTGATCGGTCCGCTCCAGGAAGATCTCAACGAGATCGGCGCCGGCGGCTTTGCCCATCGCCAGGAGTGATTCCAGGCGCGGGCTCCAGCGCTGATCAAAGGGGCCGAGTAACAGCTCAGCGTGGGACGGGATGGAGGCAATCACGCGGGTTGTTGACGGTTGGGCATGGATGGCAGCGGGCCATCACGGTCCTAGCAAGAAGGCCCTGGCCAAAGCGACCAGGGCCTAACCCCCTACGGGGAACTGCGAATGACGCAGGAATCAGCGAACGGCGGGCTGGTAGTTCTCGCTGCGGATGGGGTTCGTGAAGAACAGCTTGGCCATCTCGGCACCGTTGGCGACCCAGTAGGGCAGCTTGCGCAGAACCTTGAGGGGAGCTGGGGCGTTGCCTTCATCAGCAGCGCTGAGTTTGTCGTTGTTGCGCACCAGGCGCTCAAGACGCGTATAGAACTTCGGATGGTCGACGTTCAGGACCACGGGGAAGACCCGCGCGGTGGTCTCGTTGGTCTTGGCGATGACGTACTTGTCGTACTCGCGGGCATCGAGGCCGAGGGCTTCGTAGAACTCCTTGCGAGCCACGTCCCGGACGTACATCGTCGCGAACACGGCCAGCAGGAAGAAGCGACACCAGAGGCGAGCACGCAGGCCGGTGACGCTCTTGGGCTGCGCCTTCATCAGGGCATCGAAGAAGTCGCCGTGGCGGTTCTCGTCTTGGCACCAGTTCTCGAAGAAGTTGAAGATCGGGAAGATCTTGCTGTCGGGGTTCTTCTCGAGGTGGCGGAAGATGGCGATGTAGCGCCAGTAGCCGATCTTCTCGCTCAGGTAGGTGGCGTAGAAGATGTACTCGGGCTTGAAGTACGTGTAGGCCTTGTTGGCGGTGAGGAAGCCGAGGTCGAGCTGCAGACCGAAGTCGCTCATCGACTTGTTGAGGAAGCCAGCGTGGCGGGCCTCATCGCGGGCCATGTGAGCGAAGCACTCGGCCAGCAGGGGGTTGCGCTCTTTGATCCGACGGCTCAGTTCCTTGTAGAGCAGGAATCCGGAGAACTCGGAGGTGCAGCTCTGCTCGAGGAACTCGACGAAGACCTTGCGGGTCTCGGGATCGAGTTTGTCGGCGGCGCCTTCGAACTCCTCGTTGCGAACGAAGTGATGGCGGTTGTAGTCCTTGCGGAACTCCTCGCAGATGGCTTCCAGCTCATCGGCGTTGGGGCTGAGGTCCATGGCAGCCATGGCCTCGAAATCCGTGGTGTAGAACCGCGGAGTCAAGATTGTGTCCTTCACCGGATCCTTCGTGGCCGGTGCATTGGGCGTGCCGATGGCTGTTGCGGCGTCAGATGAGGCAACGGCGGTGGGAGGCACCATCGGGCGGCTTGAACGGAGCAAAACCCATCGTAGGCGGCTTTGGTGCCAGCCCGTTGAAGGGCTTCATCACTCGCAGGTTTAGTTGGCCCCGAGCCATTTCTGACCGTTCAGACGCTGCACCAGCCGTGAGACCAGCAGCGCCTGGGTCATTTTTTTCTCGTCAATCAAAAATGACTCCAGCAGGCTCGGTTCGCTGCCGGCTTCAGCCAGGGCGATGGTTTTGGCCGAGCTGATGGAGTCGCTGGTGAAGCAGAGCCAGAAGCGCCGCCCATTGGGGAGGCTGCCCTTCACCTGCCAACAGCTGCTGCCGACCACGGGCATGGGCCCCTGCTCAAAGCTCAGGTTGCAGTCGCTGGGGCCGCCGTAGGCCTCGATTTCCTTGGCCAGAGCCGGAATCAGCAGATTCGGGACAAACTCCGCGAAGGGCTTGTCTTCCGGGGCCGGAGGTTTCGCCGCCTTGGCTGGTTTGGCGTCTGCGGCGCTTGCTGCGGGTTGGGCGGAATCGGTCACCGGTGCAGGCCTCAATCCAGACGTTGGCTGAACTTTAGGGAGTGCTCACCACTCCTCTGAGCTGCTGCTTCCCCAATCGTCAGGATCGGGGCTGCTTGCCGCAGGTGGGGGTGTCGCGCTGGCGCTGCTTTGGCCGCGCCGGATGACGCGAAAGGGAACGGACACCGTTGGGGCGGGATCGGCGGCCCCGCGGCTGGGGCCAGCCCAGGCGCTTTGCGGGCGCTCTGGCTCAGCCTCGACCCCCCAGTCCTCCCGCTCGGGCGCTGCTCGCCGCGGGCGCTCCTCGGCTGGCGGGCTGAATCCCCCCCAGGACTCCGGCTCAGGGCGGCGGCGAACGGAGCGCCGGGGCAGGATTTGCGGTCCTCCGCCCTGCAGTGCCAAGGCTGCCCCGGCCGCGCTGAGGCCAGCCCCCAGGCTGGATGCCCCGGCGATCCAGAGGCCCAGGGGCAGGGCGGGTGAGGTCCAGGTGAGGACGCGCACGGCCACCGCTGGCTTGGGGTTCACCGCTCCCACGACCAGGGTCGCCAGCAGTGGCGAGAGCAGCGGCAGCAGCAGGATGCGTTTCAACACAGGGGCGATGGAGTGCCTCAGGGCTGGATCGGACCGGTCCAGCGCTGCAGCTGACCGAGCTCATAACCGAGGCAATCGAACACGCGGATCACCAAAAAGTCCACCATCTCCTCCAGGGATGTCGGCTGGTGATACCAGGCGGGGGCGGGGGGGGCGATCCGCGCTCCCGCCTCCGCCAACGTGGTGAGGTTGCGCAGGTGGATCAGGTTCCAGGGGGTTTCCCGCGGGCAGATCACCAGCGGCCGGCCTTCCTTGAGATGGACGTCCGCGCAGCGCTCCATCAGATCGGTGGCGACCCCTGAGGCGATTCGCCCGACGGTTCCCATGGAGCAGGGAAGGATCACCATCCCGCGGGTGCGATGGCTGCCACTGGCGATGGCCACGGATTGATCATTCCAGCGGTGGCAACGCAGTTCCCCGCTGCTGCAGCCGAGGCGTTCGCGCCAGAAGGCTTCCTGGGCGGATGGCTCGCTGGGTACCCGCACACCGAGTTCGGCTTGCCAGACGCCGATCGCTCCGCGACTGACAATGAGATCCACGGATTCCCCCGCCAGAAGCAACAGCTGGAGGGCCCGCTCGGCCAGGGGTTGAGCACTGGCTCCGGAGACGGCCAGAACGATGGGCAGCGGCGCTGCCTGGGCGCTGCTGTCGCTCAACGCTCAGTCCTCGCCGTCCGCGTCAGTGTCGCTGGAGTCGTCGGGGCTGAACTCCTCGTAACCCTCGGGCAGGACCACGGCCAGATCGATCTGATGCCGCAGGACATCGACCTTTTGGATGGTGACTTCCACCTGGTCGCCCAGCATGTAGGCGCGGCGGTTCTTGCGACCCACCAGCTTGTTCTGACGGGAGCGGTACTCGTACCAGTCGTCCTTCAGGGAGCTGACGTGCACCAGGCCCTCGACGTGGGACGGGGGCACTTCCACGAAGAAGCCATAGCTCTGCACGCCGCTGATGGTTCCGGTCAGGGTTTGGCCCACAAGCGGTTCGGCTTGACGGGCCTGGGCCATGGCCAGGGCGTCGCCCTGGAGTTCGCTCACAAAGCGGCCGCGCTCGTTCAAGCGATGCAGCAGTGCTCCTGTGAGGGCCTCCTCGACGGGGGAGAGCTGGCTGGCGGTCAGCAGGGGCCAGTCGATCACCCCATGGCTTTCATCGGAGGTGATGTCGACGCGGGTTTTGTGCCGCACGGAGGGACGATCTTTCCCCTCACTCATCAACAGCACCAACAGGTGCTGGTTCCAGAGGTCGGCGTAGTGCAGGGCCGCACAGCACCAAGGGGCGTAGGCCTTGTCCTCTGCGGCCAGGGTGTTGCTGCCGGGCTCTGCACTGAGGCTGACGGGTTTCAGGGGGTCCCGCAGTTGCTGTTGCAGCACCCGGGCGCGGTCACTGGCGGCGAAGGCCACGGCCAGCTCCTGGGCGCTGGCGTTGCCATCGGCGGAGAGTTCCAGGGGGATCTCGAGGGCCAGAGCGGCTTTGGCCACGTCGTTGAGGGCCTCGGCATCGGGCGCACCATTGAGGGCATAGATCGCCGGGAGCTCCAGAGCGGCCATGTGGCGTCCCAAGGCCCGGTGAGCCTGGAGGACCATCTCCCGCAGCAAGCCGGCGGTGGAGAGGGCTGGATCCAGCTGAACCATCCAGCCCTGGCGGCGCTCATCCGGTTCGGGAATCGCTAGCTCCGCGAGCCCCTCCAGGTTGGGGATGCCCAGGTCCAGATCAATCGAGCCCTGGCTCAGGCGGTTCTGCCGGAGGGTCTGGGCCAGGGCGATCAGCTGCTCCAGCAGGGGCAGTTGATCCTTGAGCCCCTTCAGGGCGGCAGGGGTCGTGCGCGCCTTCGGTTTGCGATCGGCCAGGGCCTGCAGGGCTTTGGTGTCAACCAGCCCGTCGGCCGAGATGGTGCTCCGGCAGAAGCGGAAGTGCTCCAGCTGCCCTTCGGCGTTGAGATCGAGGGCCACCGAGAGGGCCGCAGCGGGCGTTCCGGTTTTGAAGGCCGCTGCTTTGGTGGTGGCGCTGGGCAGGTAGGGCAGCCAGCTTTCACCGACGCAGAGCGCTTCACTCCGCTCCCGCAGGAAGAGGTCCAGGGCGCTGCCAAAACCCACCCGTTCAGCAATGGCAGGGGCGTGCACCCAGAGCCGCTGGCCGTTCTCCAGGGATTCCAGGGAGACCGCTGGCAGGAGTGGCGCTTCAGCACTGCCCCAGAGCTGCAGCACCAGGGTGGGTAGAGCGCTCAGGTCATCCCGGGATTTGAGGTCGAGGGCCTTGGCCGTGCTCTTCGGTGCGGAGGGAAGCTCCCGCAGACCGTGTTTGGTCAGCAGCAGATCCAGATCAGCCTCCGGTCCGGCATTGACCGCAAGGCTGCGGGCGACGTGGCCCTCGGGGGCGAGTTGCCCGACGGGGTAGCGATCGACCTTGACCTCCACCACGGCTTCGGTGGCGGGTTTGAGGTGCTCGCTATCTCCAGCTGGCAGGTTGATGGCCGTCAACAGACGGTCGTCCAGGGGGACCGCCACCAGGAGGTCGTTTTGTTGCTCCACCTGGGCCAGGAGGCTGGTGGTGTTGCGCTGCAGGATGCATTGCACCCCACCCTCCGGTGAGCGCCGACGCCCGCCCTCACGGGTGACCCGAACCAGGACCCGGTCACCGTTCCAGGCGTGGTTGAGCTGGTTGTCGCGGATGTAGATGTCTTCTCCGCCGTCCTCGCGCAGGGCGAAGCAGAACCCTTTGCTGCTGCAGCGAAGCCGGGCTTCGATCAGGCCCTCGTCCTCGACGCGACTGATGCCCTCGTCGGCTTCCTCGAGCACCCCAGCGCGGGCGAGGGCGGTGAGGGCGATGCGCAGCTGTTCCTTGTCGGCCTTGGTGCTCAGGCCCAGTCCTTTCTCAAGCTTGCTGAGGCTGAGGGGCTCCTGCTGCGGGAGCTGCTCGATGAGGTCCGCGACCGTGAACTTCATGGCTGTTGGGGTGGGCTTCTGCGGAGCGGACAAGCCCAAATGAGGTGGTGGTTCTGCGTGCCCCAGGCATCACTTGAAGACGGCCAACGCCTTCGAGTGCTGCTGAAGCCTCACCATCCTACTCAGCGTCCTGGGCGATTTCCTCGGTTTCGTCGTCCTGGCCGGCTTTTAAGAGCAGACGGCCGCCGATCACGAGAAAACCCACTGAGGCGGCCAGCTGCAGGGCATCGGTCGGGATGACGGCGGAGAGGGACCCCCCGGCGCCTGCCCCCAGCAGGCTGGCGAGAACCAGAGCGCTGGCACTGCCGGCGAAGACGGCGCCGCTGCGGCTCGAGGTGCCGCTGATGGTGACGATCGCCAGTTGGGTCTTGTCGCCCAACTCGGCCAGGAAGACCGTCAGGAAGGTTGAGGCCAGGAGAGGGAGCTGCATGGCAATCAGGCCAGGGGGAACATGCTGACGGCGGCCTGCCGGCCGAGCCAAAGACCGAGGGCGATCATCAAGATCCCGGCCAGGCGTTCGAGTTGACCGGGGGGCAGGACCCGCGAGAGCCAGCGCCCGAGGACGACCCCCACCAGGCTGGAGCTGATCAGGGCTAGGGAGGCGCCAATAAAGACCAAGACCGGACGGCCTGATTCCGCCGAGAGCAACAGCGCAGCCAGTTGGGTCTTGTCGCCCAACTCGGCGAGGAAGACGGTGGTGAAGGTCGTCAGGAAGACCGCGCCAAAGCTGGCGGCCTTCTCCTCTTTTTTGGATTGCTGTTGCGTGGATTCCGGTTGAGGCGTGTCGCTGCTCGGGGCGGACTCAGGCATTAGGGCTGGCGATCGTTGTCTTCAGCGGGCTGGCGGATCGCCTGCTCGAAACGCTTCATCACGATGCCACGACCGCCGTGTTCGCAGCGGATCTGCTGCCGGCAACAGGCGATGGCGAAGTCGTTGGCCTCCTCGGAGGGCACGTCGAATAGCTGGGCCAGGTTTTCGACGCGGCAGAAGACCGGCCGTTCGTCGTAGATGCGGCAGGTACTGGAGCCGGTGTCGAAGTGGATGCACCAGCCGTCGGGCCCCACCATCGAGAGATAGAGCTGCTGCTGCTCCTCGTCCAGCGCGTCGAGGGCTTCATTGCGCTCCCCGGGGTCCAGGCGGCAGCAGGAGCCGCAGCCGCTGATGCAGCGCCATTGAAGGGTCTCAGCCATGGTTCATCCCCCAGGCGCTGTGACAACCCGTCACAGGAGCGATCCCTGCGGGGGCGGCGTCGGCCCGTCTGCTTTTAGGCTGCTGCAAACACGTGCAGCTCCCGAGCCGTTCTCCCATGGGAATCGACTTCCACCTGATCGCCAACTTCGCTGCCCTGTTCCTGATCACCCTGGTCGGCCCGGCCGTGATCTTCATCCTCTTCTACCGCCGCGGCGCCCTCTGATCGGAAGGGTCTTAGGCCTCCGCCTCATCGACACGCTTGGCCCCCTGGAGGTTCTCTTCAGGGGGCTTTGTTGTCTCTAGGCCGCCAGTCCCATCGCCCTGGCTGCGTCTTGAACCAGGGCTTTCACATAGGGGTGTTCCGCCTTCGGGTGATCGATCTGAAGGGCTTCCAGCCGGCCCTGCTGGGCTTCGCCCCGGAGTTCCTCCCCATCGGCGTTGCGGATCACCACGGCGTTGCCCTCCCGCCGCACCCAGTAACTGCGCTCCTGGCGTTGGAGCACCAGCGCGTCTCCGCTGCTGGGGCGGATGCCCACCACCTCGAGTTGAAGGCTCTCTTCGCCGTTCCAACGGTTGAGCCTGAGGTGATAGGCCACATCCACCTGCTTCGGCAGCAGATGGCCAACCGCTCCCCAGCGCCAGGCCATGGCCCGCACCCGCGCTTCGCCCTGGCGCAGGCTGAGCTGAAGGTGACCACCCCGCAGCTCCCGCTGTTGGCTGATCGTGCAGCCACAGCTCCAGAAGAGTGGGGTGGGATTGCCAATGCCGAAGGGCTCCAGCCGTTGCAGCTCTCGCCAGAGGGGCCGGTTGATCTGCTCCAGCTTCAGCAGGGCCTCGGGCATGACCAGCTGCAGGCCCTCCCGCTCGCGCCAGACCTGCGCCAGGTCGTTGAGCCGTTCATGCAGGGCCGTGACCCGCTCGGCCTTGACGGTGAAGCCCCCGGCGGCGGGGTGGCCACCAAACCGCTCCAGCAGATCACCGCAGGCCTGGAGGGCGGCATCGACGGCAAAGCCCTTGGGTGCCCGCACCGAGGCCCGCATCCGGCCATCCCCCTCGGCGGCCAGCAGGGCGACGGGGGCGCCGTAGTGCTCGACCAAACGGGCCGCCACGATGCCAATCACGCCGTGATGCCAATGGCTTTGGGCCAGCAGTAGGAACGGACTGCGCTGGTCTCCATCCGCTTCGGCCAGGGCCCGTGCCTCCGCCTCGATGGCATCACAGAGCTCCCGGCGTTGGCGGTTCAAGCTCTCGCATTCCCGGGCCAGTTCCAGGGCCTGCTCCGGGTCATCGGTGGTCAGCAGATCCACCACCAAGCGCGGATCCCCCAGCCGTCCGACGGCGTTGATCCGGGGGGCGAGTTGGAAGCCAACGGCACCGGCATCGATCGGCGCATCGTCGAGACCGGCCACCTGCTGCAGGGCCTGGAGCCCCGGCAGCGGACTGTCCTTGAGCCGTGGCAAGCCGTCCATCAACCAGCGGCGATTGACCCCCTGCAGCGGAGCCATGTCGGCGATGGTGCCGATGCAGAAGAGGTCCAGGGCCATGGCCAGAGCCTTGGCTGAGCGGTTGGCCTTGGCCAGGGCGCCGGCGAGGACGTAGGCCATGCCCACCCCGGCCAGGCCCCGGTAGGGGGAGTCCTCCGGGGTGCACTGCGGGTGCAGTAGGGCGCTGAGGGGCGGCCGCTCCTCGGGAATGGTGTGGTGGTCGGTGACGATGACCTCGAGGCCAAGCGCCTGGGCGCGCTCGAGGGCTTCCCGTGCGGAGACCCCGTTGTCGACGGTGACCAGCAGTCGAATGCCCTCAGCGGCCAGCTCCTCCACCATCGAGACATTCAGCCCATAGCCATCGGACTGGCGGCTGGGGATGGCCGCTTGCGGTTGCGCCCCTAACTGCTGCAGGACACCGATCAGGAGCGCCGTGCTGGTCATGCCATCGGCGTCGTAGTCGCCGCAGATCGCCAGGCGTTCGTTGGTTTTGCAGGCCTGCTTCAGGCGCTTGACCGCCAGGCCTAAGTCGGGGAAGTGGTGCTTGGGATCGGGGGCATCCGCGGGGTTCAGCAGTGCTTCGATCGCGGCAGCACTGCCAAAGCCGCGTCGGCTGAGCAGGGCAAGGATGGGCTCTGAGAGTCCCAGGGCCTGCACGTCGCCGGGGAGCTCCTCGAGGGCCACCGCAGCGGGAAGCTGCCAGTTCTGCTGCAGGCGCTGGTCGAACAAGCGTTGCTCTGGAGACTCGAGGAGCACGCTTGCGGTTCGTCAGCTTGCATTCTGAGCCGTGAGCAGGCTCTGTCCAGGCCCTGGCGTCCAGCTCCCTTAGCCTCACCCCAGCATTCGGCAGCCCCTTGGTGCGACTGGCCCCCGAGGCTCTTCTTTGGGACGTGGATGGCACCCTCGCCGAGACGGAGCTGGATGGCCACCGCCTGGCCTTCAACCGCGCCATGGCCGAGGCGGGACTGCCCTTTCACTGGGACCCATCCACCTATCTCCCGTTGCTGCGGGTCACCGGTGGCCGGGAGCGGATGGCTGTGTTTTTGGAGCAGCAGGAGGGCTGTCGCCCAAGCGATGAACGGCTAGATGCCCTGCAACGCTCCAAGCAAGCCCACTACAGCCAACTGGTCGCAGCGGGTGAGATTCAGCTCAGGCCCGGTGTCCTGCGGTTGATGGCCGCTGCCGCGGCAGCGGGTCTGCCCCAGGCCATCGTGACCACCAGTGGTCGATCGGCGGTGCAGGCCCTGCTGGAGCGTCAGCTGCCGGACCACCGGGACTGGCTGGCCTTCTGGGTGTGCGGGGAGGATGTCAGCGCCAAGAAACCGGACCCCCAGGGCTATCAACTGGCCTTGGAACGCCTGGGCTGTGCCGCCGAGGGCGTCCTGGCCCTGGAGGATTCCGGCCACGGGGTGACGGCCGCCCATCGGGCCGGTTTGACGGTTCTGGCCACCCGCAGCGCCTCCAGTTCCCATGAACCGGCGTCCCATTTCGCGGCGGCAGCGGCGCTGCTGGATGGGCTGGGGGATCCCGATGTGCCCTGTCAGGTCCTGCGCGGCCCGGCTTGCCCTGAGGGCCAGATCACGCTGTCCTATCTGCAGCGACTGTTTCCAGGCGGATGACCCGGATGCCCATTCAGGCCACCCGCTTTGATCGCCTGCAGCGCCAGGGAGCGCAGTTGCTCTGGGGATCGTTTCAGGGCAGCTGGCGTCGCCGCAGTGCTGGCCTCCTCGCCCTGCTGTTCGGCTTCTATGCCGGCCAGAACGTCACCAGCTGGTGGCTGCAGACCATTGGTCAGCGCCCCTTGGTGGTGCTCTCGGTGGTCGTGCTGCTGGAGATGGTCGTGCGTCTGCGCACCCGAATCGTCCAGGGACGTCCGCCGTTGGGATGGCTCGTGCTCGACAACCTGAGGATCGGCCTGGTCTATGCCGTGGTCCTGGAGGCGTTCAAGCTGGGATCGTAACGATCGAATCAGTGGAGCTCTGCCGCTTCAAGTGAGGCGGCAGAGCCCGATTTGAGGCCTGCGATCAGGCGTCGTCGCCGTCTTCTTCAGCCACGGGATAGACGAAGCCCTGGGCGCGGCCGCTCAGCACAGCCTTGCCGATGGAGAGAGCCTTCTGTGCTGCCACAGCAGCCTTGCCTTTCCAGGTGGCGTGGCGCTGGTTCCGCTTGCCCTTGGACGTTTTCTTCTTGGGAACAGCCATCCCGCTTACCTAGTCAGCCAAACCAAGATCTTCCCTTGTCGTCTTTCCTTTCGTCAAATCGCTAAGCTCCAGCCAACGACAGATTGATGTGAGCAGCGGCGCGTCTCCGAGTCAGCTAGCGCAGCAGGTGCCCTCATCCCAAGCGTCCCCCGCCCCTGAGTCCAGGCGTTCAGAGCTTTGGCGCGATCTCGGCATCAGCCGCCCAGCGCCCCCCAGCTACAGCCAACTGCTGACCCAACTGCGCAGCGGCAAGGTCAAGGAACTGTTGCTCTCCCCAGGCCGCCGGGAGGTCCAGGTGACCTACGCCGATGGCAGCCGTGCTGAGGTGCCGGTCTTCAGCAACGACCAGGTGTTGCTGCGAACGGCCCAGGAAGCCCAGGTGCCGCTCACGGTTCGCGACGACCGTCAGGATCGGGCCACCGCCAGCCTGGTCTCCAACGGTCTGCTGCTGCTGCTGCTCTTCGCGGGCTTGGCTCTTTTGATTCGTCGCTCCAGCCAGGTGGCGAACCGAGCGATGGGGTTTGGCCGCAGCAAGGCGCGGATGGCGGAACCGGAAGCTGCGGTGGCTGTGCGCTTTGAGGATGTCGCCGGCATCAACGAAGCCAAGGAAGAGCTGCAAGAGGTGGTGGCCTTCCTGAAGGAGCCAGAGCGCTTTACGGCCGTCGGGGCCCGCATTCCCAAGGGGGTGCTGTTGGTGGGGCCCCCCGGCACGGGCAAAACCCTGCTGGCCAAGGCCATTGCCGGTGAAGCCGGTGTGCCCTTCTTCTCGATGGCCGCCTCGGAATTTGTCGAACTCTTTGTGGGTGTTGGCGCCAGCCGGGTGCGCGATCTGTTCCGGCAGGCCAAGGAGAAGGCTCCCTGCATCATCTTTATCGATGAGATCGATGCCGTTGGACGCCAGCGGGGCGCCGGGATCGGTGGAGGCAATGACGAGCGTGAGCAGACGCTCAACCAGCTGCTCACGGAGATGGATGGCTTCGCCGAAAACTCCGGGGTGATCCTGCTGGCGGCCACCAATCGGCCCGATGTTTTGGATGCCGCGCTGATGCGTCCCGGTCGCTTCGATCGGCGGATCCATGTGGACCTGCCGGACCGCCGCGGGCGCGAGGCGATCCTTGCGGTTCATGCCCGCTCCCGACCGCTTGAACCTGAGGTCTCCCTTTCGGATTGGGCCAGCCGGACCCCTGGCTTCTCCGGGGCTGACCTGTCGAACCTGCTCAACGAGGCAGCAATCCTGACGGCCCGGCGCGAGCGGCAGAGCATCAACGATGAGGCCATCAGCGATGCCCTTGAGCGCATCACGATGGGTCTCACGGCCGCGCCGCTTCAGGACAACGCCAAGAAGCGCCTGATTGCGTATCACGAAATTGGCCACGCCCTGCTGGCCACCCTGCTGCCGAAGTCGGACGACCTCGACAAGGTGACCCTGCTTCCCCGCTCCGGCGGAGTCGGTGGTTTTGCCCGCACGATGCCCGACGAGGAG
>Ga0181588_10001029_pt1 | contig 24833 bp, 21 predicted proteins | sample 071ome_26_FD_148607 | JGI IMG/M metagenome (GOLD analysis project Ga0181588, IMG submission 148607) | Coastal salt marsh microbial communities from the Groves Creek Marsh, Skidaway Island, Georgia - 071409BT metaG (spades assembly) | ecosystem: Environmental > Aquatic > Marine > Intertidal zone...
GGAAGAAGATCCCCTATACATTCGCGGCCATGCTGATTGGCACATTGGCCATCACGGGCGTTGGTATCCCGCTGACCTCTTATGGCTTTGCAGGGTTCCTGTCCAAAGACGCGGTGATTGAAAGCGCCTATGCTTTTGGCGGTGGTTTGGGCCATTACGCCTTCTGGATGTTGGTGATCGCTGCTGCCTTCACCAGCTTCTATTCATGGCGTTTGATGTTCCTCACCTTCTTTGGCACCCCGCGGGGTGACAAGCACACGCATGATCACGCACATGAAAGCCCTGTGGTGATGTTGATCCCGCTTGGCGTTCTGGCCTTTGGTGCGGTGTTTGCCGGTATGATCTGGCTGAAGCCGTTTTTTGGGCATCCAGATGAGGTCGGTAAATTCTTTGGCGTCCCCTATGCTGAGGCGATGGCCCATGGTGAAGGGGATGCAACCCATGGCACCGAAGGTCACACCGATGCGGCCATGGCCGAAGCAGGTCATGATGCCACCCATGCCGCCACGCATGAGGGCACAGCCGAAGCTGAACATCACTACGTCTTTACGGGCGCACCTGGTGAAGGGGCCATTCACCAAGCCCCGGATAACACGGTTCTCAGTGACGCGCATGAAGTGCCCAAATGGGTCAAAGTTGCGCCGTTTATCGCGATGTTGGGCGGGCTGCTTGTGGCTTATATCTTCTACATCGCTGTCCCAAGCCTTCCTGCCCGTTGGGCAGCGGTCAATCGCCCGCTTTATCTGTTCTTGCTGAACAAGTGGTATTTTGACGAGATTTATGACGCGGTCTTTGTGCGCCCTGCTCAGGCGATTGGCCGTGTCTTTTGGAAGCTTGGCGACACCAAAATCATTGACGGGGGGATCAACGGCCTTGCCCTTGGGATCATCCCCTTCTTAACCCGCCTCGCAGGGCGTGCGCAGTCGGGTTACGTTTTCCATTATGCATTTGCCATGGTGATCGGTGTAGTAGCACTGATCACATGGATCAGCCTTTCGATCGGAGGCTAAGGGATTTCCATGGACAACTTACTTTCCATCGTCACCTTCCTGCCTATGGTTGCGGCCCTCATCCTTGCGCTGTTTTTGCGCGGCGAGGATGAGGCGGCACAGCTTGGAGCCAAGCGTTTGGCGCTGGCAGCCACCACCGCAACCTTCCTGATCTCCTTGGCGATCCTTGTGCAATTCGATGCGAATGACACGGGCTTCCAAATGGTGGAAGAACGCGAATGGCTCTTTGGCCTCAGCTATAATTTGGGCGTAGACGGGATCAGCGTGCTATTCGTTCTGCTGACCACATTCTTGATGCCGATTACAATCGCTGCCTGTTGGGGCGTAGAGCATCGTGTCAAAGAATACATGATCGCGCTTTTGGTTCTCGAAAGCCTGATGATCGGCGTCTTTGTGGCCTTGGATTTGGTGCTGTTCTACCTGTTCTTCGAAGCGGGCCTGATCCCGATGTTCCTGATTATTGGGATTTGGGGCGGCAAAAACCGCATCTATGCGGCGTTCAAATTCTTCCTCTACACCTTCCTTGGCTCGGTGCTGATGCTGGTGGCGATGGTGGCGATGTATATCGATGCCGGCACCACCGATATCCCTACATTGTTGACACATGAATTCTCGGCGGCAGGCATCAGCCTCTTTGGATGGCAGATCGCAGGTGGGATGCAGATGTTGCTTTGGCTTGCTTTCTTCGCGTCCTTTGCGGTCAAAATGCCAATGTGGCCTGTCCATACATGGTTGCCCGATGCGCACGTTCAGGCGCCAACCGCAGGCTCTGTGGTTCTGGCGGCAATCCTGCTGAAGATGGGCGGATACGGTTTCTTGCGCTTTAGCTTGCCAATGTTCCCAGTTGCCTCTGACATCATGGCGCCATTGGTGCTTTGGATGTCTGTGATTGCGATCATCTACACCTCACTGGTCGCGATGGTGCAAGAAGACATGAAAAAGCTGATCGCTTACTCATCGGTCGCGCATATGGGATATGTGACGATGGGGATTTTCGCTGCCAATCAACAAGGTGTAGATGGCGCCATTTTCCAAATGATCAGCCACGGCTTTGTTTCGGGGGCGTTGTTCCTCTGTGTTGGCGTGATCTATGATCGCATGCATACGCGCGAGATTGACGCTTATGGCGGTCTGGTAAATCGGATGCCCGCTTATGCGGCGGTGTTCATGCTGTTCACCATGGCCAATGTGGGCCTTCCTGGCACATCGGGCTTTGTCGGCGAATTCCTGACCTTGATGGGTGTTTTCCATGTGAACACGCTGATTGGGCTTTTGGCGGCAACAGGCGTGATCTTGTCGGCGGCCTATGCGCTGTGGCTCTATCGCCGCGTGGTGTTTGGTGACCTGATCAAGGAAAGCCTGAAATCCATCACCGACATGACCGCGCGCGAAAAGGCGATTTTCGCGCCATTGGTGGTGATGACCATTCTATTGGGTGTCTATCCGAGCCTCGTCACCGATATTATTGGCCCCTCGGTAGAGGCGCTTTTGTTGAATTATCACACAAGCGTTGCGGAGTTTGCCCCCGCAACTGCGCTTGCAGCCAGCCATTGAGGAATTTCTAATGATCGGCGCAGACCTCGCAGTTTTGATCCCAGAGATTGTCCTGTCCATCTATGCGATGGCGGGGCTGATGTTGGCTGTTTACACCACCAAAGATGGCATGGCGCCTGCGTTAACCTACGCGACCGCCGCAGTTTTCGCCATTATGGCGCTCTATGTCGCGGCAACAGGTCAAGGCGATGCAAGCAGCTTTGGTGGCATGATCGTGGTTGATGATTTTGCGCGCTTTGCCAAAATTGTGATCCTTTTGTCCGCGGCGGCAATTTTGATCGTAGGCCAAGAGGCGATGCAGAAATCGGGCCTTGGTCGGTTTGAATATCCGATGATTGTCACCTTGGCGGTTGTTGGCATGATGATCATGGTGTCCGCTGGTGATTTGATCGTGCTTTACATGGGGTTGGAGCTGCAATCCTTAGCCCTTTATGTGGTTGCCGCCTTGCGCCGTGACAGCGTGCGCTCAACCGAGGCGGGTCTTAAATATTTCGTGCTTGGCGCTCTTTCCTCGGGTCTTTTGCTCTATGGCGCGTCCCTCGTTTACGGCTTTGCGGGAACTACGCTTTTTGCGGGCATCATCGAGGCCTCGATGGGGGGTATGTCTTTGGGCATGGTGTTTGGCCTTGTCTTTATGGCGGCAGGTCTGGCCTTCAAAGTATCAGCGGCCCCGTTCCATATGTGGACACCTGATGTTTATGAGGGCGCACCAACCCCTGTGACAGCCCTTTTCGCAACTGCCCCGAAAATGGCTGCAATGGGCCTATTTGCCCGTGTCGTCTACGATGCCTTTGGCATGGCCATTTCCGATTGGCAGCAGATCGTTGCGGCCTTGGCGGTTTTGTCGATGTTTGTCGGGGCCATTGCAGCGATTGGCCAAACCGATATCAAACGCCTGATGGCTTATTCTTCCATCGGGCATATGGGTTTTGCCCTGATGGGTCTGGCTTCTGGCACGGGGCAGGGTGTCGAGGCGATGCTGATCTATATGGCCATCTATGTGACCATGAATATTGGTGTGTTCTCCTTCATTATGTCGATGGAGAAAGATGGATACCCCGTCACCGATATCTCTGCCTTGAACGGCTATGCCACCGCGCAATCGGGTCAGGCCTTGGCGGTTTTGGTGCTGATGTTCAGTCTCGCGGGTGTCCCACCCATGTTGGGCTTTTTCGCGAAATACGCGGTCTTGGTCGCGGCTGTTGATGCGGGCTTGGTTTGGTTGGCCGTGGCAGGGGTCATCGCTTCTGTAATAGGCGCCTACTATTATTTGCGTATCGTCTATTTCATGTATTTTGGCGAACCGCGCGAAGGCCTAGATGGGCGGATGTCGATCATCCAATTCTTGGGCCTGACGATTTCCGCTGTGGTCATGATTGCGGGCATTGTGAATTTGTTCGGGATTGACCATTTGGCGGCCAACGCGGCGCAGGCACTTGTGCGCTGACAGCACGGCGGTTGAACGGGTCATTTTGGCCCGTGTCGACAGCACCATGGCCGAAGCGGAGCGGCGCTTGCGCGCCGCGCCGCTAGAGCGACCCACATGGATTTTGGCCCATACCCAAGAGGCGGGATATGGTCGGCGGGGGCGGGCATGGCGCGCGCCCCTTGGTAACTTCACAGCCTCATTCATCCTGTCACTCAACTGCCCCCCGCAAGAGGCAGCTTTGCGCTCGTTCACCGCGGCGCTGGCCTTGCGCGATGCTTTGGCCAATTATGTGGCGCCTGACGCATTGACCTTAAAATGGCCCAATGATGTGCTGCTTCATGGTCAGAAAATCGCGGGCATCCTGCTGCAAAGCCACGGGATCGCTGCGGGCCAGCAGGGGCATTTGGTGATCGGCATCGGTGTGAACCTTCGGCACAGCCCAGATGTGGCGGGCCTTGAGGAGGGCGCGCTTGCGCCCATTGATCTGTTCAGCGTTGCAGGCCAATGCCCAGACCCTGAAACATTTTTAGATCACCTGACCCCGCGCATGGCTCACTGGGAGGCGCAGATCTCTCAGCAGGGTTTTGCCCCTGTGCGCGCCGCATGGATGACCCACGCCGCCAAGCGCGGCGAAGTCATTTTGGCGCGTTTGCCCAATCGGGACATTCGTGGTGTTTTTGACGATGTCGATGAAACTGGTAATCTGATATTAACCACGCCAAGCGGGCCTTGTGCCATTGCGGCGGCGGATATTTATTTTTAGGGGGCGTGCGAGATGCTTCTTTGCGTGGATTGCGGCAATACGAATACAGTGTTTTCCCTATGGGATGGCGTGCAATTTCTGTGCACATTACGCACCGCAACCGAGCATCAACGCACCGCAGATCAATATTACGTTTGGTATTCGACCTTGATGGATCATTATGGGCTAAAACCCAAGATTGACGCGGTGATTATCTCCTCAACTGTGCCACGCGTGGTCTTTAACTTGCGCGTGTTGTGTGATCGCTATTTCGACTGCCGCCCGCTTGTGGTTGGTAAATCTGAGTGTCTCTTGCCTGTGCCGCCACGGGTGGATGCAGGCACGCAAGTGGGGCCTGACCGCTTGGTCAATACCGCGGGCGCCTATGATCGCCATGGCGGCGATTTGATTGTGGTGGATTTTGGCACAGCAACCACCTTTGACGTTGTGGCCGAGGATGGCGCTTATGTGGGTGGTGTTATCGCGCCTGGCGTAAACCTTAGCCTTGAAGCATTGCATCACGCAGCCGCCGCCTTGCCCCATGTGGATGTGACAAAACCGCAATCGGTGATTGGCACCAATACGGTGGCTTGCATGCAGTCGGGCGTGTTTTGGGGCTATGTGGGCCTTGTGCGTGGTATTTGTGACCGCATTCGCGCCGAGCGCGACCGCCCGATGCGGATAGTTGGGACAGGGGGGCTTGCGCCGCTCTTCTCTACGGGCGATGTGTTGTTTGACAGGATCGAAGATGATCTGACCATGCATGGTCTGACCGTGATCCATAAATATAACGAGGAACAGGCAAGCTGATGAGCGATCGAAACAGGCTGATCTATCTTCCCCTTGGCGGGGCAGGTGAGATCGGAATGAACGCATATGTCTATGGTGTTGGAGAACAAGGTGCGGAGCGTTTAATCCTTGTCGATTGCGGCGTCAGCTTTCCCGACATGGATGGTCAACCGGGCGTTGACCTGATCCTGCCTGATATCGCGTGGTTGGAAGAACGCGCAGATCGCCTTGAGGGGATTTTCATCACTCACGCCCATGAAGATCACGTTGGCGCCCTTGGCCATTTGTGGGGGCGCCTGCGCGCGCCTGTTTACGCCCGTAATTTCACGGCCATCCATGCGCGCCGCAAATTGGAAGAGGCGGGCCACGACCCTGATCAGGTGCGGGTCGTTGGGGCCTATCCCGAAGTGGTGGAAGCAGGCCCGTTCAAGGTGCAATTTGCCCCCGTCTCGCATTCCATCCCTGAAAGCTCGGGCCTCGTTATCGACACTGAACATGGCCGCGTGGTGCATTCGGGTGATTTCAAAATCGACACGAACCCGATGGTCGGCGAACCCTTTGACGAAGCCATGTGGGGCGAGATCGCAGGGAAGGGGGTCTTGGCTTATATCTGCGACAGCACCAACGTGTTTTCGCGCCATGAGGGGCGCAGCGAAAGCCAGTTGCCAGAACCCATCACAGCGCTGATTGGGCGCGCGCGGGGTATGATGGTGGCGACCACCTTTGCCTCCAATGTTGCGCGGGTGAAAACCTTGGCCGATGCCGCGGTGGCCAATGGCCGTTCCGTCTGTCTGCTGGGCCGTGCGATGCAACGCATGATCCGCGCCTCGGTCGAGGCGGGCGTGCTGACAGATTTCCCCTCTACCGTGTCAGTTGAGGAGGCCCGCGATATCCCACGCGAAAACCTCATGCTGATTGTGACAGGCAGTCAGGGGGAACGGCGGGCAGCCTCGGCGGCCCTATCGCGCGGCTCTTATTTGGGGATGGAGCTGAAAGAGGGCGATATGTTCCTGTTCTCATCCAAAACAATTCCCGGCAATGAGGTTTCCGTGGGGCGTATTCAAAACGCGCTTGCAGAAATCGGGGTAGAGATTGTGGATGAACAATCGGGCTTTTTCCATGTGTCGGGCCATGCCAATCGCCCCGATTTGGAAAAGATGCATGATATTTTGCGTCCACGTATCCTTGTGCCCAATCATGGTGAATTCCGCCATTTGCGCGAACATGCACGGCTTGCCATGGAAAAGGGAATGCTTGGCCTTGTTGCGCCAAATGGCACAATGTTGGAATTGTCAGGCAATGCGCCCGCTGCGGTGGAGTATGTCGAGGTCGCGCGCGATTACCTAGATGGCAGCACACGGGTGGGCGCCTATGACGGGGTGATCCGTGATCGCATGAAACTGGCCCTAAACGGCCTCGTGATTGCGGCGCTGATTGTCGATGAGGATGACAGCTTGATTGAAGATGCATGGGTCGAGCTGCGTGGTCTGCCAGATCATTTGCGCAATGGCCATGGCAGTTTAACCGAGATGCTCGAGGATGAATTGGCCGATCTTCTGCCGCGTCTGGATCGCAAGATCACCCGTGATGACGACAAGATTGAGGAGGCGGTGCGCCGCGCCATCCGCCAATCTGTTCAGGCTGAAATCGGCAAAAAGCCTGAGGTCAGCGTGATCATCAGCCGCCTTGTTGCGGAATAAAAAAAACGCCCCAAGCTGGGGCGTTTTTTTTATTCTTCTGATACTGCTTCGGCGGGGGTTTCTGCCCCTGCCGCCTCAGATTTTTCTTTAGGTTTGCGCGGGCTGCGCTTGCGCTTTGGCTTTGGGGCCTCCTCAGTGGCGGCCACTGGCGTCTCAATCTCTTGCGCCTCAGCTTGGCTCTGCTCATCCTCTGCATTGGCAGAGACATAGCTGCTGCTTGGCCCGCGGCGTTCGTCAAAGCTGAGCGCGATAAAGCTTGGTAAATGCTCACCCATGCCAACAACACGATGTCCGCCACCTTGTCCGCCGCGATTGCGTCCGCCGCGCTCATGGCGGTCATGGCTGCGCTCGGGGCGCGGCGCCGTGCTGCTCGGCGTTGGCTGGGGCGGGGTGTTGTCTTCGGACACCTCTTTGGGCGCTTCGGTCTTTGTTTCAGTCTTTGTTGTGCTGCCCTCATCGCCCTCGTGCGACTTGCGGCGACCACGCCCCCCGCGGCTGCGGCGCGGCTTGTCGCGGTCATCATTCGCCGCGTCCGCTTCATGAGGCTTTTGCGCGCTTGTGGGGCTCCATGGCAGGGACTCATCAGTCGGAATGGGCTTGCCAATCAAGGCCTCAATCGCCGTGAGATATTTTTCATCTGCAGGCACCGCGATGGTGATTGCGCGGCCCTTACGCCCTGCGCGGCCCGTGCGGCCAATACGATGGACGTAATCCTCGGCGTGGGAAGGGACATCATAATTGAACACATGGCTTACGCTTGGCACATCAAGCCCGCGCGCGGCCACATCTGAGGCCACAAGAAAGCGAAGGCTTCCTTCGCGGAACCCATCCAACGTGCGCATGCGTTGCGATTGATCTAAATCGCCATGAATAGGGGCGGCATCCAGCCCGTGTTTCTTCAAAGATTTTGCGACTATATCGACATCCACCTTGCGATTGCAGAAGATGATGGCATTTGTGCAGCCCTCGCCCTCTGCGGCAATCGCGGCGCGCAGCATGGTGCGCTTTTCTTTCGCGCTTGTGTCGCGGCGGGTGGGTTTGAAAGAAAACAACGCCTGCGTGATTGTGTCGGATGTCGTGGATTGGCGCGCCACTTCGATCCGCGCGGGATTCGACAAAAATGTTGATGTGATCCGCTCAATCTCTGGGGCCATCGTGGCAGAGAAAAAGAAAGTTTGGCGCGTGAAGGGCGTCAGCGAGAAAATCCGCTCAATATCGGGGATAAAGCCCATATCCAACATGCGGTCGGCCTCATCCACCACCATGATCTGAACGCCCGTCAACAACAGTTTGCCGCGCTCGAAATGATCCAACAGACGGCCTGGTGTGGCGATCAGAACATCGACACCCCGATCAATCAGAAGGTCTTGCTCTTTAAATGATACGCCGCCAATCAGCAGCGCCTTGGTCAGTTTCAGATGCTTGGTGTAGGTGTCGAAATTTTCGGCCACCTGTGCCGCCAATTCGCGGGTGGGACAAAGAACAAGGCTGCGTGGCATCCGCGCCCGTGCCCGCCCCCGTGCCAATAGCGTGATCATGGGCAATGTGAAACTGGCGGTTTTGCCTGTGCCCGTTTGGGCAATCCCCAAAACATCGCGCCCTTCCAATGCGGGGGGGATTGCGCCTGCCTGAATGGGGGTTGGGGTTTCATACCCTGCTTCAGATATAGCTTTCAGAACCTTCGGATTGAGGTTTAGATCGGTGAATTTGGTCATATGCGTCCGTTCTGGCCAGTCTCAACTGGCATATGTGAAGGAGCGCATATCCTCGCGCGCTCCGCGGCGTGATCCTTGGCCAGATTGCCAAGAATGGACAAGCATTTAGCCGAAACCACGGCAAGGGTCAAACGGGGTGTTAAACCATCAATTCCTTGGTCGCCGAGAGCCGCACATCGGGGTAGTCGCGTTCGACACGATCAATGTCCCATTGCAGGCGCGTCAGATACACAGGGTCGCCATCATTATCGACCGCCATATGTTGTTTATTGGCGGTCGCAAATGCGTCGACCTTGTCGCGCGCGCCATGCACCCATCGGGCCGATGTGAATTGGCTGGCTTCAAAGCGCACGGGCAGGCCATATTCCAGTTCTATCCGACTGGCGAGAACCTCAAATTGCAGCGCGCCCACAACACCCACGATAAAACCTGAGCCAAGCTGTGGCTTAAAGATTTTTGCAGCCCCTTCTTCGGCGAATTGCATAAGCGCCTTTTCAAGGTGTTTGGCCTTCATCGGGTCGCCTGCGCGCGCCACTTGCAACAATTCAGGCGCGAAACTGGGTATCCCTGTAAAGCGTAGCGCCTCCCCTTCGGTCAGGGCATCCCCGATGCGCAACTGCCCGTGATTGGGAATGCCGATGATGTCGCCTGCCCATGCCTCTTCTGCCAATTCGCGGTCAGCGGCGAGGAAGAGCACAGGATTGGATACAGCCATCGGTTTCTTAGAGCGCACATGATGCAGTTTCATGCCCCGCTCAAAATGTCCTGACGCCAAACGAATAAATGCCACACGATCGCGGTGTTTTGGGTCCATATTGGCCTGAACTTTGAACACGAAGCCCGTTACCTTGGCTTCTTCTGGCGCAATTTCGCGCGGATCGGCCGTTTGCACCTGTGGCGCGGGGCCGAATTCGGCAATGCCTTCCATCAATTCCCGCACCCCAAAGGAGTTGATGGCCGAGCCAAACCAAATCGGGGTCATCGCACCCGCAAGGAATGTGGTGCGGTCAAAGGCGGGCAGCAATTCGCGCGCCATCTCGATTTCTTCGCGCAGCTTGGCCAGCTGTGCTTCGGGGATGTGATCCGCAAGTTTCGGGTCATCTAGCCCACTCATCTTGACCGTTTCGGCAACGCGGTTGCGATCGGCGCGATCCATCAATTCAAGCCGATCATGGATCAGGTCATAGCACCCCAAGAAATCGCGCCCCATCCCAATGGGCCAACTGGCGGGGGCCACATCAATCGCGAGGTTCTCTTGGATTTCGTCAATGATTTCGAATGTGTCGCGGCTTTCGCGATCCATCTTGTTGCAGAAGGTGAGGATGGGCAAATCGCGCAAGCGGCAAACCTCAAAGAGTTTTTGGGTCTGGCTTTCTACGCCCTTGGCCCCATCAATCACCATGATGGCGGCATCCACCGCCGTAAGCGTGCGGTAGGTATCCTCTGAGAAATCGCTGTGGCCGGGGGTGTCCACAAGGTTAAAGCGGAACTCGCGGTAATCAAAGGACATGGCCGATGCCGAGACCGAGATGCCGCGATCCTGTTCCATTTTCATAAAGTCCGAGCGCGTGCGCCGTGCTTCGCCTTTGGCGCGCACTTGACCCGCCATTTGAATAGCACCGCCATAGAGCAAGAATTTCTCGGTCAGCGTGGTCTTGCCCGCGTCTGGGTGGGAAATGATCGCAAAGGTGCGTCTGCGCCCGATTTCAGGCGGCAGGGCAGGGCGATTGGCGAGGGGTGAAGGCGATATATCGGACATGGGGCGCGGTATATGGCGCGATGCGCCCTTTGGAAAGGGGGATGATGCGGCAGGGCCATCAGAATATGCTATGGGTTGGGGCGTTTTTTGCCACCCAGTGAGGCCTCGTAAAGCGCCTTGGCGGGATCCCCCCCTGCGCGGGCAAGCGCCAGCGCGTCAAGCTCAAGCGCGGTGCGTAATTCGGGGCTTAGATCGGGCGCGGCGGTTGCAAGGATCGCTTCGGGCAAGGCGGGGCGGGTTTGTCCTGTAACCATCAGGCTTTCGACCGCGATCCCCTCGGCATAGAGGATTTCGTGACGATCAAGTAGGATTTGGAACCCATCAAAGAAGCCGCCCTCAAGCCGCGTGATCGTGCTGCCATTGATCAAATGGGCGGCCTTCACCATGACCTCAGCCCGGCCTGTGCCAAGCATATCTTGGCGCTGCCACACAAAGAGGCGATGGTTCGGCATCAAAACCAAATCTCGCGCCGTGTTTAACGCGCCTTGGCGGATCAGCACGGGCGCTGTGCTGCCTGTGCCGCGCAACACCGTGCGCCCAATCCATCGAATAGGCTGCGCCCCATTTTCGCGGGTCAGCAGCAGGTCGCCCTCTTGCAGCGCCTCAACGGCAATTTGTGCGCCAGAGGCAAGGGTAAGGTGCGTGCCTGCCAAAAAGGACAGGCAGGCAATATCAGCAAAGCGCAGCGATGCTGTTTCGGCCTCAGAGCCCACCAATTCATAATCTTCGCCCGGCTCAAGGTTGCACAGCGGCAGGATGTAATGGGCGGGTTGGCCCGCAGGCCAGATTGTCAGGGTCAGGATTTCGGCCAAAGTCCCGTCTGGGGTCATCAATTGGTGACAGGCTGCAATCGTCAGCTTGTCGCCTGCACGGCCCAATTGACTGCCTTCGGCCACCAACTGCGTGCCATCGGCATCATCCCGCATGGCAAGGGTGAGGGCGCTGGCATCTTTGCGCATGCGGTAGATATCGCCTGCTTCCACCTCGTCAAAGGTGCCAAGCGCATCGCCTTCATTGGCGCCGCGATCCACGCAGAACTGCGTGGCAGGATAAACATCGAATTTTAATTGTGTGGGTAAGCTGGCCATTTCACCCTCCTTTTTTCTCAATAGAAACGGGGCAGGGCGCGGTCAAGCGGCGCTTTTGGTGAAAGGTAAATCTAGCGCAAGACTGGATTTGGCGGCAACAGGCACCTAACTTGCCCCCAGAGGCGCGCTTGCGCGCTAGGAAAGATAGTAAAGAATGCGAGGGAGCAGATCATGGATTTGGGCATCAAGGGAAAACGCGCATTGGTTTGTGCATCGTCCAAGGGCTTGGGGCGCGGCTGCGCCGAAGCCTTGGCTGAGGCAGGGGTTGATCTGGTGCTCAACGCCCGCGGGGCAGAGGCGCTTGAGGCGACTGCCGCGCATATTCGCGACACCTATGGTGTTTCAGTCACCGCCATTGCCGCCGATATCACCGATGAGGCAGCGCGCGCCGATGTTATCGCGGGAGCGGGTGCGATTGATATTCTTGTGACCAATGCAGGCGGCCCCCCACCAGGTTTGTGGTCGGATTGGACGCGTGAGGATTTCATCAAGGCGCTGGATGCCAATATGCTGACGCCAATTGCGCTGATGAAACATTACATGCCGCAGATGATGGAAAAATCATGGGGTCGCGTGGTCAATATCACCTCGCAATCGGTCAAGGCGCCGATCCCACAATTGGGCTTGTCCAATTCTGCACGCGCAGGCTTGACGGGCTATGTTGCGGGCACAGCCCGTCAGGTTGCTGCCAAAGGGGTGATCATCAACAATCTCTTGCCTGGTATTCACGCCACGGATCGCGCCGATGCGCTTGATAAGGGTGTGGCGGAACGCGAGGGGATCAGTGTTGAGGAGGCACGCACCCGCCGCTTTGGCACCCTACCTGTTGGGCGCTATGGCACGGCGCAGGAATTTGGCGCTACTTGTGCCTTTCTATGCTCGCAACATGTGGGCTTCATGGTGGGGCAAAATGTGCTCTTGGATGGTGGTCAGAACGCCATAACCATTTGAGAGGCCGCAGCAAAGCGGCGCTTGAAAGGGGGGCTTGTGCCTGATAGCCAACCAAGTTGAGTGTTTTTATCAGGATGTAAGCGCCCTATGAACCAAGTCCCGCGCCAAAATTCCCCGCGGCTTGAGGTAAGCAACCTCTCTTGCGTCTTTGATGGGACGGAAGTGGTGCGGGGCATATCCTTGTCGGTGGCGGCTGGGCAGGTGATGTGTTTGCTTGGCCCTTCGGGATGCGGAAAATCCACCACATTGCGTGTCATCGCGGGGGTCGAGCGTCAAACGGGTGGGACGGTTGCGCTTGATGGTGTCACTGTCTCCGATGCAGGGCTGCATCTGCCCCCCGAGGCAAGGTCGGTCGGTTTGATTTTTCAAGATTTCGCGCTTTTTCCGCATCTCAACGTGGCGCAAAATATTGCCTTTGGTCTAAAGGGGCGCGGCCCTGAAGTGGGCGCGCGGGTTGAGGACTTGCTCGCCCGTGTCGACCTCAAAGGCTATGGGGAAAAAGGCATCCATATGCTGTCGGGCGGCGAGCAGCAGCGTGTGGCCTTGGCCCGCGCGCTAGCACCGCGCCCCAAAGTGATGCTGATGGATGAACCCTTTTCGGGGTTGGATAATCGTCTGCGCGATGGCATCCGCGATGAAACATTGGAATTGCTGAAAGAAGAGGGCACAGCGGTGGTTCTTGTCACCCATGAGCCCGAGGAAGCGATGCGCATGGCAGATCAAATCGCCTTGATGCGCAACGGTCAGATCGTGCAACAGGGCGCGCCTTATAATATTTACAACGCCCCCGTGGACAAGGCGGCGGCGGCGTTTTTCTCGGATGTGAATGTCATCTCTGGCCGTGTGGACGGGGCACTGACCGACACTGCCTTTGGGCAATTCTTGGCGCCAGGTTTTGCCGATGGCACGGCGGTTGAGATTGTCTTTCGCCCCCAACATGTGAAGATTGATTTTGATCGGGGCGGTCGTGGCCCAAACCCGACTGTCAGCGATGGTGTGCCAGCACGCGGCATGGTCGAGCGCGCGCGCTTCATGGGCCATGAAAGCCTTGTTGAGTTTCGCATGGATTTCAACGGCGAGGTGATCCGTGCCACGGTGCCGGGCGTATTTTTGCCCAAGAAAGGCACCGCGATGTGGTTGAGCCTGCGCCGCGAGAAATGTTTTGTCTTTCCCGCGGCCAAAGCATCCTAAACGGGCCTTCATTATACAATCGTGATCAGTTTCCCGCGTGCAGGGGCGTTTTGCCCCTTGCAGGCGGCGCAGGATTTCGCAACATTCCCTTGGTGGGCAAGCGGCATTGGCCTTTGGGGGCTATGGCGTTGAGGCCAAGATATAAACGCGGCGCGGTTGATGTGCGGAGTGTTTCATCAGTCGGCGCTGAAATGGGAGAGCGAAATGTTCAACAATATTGGCCCTGCAGGGCTTTTGCTGATTGCGGTGGTCGTGCTGGTTCTATTCGGGCGCGGCAAAATCGCGGGCCTGATGGGCGAAGTGGGGAAAGGTATCACCGCCTTTAAGCGCGGCGTCAAAGACAGCACCGAGGAGCTTGAAAATAAAGCTGCCGATGGTGAGGGCGCGCGCGATGTCACCCCTGAAAACGAGCGTGACAAGGCCTAATGATCGTCTTTGGCCTTGCGCATTGGCGCGGGGCGGGATCATGAAACCCTGCGCTAATCGCGGTTTGTCACGAGAGGGACGCCATGCCTGATATCGGGTGGATGGAATTGATGGTGATCGGCATTGTTGCCTTGATCGTTGTCGGGCCAAAAGACTTGCCTGTTATGTTCCGCAAAGCGGGTCTGTTTGTGGGCCGCATCAAAGGCATGGCGCGCGAGTTTACCTCGGCTATGAATGATGCGGCTGATCAAACGGGCATGCGCGAAATGAACCGCGAGATGAAAGCCCTGACCAATCCGCGTCAATATGGTCTGGATAAGGTCAAGCAATCTCTCAACGCGGATCTTGATCTCGATGCAGATTTCAATAGCGACAAGCCGCTGAAGACGGGCAATCAGGGTAAACCTGCGGGCGCGCAAGGAAATCCGACACAAGCCCCCGCACCTGCCGTTAAGCGCAGTGAGCCTGCAGAGGCGCCAAGCGAGGTGCCAGCGCAGGCAAAAGCCGCGCCTGCCAAAAAGACGGCGCCCAAAGCAAAGGCGGCCCCGAAGGCTGCGCCGAAAAAGGCACCTGCGAAAAAAGCCGAACCTGCAAAAACGACACGGGCCAAGGCCGCGCCTGCAAAGGCCAAGACGACTGCGCCCAAAGCGGCCCCTAAACCCCGCGCGAAAAAGGCGGATGAGGCATGAGCGAAGACGAGATTGAAGATCATTCCGCCCCATTGATTGAGCATTTGGCGGAATTACGCACGCGGTTGATCCGCTCGGTTTTGGCCTTTGTGGCGGGTATGGTGATTATGTTCACTGTAGCCGAACCCTTGCTGGAATTTATTTCGCAACCTCTGGCCGATGTCTTGCGCGCGCGGGGCGAAGATGCACGTTTGATCTTCACCGCCCCGCAAGAGAAATTCTTTGTCTTGATCCGTATTTCGGTGATCGCGGGCTTTGCGATTTCTTTCCCTGTGATCGCGCATCAGCTTTGGCGCTTTGTGGCACCGGGTCTCTACAAGACCGAGAAAAATGCGTTTTTACCCTTCTTGATTGCTTCGCCGCTTTTGTTTCTCTTGGGGGCTGCCTTCGCGCATTTCATCGTCACGCCCTTGGCTATGAATTTCTTCATCGGGTTTTCTGATGCGATCCCTGCCTTGGCCAATTTGATTGCAGGGGAGGGGGAATTCCAACCCTCCGCGCCCTCACAAGAGTTGCAAACGGTCTTTCTTGGTTCGGTGCGCGAGTCGCTTGATCTGGCGCTTAAGTTTATCTTTGCCTTCGGGCTGTGCTTTCAGCTGCCCGTGCTTTTGACCTTGATGGGTAAGGCGGGTTTGGTTTCAGCCGCAGGTCTGCGCGATGTGCGCAAATATGCGATTGTGGGCATTTTGGTCGTTGCGGCCTTAGTGACCCCGCCCGATGTTGTCACGCAGCTGATCCTGTTCACCGCCGTTTATGGGCTATACGAGATCTCCATTTTCTTGGTCGCCATGGTTGAGAAAAAGCGCAAGGAGCGCCTCAAGGCCGAAGGCCTGTGGGATGAAGACGAGGCCGATGAAGCGCCCGCAGAGGACGCGGCGAAGAAAGAGTAAACGGTAGTAATGGCTATGGCGAAAAAGCAGCTTGCCCGAATTGCGGATGCGTTAGAACGGATGGCCCCGCCCGCCGCGCAAACCCCTGATTGGGATGCGGCTGATGCCTTTGTGTGGCATGCAGATCCTGATCATTTGGAACCTGTCGCACAGATTTCGCGCGTGGGTGTTGAAATGTTGGTGGGCGTGGATCGCGCGCGCGACACGCTTATGGCCAATACGCGCCAATTTGCGCGCGGCTATGCCGCCAATAACGCGCTCTTATGGGGCGCGCGGGGGATGGGGAAATCCTCGTTGGTTAAGGCCGCACATGGGGCTGTAGTGGCCGAGGGTCTGCCGCTCAAATTGGTAGAAATGCAGCGCGAAGATTTGCCCACGATTGGCAGGCTTTTGACGCTGTTGCGCGCGGCCCCTGCACGCGTGATTTTGTTTTGTGATGATCTATCCTTCAGCCATGATGACCAACATTATAAGTCGCTCAAGGCGGTTTTGGATGGTGGTGTGCAAGGCCGCCCTGAAAATGTGATTTTCTATGCCACCTCTAACCGCCGTCACCTGATGCCGCGTGATATGATCGAGAATGAGCGCAGCGGTGCTATAAACCCGTCTGAGGCGGTTGAGGAGAAGGTCTCGCTCTCGGATCGGTTTGGGCTGTGGCTTGGGTTCCATCCTTGCACGCAAGACGAATATTTCGAGATGATTGACGGCTATTGCCGTGCCTATGGCGTGACTGTGCCCCAAGATCAGTTGCGTGCCGAGGCGATTGAGTGGACTGCAACGCGCGGGGCGCGGTCAGGCCGCGTGGCATGGCAATTTTTCACTGATTTGGCAGGTCGACACGGCGTTGCGCTGAAGTAACTATAGACCGAAAACCCGCTCCCCAAGGCTCAGCCACAATGGCATGGTTGCGAAGGAGAGCAGCGTTTGCACGGTGATCATTGCGGCCATAAGCGGCGCATCCCCTCCCATTTGTCGGGCCAATGTATAGGCGGCCACGCCTGTTGGCAGCGCGCCAAAGGTCAGCGCGATTTGTGCCTGTAGGGGCGGCACATCGAGGATCAAAGCCAACCCCATAATTGCGGCAGGAAACAAGCCAAGCTTTGCGATGGCTGCAAGAAATAATGGCCCCGCCTCTGCCGAGAGACCGCGCAGTTTGAGGTTTGCCCCAACGCACAGCAACATAATGGGCAGGGCCGCTTGGCCCAGAATTTCGAGGCTGTCATGAAAAACTGGCACGCGCGGCAACCCTGCAAGGTTCCATGCTAAGGCGGCGGCAATCGACAGAATCAAAGGGTTTTTCGCAAGATTTTTCAGCGTGGCGGTAATCTGGCCGCCAATCCCCGTGCCGCGCTCTTGTGGCAACATGAGAACAAGCGTGGTCACCACTGTTAGGTTGACCACAGGCACCAGAATGGCCGCGCCTAAAATCGCAAGCTCCAATCCCTCAGGCCCATAGAGGGCGCCTGCAACCGCAAGGGCGATGAACGTGTTGAACCGTCCCGCCCCTTGCACCAAAGAACTGCCCGCGGCGCGCCCATGGTGGCGCATTAAGCCTGCCCCGATGAGCCCCGCAAGGATGCCCACGAAAAATCCCGCATAGAGCAATGCGGAAAAGCCACCCAAAGCAGCTGCGCCCAAATCGGCTGTAGAAATGCTATCAAAGAAGATGGCAGGCATCAGAACCAGATAGACCAGACGATCATTGAGGTTCCAAAACTCGGCCGAGGGCAGGCCCGCGCGGCGCAGGCCGTAGCCTGTGGCAATCAGAACGAAAATCGGCGCAATGGCGAGGGGTATTGTGAACATGGCGCTGTCTTACGCCTCTTGCAGGATAATGGCGAGCAGCGCGGCGAGGATCAGAACCAATCCCATAACCTCTTTTTTGGTGCTGCGTTCTTTAAGCCAGAAGATGGAAAAGAGATAGGTAAAGACCAATTCCACTTGCCCGACCGCTTTGACCAATGCCGCATTTTGCAGGCCAAAGGCCAAGAACCATCCAAGTGAACCCAAAAGCGAGGTGGCCCCCGTGGCAAGTCCAATGCGCCATTGATGCAGCACAGAACCAATTTGTGCGCGCTCGCGCCAAGCGATCCAAAGGCCCAAACTGCTGGCTTGGATGGCGCAGGCCACCGCAAGGGCAAATCCAGATCGCAGCAGCGCATCCCCCCCTTCAAGGCTGAGGATCGCGCCGCGATAGGTCACGGCAGACACCCCGAATAGCCCGCCAGAGGCCAGCCCGAAAAATGCGGCCTTGGTGGCAAAGCGTGCGAGAAGGGTTTGACCATCGCCCTTTTGCCCCCCGTCTGAGATCAAAATGACGCCGATCACCCCAACCACGATGGCGGCAAAAACCCATACTGATACGCCTTCGCCTAAAACCACCAAACCGAGGCAGGCGGTCAGGATGGTTTCCGTCTTTTTCAGGGTTACGCCAATTGCGAAGTTGCGAAACCCAAACAGCGCCACAACACAGGCTGTGGCCAGAATTTGGGCCAATGATCCAAGAACGATATAGGCCCAGAACTGGGGTTGGATCTGCGGCAAATCAAACCCGCGTAGGCGGGCATATAGGATCACGCCACAGGCCACGATGGGCGCGCTGTAAAGAAACCGCGCCCAAGTGGCGCCTGCGGTCGACAGCGCGCTTTTGCGCAAGTGATGCTGCAACAGAAACCTGAGGTTCTGCATGAAGGCGGCAAAGATGGTGGCGGCGATCCAAATTGGCATGCGATCAGATTGCGCCTTTCCTGTGAAAGGGCAAGCGCGCAGTCATGGGTTCAGCGGGATAAAATCATTCGGGTCGTAACCATTGGCCGCAGCAAGGCGCACTGCAGCGTCAATGCGATCAGCGCCCCCCGTTGTTCTGCGGTCAATGATCCACGCCAAGCGCCCGTCAGGCGCGCCTAGCAATGCGGTGCGATAGTCATCATCAACCCAAAGCACCCAAAGCGCCCGCCCGCGCGCATCTGTAAAGCGGGCAGGGTGCGGGCCGTCCGAGGTCAGCGCCATCCTTTGGCCAGACCCATCCACATAACGCAAACCTATGATTTGGCCGCCGCCTTCCTCAAAGCTGAGGTTGCGCGGCGCGGTTCTATCAATAGCGTGGCGCATCACCCATGGCCCCGCAAATCGAGAGGCTTCAAACCGCGTGGTCGAGGCAATCGGTGCATCCGCCCGTCTTGCCCCCACCATGGGGGGGCTGCAGGCTGTGATCAAACACAGGGCCAAGACGAGCGCGGTTTGGGTGAGGCGCAGGCGCATCAATAGGGCAACGGATGGGCGCGATGGATCGCGTCTATCTCGTCCAGAATGTCGCCCGATAGGGTCACATCCAAGCCATCTAGAATGCGGGTAAGCTGGGCGCTTGTGGTTGCGCCAAAGATGGTCGAGACAGGGAAAGGGCGCTGCACCGTAAAGGCCAAAGCCATGTGAACGGGGTCAATCCCGTGCTTTTGCGCTAAGTCTAGATAGGCTGCGACCGCATCAAAGACGCGCGGGCTTTTGCGTCCGCCCAAATCCCCGTTGCCCGCCATGCGCGAGCCTTCTGGAATGGCCCCGTTTTGGTATTTCCCCGTCAAAAGGCCCGCGGCGAGCGGTGAGTAGGCCAGCAGGGTCAGTTGCTCATTCACGGCCAGTTCCGCAAAATCTGTGTCATAGAGGCGGCACAGGAGCGAATATTCATTTTGCAAGGACATCACACGCGGCAGGCCGCGCTCTTCGGAAAGGCGCATCCATTGCGCAACGCCCCAGACCGTATCATTGGACAGCGCGAAATAGCGCATTTTGCCTGCGTTGATCATCCGATCTGCCGCATCCAAAATCTCTTCCATATGGGCCAGCGTCACGGATTTCACTTGTGCCGAAGGATCATAGCCCCAGTTTTGGCGGAAATGATATGAACCGCGATTGGGCCAATGCATTTGGTAAATGTCGATATATTCTGTGCCCAGTCGTGCGAGCGAGGCATCGAGTGCTGCGGTAAAACTTGCGGCTGTTATATCCTCACCCATGCGCACAAACGCGGCGTTTTTGCCCGTGATTTTGGTGGCCAAGATATAATCGCCGCGCCGCGCAGGGTTGGCGCGGTTCCAATTGCCAAGAATGGTTTCGGTATTGCCGACTGTTTCCGCCCGCACAGGGTTAACGGGATACATCTCGGCGGTGTCGACAATATTGATCCCTGCCGCAAGCGCCATATCCATTTGGCGATGTGCGTCTGCCTCTGGGGTTTGGTTGCCCCATGTCATCGTGCCAAGGCAGTAATCGGTGATCATTGTGTCTGTGGTGCCAAGCTGAATTTTGCGCATCCCATCCTATCCTTCGCTGCTATCTTCGGCGTTATTGGTAGCGAGATGCCCAAGAAGGGCAAGGGGAGTGCGAAAATTTCTTGCAGAACAAAAGAAGAACATTTAGTCTCGCCTTATGCAAATCACCCATGCCTCTTTTGATCACATTACGGCCTCTGTGGCGCGCGCAAACCCGTCTTTGCGCCTTTTCGAGGGGTGTGATTTGCGGCTTGGGCGGGTGCATGAGTTTTGCGGCCCCGCACGGCGGCGTCTGGCGCTTTGGGCGGCGGCGCGGATGGAGGGGGCGGTGCTTTGGATCCGCCCTGCGTGGCACCCTGATCATCTGCATATGCAAGCCGTGGCGGAGGAAATTGACCCCGCCCGCATGATCTTTGTCGCGCCTGAGCGGCGCGAAGACCTGTTATGGTGCATGGAGGAGGCTTTGCGCAGCGGGGCCTGTGAAACCGTGGTGGCCGAAGTTCTAGAGCCACCCAACCTGACCGCGATCCGCCGTTTGCATCTGGCGGCTGAACATGCGGGAAAGCAGCCTTTCGCCGCGATTTTAACACCGCATCATGGGGGCGCGGCTGGGGTTGAGACGCGCTTTTCCTTAGCGGCCAATCATGGGGCCTTATCCATGCAAGGGGCGCTTGCAGGAAATCTGCCCGCAGGTCTGGAGGGGCGCGCATGGCATATGCAACGTCTGCGCGCGCGCCTTGCCCCGCCCGCCGCATGGCGCGTGACGCGCGCATCCTCAGGCCTTTGTGCGAAATCCATCGCGCCCAGTTTTGTTTGACATCTTTGCACCGTCTAGCCATCCGCTTTGCTTTGGGTTAGACGCGAGAGCGAAGGAAATCATCTAAGACAAGGCGGGCGTGATGGAGCGTGTTCTGATCACTTCGGCGATCCCATATATCAATGGGATCAAGCATTTGGGAAATCTCGTAGGCAGCCAATTGCCTGCCGATCTTTTCGCCCGTTACAACCGCGGTCGGGGCCGTGAGGTTTTATTTCTCTGTGCCACAGATGAGCATGGCACGCCCGCCGAATTAGCCGCCGCCAAAGCGGGCATGGATGTCGCGGAATATTGCGCAAAAATGCACGCAGTTCAGGCTGAGATTGCACAGGGTTTTCGCCTGAGTTTCGATCACTTTGGCCGGTCTTCTAGCCTGCAAAACCACGAACTGACCCAGCATTTCGCAGGCCGTTTGGCCGAGGCAGGGCTGATCTCTGAGGTGAGCGAGCGGCAGGTCTATTCCAATGCCGATGGCCGCTTTTTGCCTGATCGCTACATTGAGGGCACATGCCCCAATTGCGGTTATGACAAGGCCCGTGGGGATCAATGCGAGAACTGCACCAAGCAGCTTGACCCGACCGATTTGATTGACCCGCGCAGTGCGATTTCTGGCTCAACGGATTTGGAGGTGCGTGAAACCAAGCATCTCTATCTGCGCCAATCCTCTATGCGGGATCAATTGAACGCGTGGATCGACAGCAAGACAGATTGGCCAATTCTGACCACCTCTATTGCCAAAAAATGGCTCAATGACGGGGACGGGTTGCAAGATCGTGGCATCACGCGCGATTTGGATTGGGGCATCCCTGTTAAAAAGGGCAAGGATGAATGGCCAGGGATGGAGGGCAAGGTCTTCTATGTTTGGTTTGATGCGCCGATTGAATATATCGCCTGCGCCGCAGAATGGGTTGACGCAGGCAAGGGAGATGATTGGGAGCGGTGGTGGCGCACTGACAAGGGCGCCCAAGATGTGCGTTACGTCCAGTTCATGGGCAAGGATAACGTGCCCTTCCACACCTTGAGCTTTCCTGCAACGATCTTAGGCTCTGGCGAGCCATGGAAGCTGGTGGATTACATCAAATCCTTCAACTATCTCAATTATGATGGTGGCCAATTCTCGACCAGCCAAGGGCGTGGCGTGTTCATGGATCAGGCTTTGTCGATCCTGCCTTCGGATTATTGGCGGTGGTGGTTGCTGAGCCATGCGCCAGAAACCTCGGATAGCGAATTCACTTGGGAGAATTTCCAAGCAGGCGTGAACAAGGATTTGGCTGATGTTCTGGGCAATTTCGTCAGTCGGATCACCAAATTCTGCCGCTCGAAATTCGGTGAAGTGATCCCTGAGGCGGGCGACTACAGCGCACAAGAGGCCCAAGTGATGGCTGATTTACAGGCCCGCCTTGCGGCCTATCAGGCGCATATGGAGGCGATTGAAATTCGCAAAGCCGCCGCTGAATTGCGCGCAATTTGGGTTTTGGGGAACGAATATTTGCAATCTGCCGCCCCTTGGACGGTGTTCAAGGAAGATCCAGATCGCGCCGCGGCCATCACCCGGTTTTCTCTGAACCTCATCCCGTTTTATGCGCTCTTGTCCGCGCCGTTCATCCCAGATGCCGCACAGGCAATGTTGGATGCGATGGGGTGCAAAGATTACGCATGGCCCGAAGATGTCGCAGAAGGCCTCTCGCGGCTGCCTGCCGGGCAGGGCTTCACTGTGCCTGAGGTTCTTTTCGCAAAGATCAGTGACGGGCAGCGCGAAGAATGGCAAGCCCGCTTTGCGGGGGTGCGCAGCTGATAGAGGGTTGAATTTCAACCTCTTTGGGCCTTTGGTGGTGATAGAGGCGCGGCGCAAAGGCTGGTAAGTTGGATAAAGACCCGTCCCGATCTGGGCAACACCCCCTTAAGGCGATGTTGGCAGCAACATGGCGCCAGCAGCGCGCCTTTTTGTCGGAGGCATGGTTTATCCTGCGCCGCAAAGGCCCAAGCCAAATTCAGTTTTGGTTTATCGCGCTTGTGCTTGGGGGTGCAGCAGGCAGTGCGGCGGTTTTGTTCCGCCTTGGTGTGGATCGCTTGCAAGCCACGCTTTATGGCACCGAAGATATCCGTCATTTGCACAGCTACGCCGAAAGTTTGCCGTGGTATCTGATTTTGCTGATCCCCATTTTAGGGGGGCTTTTGGTGGGGCTGATCCTGCATCGCTTTACGCCTGATGGGCGGGTGCGCTCTGTGGCGGATGTGATTGAGGGGGCCGCGCTGAATGAAGGCCGTGTTGAGATGCGCGCGGGCCTTGCCTCGGCTGCGGCGTCCTTGATCACGCTTGGCTCAGGCGGCTCTACGGGTCGAGAGGGGCCTGTGGTGCATTTGGCTGCCGTAATCTCTAGTAAAATCTCCGCGCTTATTCGTGCCGATGGGATCACGGGGCGGGATTTGTTGGGCTGCGCGGTGGCTGCGGCTGTTTCCGCCTCGTTCAATGCACCGATTGCAGGGGCGCTTTTCGCGCTTGAGGTGATCTTGCGCCATTTCGCGGTGCATGCATTTGCGCCCATTGTCATTGCCAGTGTGGCAGGCACAGTGATCAGTCGCCTCACCTTGGGCGATGTGACCGAGTTCACATTGGGCCGTGAAAGCGCCTTGGGTTTTTATGCGGAACTGCCCGCCTATCTTATGTTGGGATTGATCTGCGGACTTGTTGCCGTGGTGTTTATCCGCGCGGCCTTTTGGGCCGATGACCAAGGCACTCGGGTGCAAAATTTCCTGCGCTTGCCGCGGTTCTTGCGTCCTGCGATTGCGGGGGCGTTACTGGGCGGTTTGGCGATTTTCTTCCCCCATATCATTGGCGTGGGCTATGAAACCACCAGCGCCGCTTTGACGGGGCAATTGGTGCTGCATGAGGCGATTATCTTCGCCATTCTCAAGACGGTTGCCGTGGCAATCACGGTTGCGGGGCGCATGGGGGGCGGGGTGTTTTCGCCCTCATTGATGATCGGCGCGCTGACGGGCCTTGCCTTTGGTTTGATCGCGACCGCAATCCTGCCCGAGATGTCAGGGTCGGTGACGCTCTACGCTTTGGCAGGGATGGGGGCGGTTGCCGCCGCTGTTTTGGGCGCGCCCATCTCAACCACGTTGATCGTGTTTGAACTGACAGGCGACTGGCAAACGGGCCTTGCGGTGATGGTTTCCGTGTCCCTTTCCACGGCGCTTGCCAGCCGCCTTGTGGATCGCTCGTTCTTTTTGACCCAACTTGAACGGCGAAACATCCATTTGGCGGCAGGGCCACAGGCCTATTTGTTGGCCATGGTGGGGGCAGGGCGGATTATGCGGCCCATGACCGACCCGCGTGCCGCGCCCGCTGATGCCCTCTTGGCGCAGGTTGCCGAAGGGGTGTTTGTGACGCTTGAGGATACGCTTGAAACCATCATGCCGATTTTTGAGAAAACCGAAGCCGATTACATTCCTGTGATCAAAGAAAATCCGCAGGGCGGCCCGCCCGCCCTAGAGGGGGCGGTGTTCCATATTGATGCGCTCAAAGCCTATACCCGTGCAATGGCGGACACTGCGGCTGAAGAGCACAGCTAACGGACGCGCTGTTAAATACGCTCGACTGTGACGCGGTCGGTAAAGAAGGCGATATGGCCCTTAATGGCTTGGGCTTCGTCCGTTTTTGGGTCTTCATAAGACCACGCCGCATCGTCAATCTGCCCTGATGCCGTTGAAATGGCATAGTAGCTGGCCATTCCCTTCTTGGGGCATTTGGTGGTGCTTTGGGTCTTTTCCAAAAGCGCCATGGCGATATCTGTGCGCGGAAAGTAGATCACAGC
>Ga0181588_10001034_pt1 | contig 24803 bp, 21 predicted proteins | sample 071ome_26_FD_148607 | JGI IMG/M metagenome (GOLD analysis project Ga0181588, IMG submission 148607) | Coastal salt marsh microbial communities from the Groves Creek Marsh, Skidaway Island, Georgia - 071409BT metaG (spades assembly) | ecosystem: Environmental > Aquatic > Marine > Intertidal zone...
GGGATTGAGGAAGCTGCGGGAAACCCTCGCCCGCTGGCTCGTGAACACGCCGGAGCCAACTGTCGGTTCGCACGGGATCGTCACGCCGTCCCCCCTGGATGCCACCGCGCGGGGAGTAGGGGAAGACCATTCGGGTCCGATGGATCTATCGGTTCTGGGGGAGTTGTTCGGTGACGACCGAGACGGCATGCGCGAGATGATGGACCTGTTCCTCGACAACGCCGACCGGCTGATCTCGGAAATGGATCTCGCCCTGGAGAGCCGCGATGGCGACGCGATATCCCGTGCCGGTCATGGTCTAAAGGGCGCGGCGAACGCCATCGGCGTGACGACTGTCGGCGATCTGGCCTTGGCGCTGGAGACGCTTGGCCGCGATGGCGATTTCGAAGGTTGTGACGACCATCGCGCGCGGCTTGGCGCGGCGTTGGACGACGCCCGCGCGTTCATCAAGGCGTTTTGACGACGCTCGCCCCCTACTCGGTCAGGCCTCGTCCGGCGGCATCAGGCGCTTAAGCGCCATGGCGAGCTCGGCGATCGGCTGGGTTTGGATGATCAGGGTCCCGGGGCCCGTGACCTCGGTCAGGAACAGCCCCTCGCCACCGAACAACAGGTTCTTCACGCCACGCTGAAAGCGGATGTCATAGTCACAAGTGCCGGAGAAGCCGACCAGACAGCCGGTATCCACGGTCAAGGTCTCCCCCGCCCCCAGGGTGCGCTCGATCAGCGTTCCGCCGGCGCCGAGAAAGGCCAGGCCGTCGCCCTCCAGCTTTTGCAGGATCAGCCCCTCGCCGCCGAACAGACCCGAGGTCAGCCGCTTGGTGAGCGCGATGCTGATCCCGACGCCCTTGGCGCTACAGAGATAGGCGTCACGCTGACAGAAGAACAACTCGCCGTTCGCCGACAGATCGATCGCCTTGATCTGACCGGGCATCGGCGAGGCGAAGCTGACGCTTCTCTTCTCGTCGGCGGTATTGCTGAAAAACGGCATGAAGAAGGTCTCGCCGGAAAACTTGCGGAACAAGCCACCCATCAGACCGCCGGGCATCTCGGTCAACATCTCAATGCCTGGATCCATCATCACCATGGTCCCCGCCTCGGCCTGCACCGCCTCGCCGGGATCGAGGATGATAGTGAGAAGCGGCGAAGCGTCGCCCTCGATGCGATATTCGATGTCATCGGCGGCCATGTCTTGTCTCCCTGTGCATTACGCATCTTGGTCATACCGCGGCGCGGCTCCGCCGTCATCCGTTCCGCCACGACGTCGTGACGCTTGCGTTGCAATTTCCTGGGAAACCGATCAGGTTCCACGCCCTGTTTGACGCGACGATCGAACTGGAAAAGGCCGGAGCCATCAATGAGCACATTATTCGAGAAGTTACTGCGGGAGCGCGAGGTACTGTTGGCCGATGGGGCCACCGGCACCAATCTCTTCGCCCTCGGCCTGCCACACGGAGAGGCGCCGGAGCTTTGGAATCTGGAGGAGCCGGGGCAAGTGCGGGCGCATTACCGTTCGTTCATCGTCGCGGGCTCGGACATTGTGCTGACCAACACCTTCGGTGGCACCGCCAACAGACTGAAGTTGCATGGTCTTGATGACCGGGTGCATGAGATCAATCGCGTCGCCGCCGCGCTGCTCGGCGAGGAGATCGCGCTTGCCGGACGCGACATCGTGCTGGCCGGCTCGGTCGGTCCGACCGGAGATCTGTTCGAGCCGCTTGGCCCGCTTACCCATGCCGATGGCGTCGCGGCCTTCGCGGCGCAGATGCAAGGATTGAAGGATGGCGGCGCCGATATCGCCTGGATCGAGACCATGTCCTCGGAGGATGAGCTTCGCGCCGCCCTGGAGGCCGCGAACCAGGTCGGCCTCAAGGCCTGCTGCACGCTCTCCTTCGATACCAATGGGCGCACGATGATGGGGCTGACACCGACGCGGTTGGCGGAGATTGTCGCCGGTCTTGATGAGAAACCCTTGGGCTATGGCGGCAATTGCGGGACCGGCGCGCCGGATCTGCTTGCCGGATTGCTGAGCCTGCAAGGCAAGACCGGCGACGGCGATATCCTGATCGCCAAGGCCAATTGTGGCATTCCGGAATATATCGACGGCGCGATCCGCTATAACGGCACCCCCGAACTGATGGCGGACTTCGCCAATCTGGCGCGCGATCTCGGCGCCAGGGTTATCGGCGGCTGCTGTGGCACCTCGGCGGAACATGTGCGGGCCATGCGGGAAGCCCTGGACGGCGGCGTCCGTCAGGCCGCTCCCGATCTGGCGGGCATTATCGCCAAGGTCGGCGCGCTTACCGGCTCCACGGCGGATCTATTCGCGAGTGATGCCGGGCAAGCCGCGGCGCCGAGGCGCGGGCGCCGCCGCGCCGGTGGTTAGGCGGGCGGGCTAAACCTCGATATCGATGATCGAGCCGCGCGGCGCGTTGGGGTTGGGGTTTTCCGGAATTTGACCGGCGGCCTGGGGCCGCTCGGCATTACCGGCGCGTCGCCGCGCGTCATCCTGGGGCGTCTCGCTCAGCAGCTCGGCCTCGGCCGGCCTGCCGCGGTTCTGGACACGCGTGGGATCGACCGCGCCGTCATTGGTTGGCGTCGGACCCACGAGGCGCTGTTGGTTCAGCGGCACCGGCAACAGTGGAAATCGGCCTGTCGGGTCGATCGCGATGGTCGCGCTATCCTCTTCCTATACCATGCGAATCGGCGGAAATCCTAGGTTTGACGCATGAAACCAAGTTCACCGAGATTCAGCAAGCTTCCTAACAATGCATTTATATAAAATTATAATTAAATATGTCAACCGCTGAATACAAGAATTGGTTCCAGTATCGTCTCGAGAAAGGACCAAAACCGCCAGGGCATCGCAAGTGTTCGCTCCGGCGCCGGACAATTTCCGTCGGATCAACTAAGAAGATATCGTAGTATCAGTACCCTATGGAGACCACGGGAGGCTTGACCGGACGGGTTCAGGGACGCCTTGCCACCATGTCGATCTCGACAAGCGCGTCCCGCGCCAGCCCGGTCACTCCAATGCAGGTACGCGAGGGCAAGGGATTTGGATCGAAATAACCGCGATAAGTCTCGTTCATCGCGGCGTAGTCGCGCTTGAACTCGGTCAGATACACCCTGCAATTGACCACGTTCCCGAGTTCCAGGCCTAGCCCGTCGAGCACGATCAGAAGATTATTCATGACCCGCCGGGTCTGCGCCTCCACCCCCTCGGGCAGCGGCTTGGAATCATCGTCGGGATCGGTCGGCATTTGGCCGGTGATGAACACCCAGCCATCGGCCTCGACCGCGTGACTGAACGGCGCCACGTGAGTCGGCGCGGCACTGAAATTATGGAAGCTGGGAAGGGACATGCGGTGTCTTTCCGTATGTTCCGGTCACCCGCCACAGGACGCGCCGCCGAGGACGCAGAAACGGGCGCAGTGCGGGTGGTTGAGGTGCACGCGGCGCTCGGCCTCGGCCAGGGTGGTTCCGAGCTCGAACTGCTGATCATAGGGGAGTAGCGTGCAGGCCACCACGGCGGGCGCCGCCGCGCCCTTGCGTTTGACGACCATGCGCGCCGAGGCGCACATCTGGGCTTCCGGCGAAACCGACAGAATGCCCCAGCAAGCCTCGGTGATCTCGGGCACGTCCGCGCTCGCGTCCATTTCCGGAAAGATCACCAGATCGACCGGATCATTGGGATCAAGTGTGAGGCCGAGGGTCTTGAACATCCGGGCGAAACCGTCTCGCAATTGCGCCTCAGGCTCGCCCGTCAGGTTGCGGCCAGCGATATTGAGGGTGAAATCGTTCTCCCGAAGCCAGCTCAACCCCTCGATCATCGGCGCCCAGGTTCCGACGCCGCGCTCGGCCTCGTGAACCGCCTGGGTGTAGTGGTCGACCGAGACACGCAACACCAGCCGCTCGCCATGAGCTTTTCGGAGCGCCAGCAGCCCGTCGCGCCTGTGCCACATCGGCTTCATGGCGTTGGTCAGGACCAGTACCTGGTGGCCGCGCGACAGCGTGTCCTCCAGCATGGCCAGCATGTCTGGGTTCATGAACGGCTCGCCACCGGTAAAGCCGATGAGTTTGGTGCCCAGTTCGCCCGTGTCGATCTCATCGAGATACGCCGCGACTTCCGCGTGGGAGATATAGGCCAACCGATCGTTCCGGGGGGATGACTCGATATAGCAATTGGCGCAGGTCACGTTGCACAGCGTGCCGGTATTCACCCAGAGCGTTTCAAGCGCCTTCAGATCAACGAAGGCCCTGGGCTCGCCCGCCAGGGTTCGCAACGGGTTTTGAAACTTCCGTGAATCAAGCCGTCCCGTGTCCTCGGCTACCGACATCCTCGATTCCCTGGTCCCTTGGAGCCACCGCACGCGAAAGACGTAGTGCGGTAAACTGTCCGGGGCAAGAGACAAATCCGATGACCGGCCACGCGGCTTCGGGGATTTTGGCGGAATTGAGCGGTTTTCGATCTGGTGCGCCACCGACTCACGAGATCTTGAGATCGCCTTGCGGTCCCTTTCCACGCCGCCGGTCGATGATCCTCGACATGATGGCGTGTCCCGAGGGGCGGGTGGTCTTGCAATTCGACGCGCCCGCGAATTAGGGTTCGCGGCGATTGCCCGGAACACGGGCGTCGGCGCGCCAAATCCAGGGGACGCGGCCGGCTTCATGGATCACACGGAAAGACCGCGATGACCCTCGGCATAGGCCTGATGATGTTCCCGGCCTTAATGATCTGCATCTTCATCGGAATCCCCGTCGCCTTCTCGCTGTTCGGCGTGGCGCTGTTCTTCGGCCACTACCGATTTGACGATCTGCTGGTGCATCAGTTGGTCTCCAAGGTCGATGAAGTCGCCTCGTACTACGTGCTCTCCGCGGTCCCGCTGTTCATTTTCATGGGCTGCATGATGGAGCGCTCGGGTATCGCCGAGAAGCTGTTCGAGGCGATCCATCTGTTTACCCGAAAACTGCCGGGCGGGCTGGCGATTGGGACCGTATTGCTCTGTGTCATCTTCGCCGCCGCCAGCGGTGTGGTTGGGGCCGCCGAGGCGGTGGTCGGCATGCTGGTGATACCGGTGATGTTGCGCCACCACTACAACAAGGAGCTGATTTCCGGGACGATCTGCGCCGGCGGTTCGCTCGGCACCATCATCCCGCCTTCCGTAGTGGTGGTGATCATGAGCCCAATCGCCGGGGTCGGGGTCGGCAATCTGTTCGTCGGCATCATGCTGCCGGGCCTGCTGCTGGCCGGGCTCTACGTCCTCTATATCGTGATCCGCTGCATTATCTGGCCGAATGACGCGCCGGTGCCCGAGGTCGACCCGAGCGAGGAGCCGTCGCTGGCCGACAAGCTGCGGATCATCGCGACATCGCTGGTCCCGCTTTTCGTGCTGATCTTCTCCGTGCTGGGCACGATCATGCTGGGCTGGGCCACCGCGACGGAGGCCGCCGCCATGGGCGCCGCCGGCACCATCCTGCTGACCATGATGTACCGGACCTTCAGCATGGCGGTGCTAAAGGAAGCCTTCCTGAAGACGCTTCAGATCACCGCGATGATCCTCACGATCCTGTTGGGCGGGATGATGTTCGCTGGCGTCTTCGTGGCGCTCGGCGGGATCAGCTCGGTGCGGAACGCCTTCGTCGCTTGGGAACTCGGGCCCTGGGCGACCATGGCGATCATCATGGGCCTCACCTTCATCGCCGGCTTCGTGCTGGAATTCATATCCATCATGATCATCATTCTCCCGGTGGCGGCGGCGATCCTGCGCTCAATGGGCGTCGACGATGTCTGGTTCTGCATCATGTTTCTGGTGGTGATCCAGACCAGCTACCTGACCCCGCCCATGGCGCCGGCGATCTTCTTCCTGCGCGGCATCAGCCCGCCGGAGATCCGCCTGGTCGATATGTACAAGGGCGTGGTGCCGTTCATCTTCCTGCACTTCGTCTGCCTCGGCCTGATCCTCGCCTTCCCGGACATCGCCCTGCTGCTACCCCAGGTTCTGTTCGACTATGTACCCAAGGGGACGCCGTTTTAGGATGCCGGCGGGTGGGTGAAATCGCTGGACGCTTGCTGTAGTTTTAGCATCCCGCGACCACGTCGTTTTCGCGCCGACAGGAGACAGTCATGCCAGAGACGCCGCTTTGGTCCGCCACGTTGAACCATCTCTGTCTTGAAACCGCCGAGCCCGAGCCGATGCGAGAATTCTATCGCGACGCGCTGGGCATGGTGGAAAGCGAGATCGGCGCGGGTCAGTGGCTGCTCGAGGGCCCCGGGCGTCGCCTGCTCTTGACCACCGGCGCGACCGGATCGCTGGCCTATAGCGGTTTCGCGGTTTCCAGCGACGAGAAACTGGTGGCCCTGCGCGCGCATGTGGAAAGCGAGGGCGGCGAGGCGGTGGATTCGCCCTCGCCCCTGCTGCAACAGGGCGCCTTCGCCGTGCGCGACCCAGACGGCAACACCCTTTGCTTCGGCGTGGAGCGCGATGAGAGCGCCGCGACCGGCTCGGGCGATACGATCGACGGCAGGCTTCAGCATGTGGTGGTGGCGAGCCCGGACCTCCCGGCGATGATGGACTACTACCAGCGGGTCCTCGGCTTCCTGCCCTCGGATCATGTGCTGGCCGATGACGGCGCGGTCACCGCCGCCTTCTATCGCTCGGACCCCGAGCATCACAGTTTCGCGGCGTTTCGCGCCGAGGAGAAAGCCTTCGATCATTGCGCCTACGAGACCCCGTCCTGGAACCATATCCGTGACTGGGCCGACCATCTGGCGACATTCGACATTCCGATCTGGTGGGGGCCGGGCCGCCATGGCGCGGGCAACAACCTGTTCTTCATGGTCCTCGATCCAGACGGCAACAAGGTCGAATTCTCCGCCGAGTTGGAGCATATGGACAGCGACCATCCGGTCCGTCACTGGCCGCATGACCGCCGCACCCTCAATCTCTGGGGCAATGCCTGGATGCGGAGCTAGAATCGCTTCGTCGCGCCGGGTCGATTTGCCCGGTCGATTTATCTGTGCGGGATGGCGCTTCCGCGATAAGCATTGATATCACCCGCCGTTTTTCAGCCGGAAAGCCGTCCCTTGTCCGATATCGCTCCCTCAGCGACGTTGTTACCGATTGTTTTCGCGCTGGCCGCGGCGTTCTTGTTCGCGCTCGGCGCCCAGTTCCAAAGCGTCGGGCTCACGCATGTGGATTCCCGGAGCGGCGCGGCGATCACCATCAGCACCTCGGCGATGCTCTACATCCTGGCGGCGCCGATCTTTCTCGATATTGACAACCTGCTACATCCAGCGGTCTTGATCTTCGCGGCGGTCGGGCTGTTCCGCCCCGCGCTTTCGGCGAATCTCGCCTTGGCGGGAATGCGTCATCTGGGACCGACCCTGTGCTCGACCCTGACCTCGACCGCTCCCTTCTTCGCCGCCGCGCTCGGAATCTTCTGGCTCGGCGAAGTGTTGACCTGGCATGTCGCGGTCGGCACCTCGGCGATTGTCGGCGCGATCATGCTGCTCGGAACCAACCGAGGCGGTGTCGCGGCGAGTTGGCCGTTATGGGCGCTGGCCCTGCCGATCGGCGCGGCGGCGATCCGCTCGGGCGGGCATGTGCTTACCAAGGTCGGGTTCGAGTCGGTGCCGGACATCTATCTCGCGGGGCTGGTCGGGTTTGTCGTCTCGGCACTCGTTACGTTGTGCATTCACAAGGCCAGGCGCGGGGCGCCACCGATTCCCTGGACCAGCCCGTCGGCCCGTTGGTTCATGGCGGCCAGCTGTTGCTTCAGCCTCGCGGTGGTCGCGTTGAACAGCGCGCTGAGCACGGGCCAGGTGATCCAGGTTATCCCCGTGGTCTCGGCCTCGCCGATCTTCACCTTGGCCTTGAGCGTGCTGGTGTTCCGTCACGAGAGGATCACCGGGCGGGTCGTCGCGGCGGTCTTCATCGTCGTGCCGGCGGTCGCGCTGATCGCGCTGGCGGGCTGAAAACACCGCTCCAGGCAACGCGGCTGCTTCGCATGGGTCTGATTTGGAACAGAAACGTGCCGCTCGCGCGCAAGGTTTTCCCGGCTGGCCGGCCTAGACTCGGCCCCTCTTGGCGAGGAGGTGGATATGGCGGCGGATATCGACGGCGCGACCGCGGAGGGTGTCCCCCTTACACCGGACTTTGAGCGTTATCCCATGCAACCGGGCGTGCGAGACGCGGCGGTCGAGGCCGCTGGAAAGATCCTGCATGTGACCTGGACCGACGGCCACGAGGCCCGGTTTCACGCGATTTGGCTGCGCGACAACGCCCCGGATTCGGAGAACTTGAACCCCGAACCGCCGAGTTTCGACGTCGCGGCGATCCTGGAAGATGACGAGGTGCTGGCCGAGTGGCTCACCGCCGTCGCGCGTTACGGGGTCGCGCGCTTGACCGCTGTCGCGCCAGAGGAGGGCATGGTCGGACGTGTGGTGGAGCGGATCGGCCCGGTGCGCCCGACCACCTTCGGCCGGTTGTTCCACGTCAAGGTGAACCCCGGGTCTGGGCCCGGGTCCAATGCCTATACGACGCTCGGCCTGTCACCACATACGGACCTTCCGACCCGCGAGTATCAGCCGGGATTGCAGTTTCTGCATTGTCTGGCCAATTCGGCGAGCGGCGGCGCCGGCGTGATGGTTGACGGCTACGCGGTGGCCGAGGCGATCCGGAAGGCTGATCCCGCCGCCTATCGTACCCTGACAACGGTGGCTCTGCCGCACAGCAACCGGGCGGAAGACAGCGACTATCGCTGGCGCTCGCCGGTTTTTCGCCTGAATGACCGGGGCGCGGTGCACGAGGTCCGGGCCGGCGCCTGGGTCCGCGCGCCCTTGGACCTGCCCTTCGACCAGGTCGAGGAGGCCTATCACGCGCTTCGGGTGTTTTTCGCCACGGCGCGGGAGTCGCGCTACGCCGCGCGGGTCATCTATCGCCCGGGCGATCTGATCGCCATGGATAATCGCCGCCTCTTGCATGGCCGCGATGCTTATGATCAGGGCGCCGGGGAACGATGGCTGCAAGGCTGTTACGGCGAACGCGAGGAACTGTACTCACGATTGAGGGTACTCGCGCGACGATAAGGTCGCCGGGTTCGCTCAAGGGCGGTCAGGCCCCGTCACCATCCCGGAGGATGCAGGCGGTGCCACTCGGTCGCGCGCTCATAGGCCATGCCGGCGCGCACCAGGAGCGGTTCCGAAAGCCTGTGTCCCGCGAATTGCAGCGACAAGGGCAGGCCGTCGTCATTCAATCCACAAGGTAGCGAAATCGTCGGCAGCCCGGCGAAATCCATCGGCACGGTAAACCGTGAATCCCAGGGGTCGCGGTTCGCCGGGATCGGGCCATAGGCCTGCTCCGCCGTATAGGGATAAGCGGCGCGCGGCGTGCTCGGGCAGGCCAACAGGTCGATGCCTTGCATGGTTACCGCGAGCTCCCCGTTGCAGGCATGACGCAGCGCCTGGGCGGCGGCGTAGTCGGCGGCGCTGAAGCCGGCGCCGCGGGTTAGCCATTCGCGGAACCAAGGACCATACTCGTCGGCGCGCTCCGGGAAGAACGCGCGGTGGGCGTCGGCGGCCTCGGCCGCGCAGAGCACCGGCCAGGAGGCCATGTACTCCCGCAAACGGGAGGGCATGGAAACCTCGATAATCTCGGCGCCGAGTTCGCGCATCACCTCGACCCCGGCGGCGACCGCCGCCGCGTAATCCGTCGCCAAGTCCTCGGAGCCATAGGCCGGATCCCAACCGATCACCAGTCCTCGTGCCCCCGCCTCGGCGCCGCCGAGCATGTCGGGTACCGGTTCCACGAGGGTCGTCGGGTCGTCCGGATCAAGCCCGCTGATCGCTTGCATCACAATACCGGCGTCGGCGGCGCTTCGGGTAAGCGGGCCGACATGGTCCAGGGATTGCGCGAGGTCGAGCACGCCGTGGCGACTGACCCGCCCCCAGGTTGGTTTCAGCCCCACCGTGCCGCAAACGGCGGCGGGGTGGCGGATTGACCCACCGGTATCACTGCCCAGGGTCGCGTAGGCGAGCCCGGCGGCGGTGGCGGCGCCGGAACCACTGGACGAGGCACCGGGCCAATGATCCTCGCGCCACGGGTTTTGCGGAACCTGTCGCTTGGGGTTGTAGCCCGCCATCGCCCCCTCGGTGAGGTTGAGCTTGCCGAGCAACACCGCTCCGGCATCGCGGAACCGGCGTATCACGGTCGCGTCGAAATCCGGAATATGATCTTCCAGCACCGCCGTGCCGCCCATGGTGGCGACACCGGTGGTAAAACACAGATCCTTGACCGCGACGGGAACTCCGTGAAGCGCGCCGCGGTAGCGACCGGCGGCGATTTCCGCCTCGGCTTCACGGGCTTCCGCCATGGCTTGGTCGGCCATCACGGTGGCATAGGATTTGAGCCGACCATCCAGCTTTTCGATCCGTTCCAATTGCGCCGTTGTGACCTCGACCGGCGAGATGTCGCGGCTTTTGATCTGTTCGGACAACTCGGTGATTGTCAGGTAGTGAAGGGGTTCTGTCATGGAAACGCTCAATCCTGTTGGCGGGACGGTCGGCGTGGGTTAGCAGTTGATTGACGCCACGCGGAATTATCACCCACAAATCCGGCTGATGCATCCATTCCGCGACACAACGGACAAATCGAGCACCCGAGGGAGAGACGACAATGACGGACACGGTGGGGGTAATTGGCCTTGGGAATGCCGGCGGGGCGGTGGCGGGGGCGCTTGCCGCCAAGGTACCGGTGGTCGGCTTTGACCTTGATCCGGGCCGGCGCGAGGTCGCCTCCGGCCTCGGCGTCGAGACGGTGGACTCAGTGGAAGCGGTGGCGGCCAAGGCCAAACGCGTCCTCCTGTCCTTGCCGAAGCCGGAAATCTCAATCGCCGTTACCGAGGCGCTGGCGGCCTCGGCTAACCGGCCCGAGCTTGTCATCGAAACCAGCACGGTAACGCCGGGAACCGCGCATGCCTCGCACGAGATCTGTGCCGCCCAGGGGATCGCCTATGTCGACGCGGCGATCGCCGGCGGGGTGGCCAGCATGGCGGCGGGTAAGATCACTTTCTTTCTCGGTGGGGCCGAGGCGGACAAGGCGCTGGCCCGACCGATCCTCGATCTGATCGCCGACGGCATTTACGATCTCGGACCGATCGGCGCGGGGATGGGCACCAAGGTGGTCAATAACGGCGTCATGCACGCGCTGATGGTGGTGCTGATCGAGGCCTTCGCCATGTCGAACAAGCTGGGCGTGCCGAGCCAGACCATGATCGACATTCTGAACCGCGAGGAAGGCTTGTTGCGCCCGCTTGTCCACCGAGTCCAGGAGCGCATGCAACAAGGCAACTACCAGGGCGGCATGTCGGTCACCAATGCCCGCAAGGACTCGGTCCTGGCGCTTGAGACGGCCCAGCAGCTCGGCGTGCCGCTGTTCGCGACCCTCGCCGCGCACACGCCCTATGAGATCGCCGAGGCCCGTGACATGGGCGACCTGGACTACGCCTCGCTGGCCAGCCTGTGGGAAGAATGGGCGGATGTGAGCTTCAAATCGACAAAGTGAGGATATGTAGCGCCGCTTAAATCGCCGCCGGCGCCTCGACCCCTAGTTTGTTACCGATCTTGGCAAGATTTGCCATAAGCCCAGGATAGATCTCGACCCCCTCGGCCAGGGCCTTGCGCTTGCGGGCCAGCGCGCCGTCGCCGGGCATGCGAACCGCGTCGACACCGACCGCCGGCGTGTCGGCCCGGCAGGCTTCCGCGAGGGATGTCGTCTGTCGATTGAAGGCCTCGGCGCCGGAGAACGCCGTCGGATCGGCGACCTGGATATAGGTCGCCGCGCCCCAGCCCTCCTTGGGATCGGCGCGGCCAAGCCCGGACAGGCCCTGGGTCATCGCCTCGATCATCAGGGCCAGTCCGAAACCCTTGTGGCCGTAATCGCGTCCGCCGATCGGCAGAATGGTGCCCGGCGGGTCGGCGAACAGGACGGCGGGGTCATTGCTGGCCCGGCCCTCGGCGTCCTGCACCCATTCGCCGGGCAGGGTCTTGCCCTCGCCGTATAGCCGCCCAGTCAATCCGTTGGTGGTGATCGAGGCGCTGATATCGATCAGGATCGGGTCGCCATCGGTGGGAATGCCGACCGCGATCGGGTTCGGCGTGAAGAGCGGCGTGGTGCCGCCATAGGGGGCGACGCTCTCCACCGAAGGATCGGAGGAGGCGAGCGTAATCATGCAGCCCTCGCGCGTCGCCAGTTCCAGATAGGCGGCGAGGCAGGCGATATGGCCACAGCGCCGGATCACCACTGTCGCCGTGCCGTGCAGCCTGGCGCGCTCCACCGCGAGTTCCACCGCCTTGGCCGTCAACCAGACGCCGGAAATCCGCCGGCCGTCCCAGGTGATCACGGCGCCGCGATCGGAGACGGTGATCGGCTCCCCGGTGCCCAGCATGGCGCCGCTCTCCAATCCGTTCAGATAGGCCGGTGCCTGGGCGAGACCGTGGGTGGTGTGGCCCATCAGGTCCGCCTCCACCAGAAGCGGCGCGACGATCGCGGATTTCTCGGCATCCATCCTGGCGGCGTTGAACAGGGCTTCGGTATAGGCGATGAGAGCGTCGGGTGTGTAACGGTCGGGCATGAACTTCGTTCCAGCGGGCTTGAGGGCTTGAGGGCTTGGGGGGGATCGGCCAGATAGAGCCTTGCAAGCAAAGGGCGGGATCCGTGAAGACCCCGCCCGTTCGCTTTTCGGCCTTGGATGCCTTACATCTTGCAGTCCTTGGCATAGACGTCCTGATGATCCTTCAGGACCACGTCACGCACGGCGGTGGTCCAGACCCCGTCCTTATCCACCACGACTTCGCGTGAGTAGAAGTTCTGGATCGGGAAATGGTTGTTGCCGTACTTGAAGTCGCCGCGAACCGACGGGAATTTGGCCGAGGCCATCGCCTTGCGCATCCCGTCCATGTTCGAGAGATCCCCGCCGACCGCTTCGACCGCGCTCTTGATCAGGAAGATCGAGTCATAGGATTGCGCCGCGTAGAAGGACGGATAACGACCGTATTTCTTCTTGAAGCCCGAGACGAACTTGTTGTTCTGGGCATTGTCGAGATCCGGCGCCCAGAACTGGGTCATGGTCGAGCCGAGAACGCCCTTCATATCGGCTCCCTGAAGTTTGGGAAGCGCGATCGAGTCGACGGTGAAAACCGAATAGAGCGGGATCTGCCCCTGAAGTCCGGCCTGGGCGTATTGCTTGATGAACGCGCCGCCGGCCTTGCCGGGATAGAAGACGAAGATGCCCTCGGCGCCGGACGCCTTGGCCTTGGCCAGTTCGGCGGAGAAGTCGAGCTGCGCGTCCTTGCCCCACTTGGTCAGGTCCTTGCCGACGATCTTGCCCTTGAAGGTCCGTTCGACACCGGCGACCATGTTCTTGCCGGCGGCGTAGTTTGGCGCCATCACGTAGAGCGACTTCACTCCCTTCTGGTTCAGCACCTCGCCCATCGCCATCGGCGTCTGGTCGTTCTGCCACGAGGTCGAGAAGAAGTTTTCGTGGCAAAGCTTGCCGGCGATCTGCGACGGGCCGGCATTGGCGCTGATCAGAAACTTGCCGGCGTCCAGCGCGGACTTGCGCGACGCCAACAGCACATGGCTCCAGATGAAGCCGGCGACGAAATCCACGTCGTCCTGCTTGACCAACTTGTCGGTTTTTTGCTTGCCGATGGCCGGCTTGAAGCCGTCATCCTCGACGATCAACTCGACGGGCAGGCCGCCCATCTTGCCGCCGATATCCTCCATCGCCAGGTTCACGGCGTCGACCATGTCCTTGCCGATCACGCCGGCGGGCGTGGTGATCGTGGTAACGAAGCCGATCTTGACCTTGTCGGCGGCCAGCGCCGGGCTCGCGGCGAGCATGCCGGCGGCGGCGAGTAGCGTCAGTTTCCTGAACATTGAAAATCCTCCCTTGGACAGGCCCGCATGATGCCTAAAACCGGGGGAATTACAATGAATTTGCGCCCAAGCACGGGGAATTTGCGCGCAAGCGTGGACACCCGGATAATACGCCGAGACGATCATCACCGCGCGCGCCGCGCCGCGCATGAACCGGGGAGGAAACATCATGGAGTTTGGCATAGCGCTGGCCACGTCGGCGGATTCATACAAGGTGGTCGAACGGGCCGAGGCGTTGGGTTTCTCGCATGCCTGGTTCTACGACACCCAAATGCTGAGCGCGGATTGCTTCGTCGCCATGGGCGCGGCGGCGATCAAGACCTCGCGGATCCGGCTCGGCACCGGGGTGCTGATCCCGTCGAACCGGATCGCGCCGGTTGCCGCGAACGGCTTCGCCACCTTGAACAAGCTGGCGCCCGGCCGGATCGATTTCGGGGTCGGCACCGGCTTTACCGGTCGCCGGGCCATGGGTCTCGGCGCGCTGAAGCTCTCGGAGATGGAGGAATATATCCGCGTCGTCATGGGCATGCTGGCGAACGAGACCATCGAGACCGAGCTTGACGGCAAGCCGCGCAAGATCCGCTTTCTCAATCCAGAGGCGGGGCTGATCAACACCACGGACCCGGTGGGTTTGCACATCTCCGCCTATGGACCGCGTGGTCGGGCGCTTACCGCCAAACTGGGCGCGGATTGGATCCTGTTCTTCAACGATGTCGCCAACGGGATCAAGGGGTTGGAGGGCATGAAGCAGAGCTGGGCCGAGGCGGGACGGGCGGCGGGCGATCTGCACGCCACCGCCTTCGTGCTGGGATGCGTGCTCGACGATGGAGAGGCCGCCGATTCACCGCGCGCCATGGCCCAGGCCGGCCCCCGGGCGGCGGTGTTGCTGCATCGCTGCGCAGACGAGGCGCTTGCCGGTTTGCCGAACAGTAGCCCGGTGCCGGACTCCGTCGCCGAGGCCGTCGCCGGTTATGTCGCGCTCGCCCGAGATTTCGAGCCCAAGGACGCGCCCTGGCTGGAAAACCATCGCGGTCATCTGATGTTCGTCAAGGATATCGAGCGCCGGTTCATCACCCCCGAGTTGATCCGCCAGACCACCTTCACCGGCACCAAGGACGATATCAAGGGCCGGGTCGAGGCTCTGCGCGACGCCGGCTATCGCCAGTTCACGGTCCAACTGACGCCCGGCAGCGAGGACGCGATCGAGGATTGGGCAAGGATCAAGCGGGCGTTTGATTGAGGGTTCGGATTTCGTGTCCGGCTGGTCATGATTGGCTTGTTCGTCGGTTTCACGAAGCTGTCTTCACTCCCGATAGCTTGGGTCGAGTTTGTCCATCAAACGCTGGAAGGCGGCGAACTCCAACTCTCCCGGCGCGCAGGCCCCGAACCCGGTCGCGAAATCATATGCGCCCTTCACCGAAAACTCGGCGGCTTGTTGTGACGGTTGTACATAACCGCCGGCGCCGTTCGCCATGACCTGCGCCTGACAGGCCCGATCGAGCCGGTACATCCACACGAAAGCCTCGGCGACGGAACTCCCCACGCTCAGCAAACCATGGTTCCGCATGATCATCGCCTTGTTGTCCGGCCCTAGACTGGTGGCGAGCCGGTCGGGTTCCGAGAGATTGTGATCGCCGCTCGCGCCTTCGAAGTCGTGATAGGACAGGCAGCCATGAAATCCGAGCCCGAAGATGTTGTGCTCGATCAGCCTTTCCGACGCCGCCGCGACCGCCATTCCCGCGAGGCTATGAGTGTGGATCACGCATCGCGCATCCTCGCGGCGCAGGTGAATGGCGCTGTGGATCACATAGCCCGCCCGGTTGACCGGGTAACGGTTCTCCCCGATCACGTTGCCGTCCAGATCGATCTTGATCAGATCCGACGCGGTGATTTCGTCGAAGTGCAGACCGAACGGGTTGATCAGAAAATGATGCTCCGGTCCGGGCAGCCGCAGCGTGCTATGGGTGTTGATGGAGTTCTCCCACCCCAAATGCGCGTTGATCCTGAACAGACAAGCGAGATTGATACGGAGTTCTTGTTCAACCGAGTCCATGGTTTCGTGCACCAGTGATGTGTCGAGTCTGTTTGTCGACGACCGGATCCTCCTCACGCCGCCATCAGGCGGTCGATCACCTCTCGATAGAGATCGGCGGCCTCGCGGCCCTTGGGGCTGAGAGCGTAGACGCCGCGGGAGGCGCGGTCAAACCAGCCATAGACGTTGCGCTGCAGGATCGCGCTGGTTTTCTCCACACCGGTTCGCGCGCGCAGATCCCGTGTCGAGGCCTCGCCCGCCTCCAGGCCGGCGACCAGCCGGAGCGCGGTCTGGCGGTAGGCGGTGACGATCGGCATTCGGGTCGCGCCGCCGGTATTGGGATCGCCGACCCGCTCGATAAACTCCTTCAGCAGGCGCTTGGAGCGCCTCGGGTTGCGGCGCGGCTGATAGATCCCGGGGTCCTGAACCGGTGTGACATTGCCGGCCCCGGCCTTGTTAAAACGCACCAGAAGCACGCCAAAGCCCAGCATCCGGCACAGTTTCAACGCCCGCTTGCCACGACCGCGCAATCCCGAGCGCGGGCCGTCGGCGACCGCGATATAGACCGTGTCGCTTACCGACAGCCGGTCGGCGGCCTGAAGGAGCAGGTCGAGATTGAACCGGACCTTGAGTTCCACCACCACGGGCGGCTCGTCACCGCGCACCGCGACGACGTCACAGCCCGAGACCTCGGCCTTCACCTCATAGTCCTGGGCCTCGAGGAAGGCCTTCACCGGTTCGTAAAGGTCGGTTTCGCGCGGGGTGGTCGGCCTTGCCGTCATTGGACCAAATCTCTTACGTGCCGCACCATTGCCGTCGCCCTGGCGAAAGGCAGGGCCGTGGCCGGGATCATCCGTCTGCTTTCAATGATCATCCATGGTCCTCTTCGCGAGAGTCATTTCCTGTCACGTGGCACCATCGAGGCTCGGCCCTGCCTTTCGCCAGGGCGACGGTCTGAAGTTTTCAATCCCAAGCCCAACTCTGCCCTTAGTGCTGACGGATTGACCGCGCGCGGGCCTCGGCGCGTTCCGCCGCCGCGATGTCGCCCATGCCGCGCAGGGCGCGGGCCGTCAGCTTCCAATTCAGCGGGCTACTCGGCTTGAGCTGAGTGCGTTCATTGGCCAGCGCCAGGGCCAGCTTGTAGCGCCGCGCCCGGAGCGCCGCCTCGAGCAAGGTCCAGGCGATGATATCGCGCTGGGCATGACTACCGCCGAGATACTGGGTGCGATAGCGGATCGGGAGCAGCAGATCCACCACATCGCCGTAGCGGCCCTCGCAGAAGGCGACGATGGCCCGAGAGAACGGCATGCCGACGATGCGTGTCATGGCGACATTCGCGTCATTGGCGTCGTCGAGAAAGCGCTCGTTCGCGTTCATCACCGCCGCGATCGCCGCGCGCCGGTTGTCGGCGGCGAAGGTCATCATCGCGTGAACGTCGTTGAAGGCGTAGAGCGTATCGGCGGCGCTCGGCTCCCACCTGTCGGCCAGGTGGCGCCAACGATCGCCGACATCGACATCCATCAGTTTCAGGCGCCAGAGCAGCGCCGTGGAATCCAACTCCTCGTATTTCTCATGACTGGGATCGGCGCTTCTGAGATTGGAGTCGTGGATTTCCAGCACCCGGTCGACCTGTCCGAGGTCGAGATGATAGAGCGATAGATGCCACCAGAGATGGTTGGCGAAGTTGCTGTTGGCCCAATCCGACTGGCGGCTGGTCATCCACCAGATCCCGCCGGCCTGGCGGCCTTGCATCTCCATCACATGGGCCACCGCGTGGATCGCGTAACCATCGCGCGGGTTGAGCGAAACCGCCCGGCGGCCATATTCCTCGGCTTGGGCGTAGTCGCGGTTCTCTTCCAACCCGAAGGCATAGAAGCCGAGGACATAGCCATAACCCGGAACGCTCTCGTCCCAGGCGGGAAAGACTCGAGCGACCCGATCCCTTTGATTGACGGTATCGCCTAGAAGCACGTCGGAGAGATGCGCCAGTTGCAGCGCCAACAGATCGAGCGGGTACTCCACCAGGACCGCGTCCCAGGCCTCGACGGCGGCGTGAAAGTCACCGTCGACCCAGGCGCGGATCGCCTTGATATGACCGCGCTCGCGGTCGTTGGCCTTGGTGGCGAGAGCCTCCGCCGCCTCGAGATGGTGGACCATATCGTCGTAAATCCTGGTCTCCATCGCCTGGGTCAGCATCCCGGCGACGAAGCAATGTCCCATCACGAAATCCGGATGCTCCTTGAGCACCGCCACCATTTCGTCCACCGGCGCTCCGACGAAGGAAAGCGCGTTTTCATGGGCGGCTTCCAGCGCTTGGATCGCATCACCATGCTGGCAAGAGAGTGGCACGCCACGGCTGTCGTGATGGGTCATCCAAGGCTCTCCCGTGCTTGGCTCGCTTCGTCGCTTGAAACTATCGCCCAGTTTCTTTCAAATTTCCATATTTTTCAGATGGATAATAGCGTATAGTTATCACATTGCTTCAATGCGCGATCGACAAGCTCGGTCGCGACCGGTGGGACCGCCATGGCGAGAACCAAGACCGCGAAACCCAAGGCCGGTTCAAGGACGGAGCCAAAGGCCGAAAAGAGCACGCGCGCGAAGACCGCGTCCGCCAAGACGCCGTCAAAGGCGCGGCCAAAAGCCGGGGCCACGAAACCCGCAGCCAAGGACATCACCGCGTCTCGATCCAAGGCAAATCCCAAAGGCGCGGGTAAACCCAAGCTATCCGGCGGGGCGACCAAGCGGAAATTCGCGACTGGCGGGCGGCGCGCCCGGGGCGGCGCCGGTTCTAGCGGTCGCGCGCGGCGAAAAAGCTGGACCGGGTGGTGGAAGCGCCCACTGAAAACGGCCGCGCGCCTGGGCATCCTGGCGGGGATATGGATTACCGGCGCGGTGATGGTGCTCTTGGCCTATGAGGCGACACAGCTTCCCGATATCTCCAACCTCGCCTCGATGACGCGGCCCGGCGGCGTGCGTCTGATTTCCGCCGACGGTCGCGAATTCGCCTCGCACGGCGCCCAGCACGGCCGTCCCATCGACGCCGGCGATCTTCCCAAGGAATTGATCGACGCGCTGCTGGCGACCGAGGACCGCAGGTTCAACTCCCATTTCGGCGTCGATCCGATCTCGATCGCTCGGGCGATGGTGGTGAATATTCAAGCCGGCACCATCCGCCAGGGCGGCAGCACGCTTACCCAGCAATTGGCCAAGAACCTGTTCCTCAGTCCGGATCGAAGCCTTGAGCGAAAACTACAGGAGTTGCTTCTGGCGTTCTGGCTCGAAGCATCGTTCTCCAAGCAACAAATCCTGACGATTTATCTCAACCGCGTGTATTTCGGCGCCGGCGCCTATGGGGTTGAGGCGGCGGCGCGAAAGTATTTCGGCAAACCGGCGGAAACGTTGGGCTTGTATGAATCCGCGCTGTTGGCCGGGCTTCTCAAGGCGCCGACCCGCTATAACCCGGTCGCCAATCCCGAGCTTTCCGCCAAGCGCACGCGCCAGGTCCTGCTCAACATGGTCGACGCCGAACTGCTTAGCCAGTCCCGCGCCGACGCGGCCAGCGCCTTGCCGCCGACTATTCGAGGCAGCGCCACGGTTAGCCGCGGGCACCGCTATTTCGCGGACTGGGCCCTGGATCGGGCCGCCGATTATACCGGACCGCTGAATGATGACCGGTTGATACGCACAACCCTGGACAGACGACTGCAAGGGCTTGCCGAGGCGGCGGTGAAAGCCGAGTTCGCCGCGCGTTCGCCGGGCGCGCGCACCGAGGCCGCGGTCGTGGTCATGGGGCTGGACGGCGCGGTCCTGGCGATGGTCGGCGGGCGGAACCACGCCGCGAGCCAGTTCAATCGCGCGACCCAGGCGTTGCGGCAACCCGGTTCGGCCTTCAAGCCCTTCGTCTATCTCGCCGCGCTCGGCGCCGGATACACGCCGGACAGTTTGATTGACGATACACCGCTGGAGATCTCGGGATGGAATCCCAGGAATTTCGACGGCGGATTTCGCGGTCCCGTCACCCTGCGCCAGGCCTTGGCCGCGTCGCTCAACGTCGCCACCGTCCGGCTATCCGAGACGATCGGCCGACGCGACACCATTCGCCTGGCCCGGCAACTCGGCATGACGGCGGCGCTGCGCGACCGGCCCAGCCTGGCGCTCGGCGCGGGCGAGGTCACGGTCTTGGAACTGACGGCGGCCTACGCGGCGCTGGCCAATGGCGGCACGCCGGTCAAGCCGTTCGGGATCACCGAGATCGAGACCGCGCGATCCGGAACCGCGTATCGGCATCGCCGCGCCGACCTGCCTCCGGTGGCCGCCCCCGCGACGATCGCGGCGCTGGACGGGATGCTGAAGGAAGTGATCCGCGACGGCACGGGCAAGCGCGCCGGGATCGGTATGCCCGCCGCCGGAAAGACCGGCACCAGCCAGGACCACCGCGACGCGTGGTTCGTCGGTTACGCCGGTGACCTGGTCGCGGCCGTCTGGGTCGGACGCGATGACGCGCGCGCCATGAAAGGGGTTACCGGCGGCGGCCTGCCGGCCCTGATCTGGGCTCGCTTCATGCGCGGCGCCTTCGAGAAGAAAGTCGCGAGCGGCGGCTGACCCTCCCGCCTACAAACTGTAGACCCGCGCGGCGGTATCGTGGAAAAGCGCCGCCTTCTCCGCCGCCGACGCGCCGGCGGCGATGCGCTTGAAGGTGTTCCACACGACAGCGTAGCTACAACTCAGCTTGTCCACCGGGAAGTTCGACTCGAACATGCAGCGGTCGGCGCCGAAGGCCTCGATGGTGAAGTCGTAGTAGCGGCGCGTGGCGTCGGCGAGTTCCTGGCTGGTCGGTGGCTTTGGCTTGTCGTGCCAGCCGAAGCCGTTCACGTCCATGTTGATGCCGCCGAGCTTGGCAACCACGTTCGGGCAACCCGCGAGTTCCTTGACCATTGGCTTCCAGGCCTCGAAGACCTCGTCCGCCTTGCCAGCGTATGGGCCGGTGCCGAGCGGGCCGCCGAAATGATCCAGAATGATCGTGGTATCCGGGAAGGATCGAGCGAGGTCGGTGACCTCGGGGATTTGCTTGTGATAGCACCAGGCCTCGAAGGTCATGCCGCGTGGGCTGAGCTCGGCGAAACCACAGCGATAGTCCTCTTGCATCATCAGACCCTCGGGCGGCTCGGTCCGATGGTTGCGGATTTCTGGCGAGGCGTCCCACGAGATCGCCCGCCTGATACCGCGAAAGCGCCCGCCGCCGGCGGCGATATGAGCGTCCAGAACCTCGCCCGCCAGCGCCCCGATGCGCAGATCGACCGTGCCGATGATCCCGGCCGCGACACGGGTCTTGCCGTATATGCCAGACGCGCTCATCGCGGCGATTCCGTTTACGAACTCGGTCTCGCCGACGGGCCGTAGATGTTCCGGGCCGTCGGTCTTGAACATCGCGCCGCATTCGATGAACACAGTCGAGACGATGTTGTGGCCGGAGTTCACGTCCTCGAGAATTTCGTCAAGCAGATAGCGTGGCTGGACATGCACCCGGGTCTTATCCCAGAGGTGATGATGCGGATCGCAAATCGGCAGACCTGGCTCCAGGATTTCCTCTTCGACCTGGGCCAGCCAATCATGATTGTTCGAGCGCTCGACCATCGGGACCTCCACGGTATGTAACACGCGACCGCAAGAGCCTACCCGACCCCCGCGGTCCCGCAAGTGGATCGACCGGTACATCCGTGATGAACGACCCCGTGGTAGTCATGCTACCATCATGCGAACACGCGAACCTCTGGGAGGAAACCATGGCGAACACAATCGGGGTGATCGGTCTAGGCAACATGGGCGGCGGCATGGCGGCCAGCCTGGCGCGCGCGGGATATTCCGTGCTCGGGGTCGACACTGTCCAGGAGGCCCGCGACAGGGCGGGCTCTGCGGGCGTTCGCGTGGTGCCGGATATCGAAAGCCTAACCGCCGAGGCGGATGTGATCCTCACCATGCTGCCGGATTCTCCCGATGTCGAGGCCTGCATGCTCGGCCCTGGCGGCATTGTCGAGAGCGTTCGGCCAGATACGCTGATCATCGAGGCCAGCACCATCGCGCCGGTGACCACCAAGGCCGTCGCGGCGGCGCTGGTCGCCAAGGGTTGCGCCTTCATCGACGCGCCGGTGGGTCGCGCGCCGGCGAACGCCGCTGACGGCACCCTGATGTTCATGGTCGGCGCCGCGCCAGGGGATTTCGATCGCGCCAAGCCCTATCTCGACGCCATGGGCACCGATATTCACCATTGCGGTCCAGTCGGTACCGGCATCGCCATGAAACTGGTGCTGAACCTGCTCGGCCAGTCGACCTGCCAGCTCAGCGCCGAGGTCATGGCCCTGGGGCTGAAGATGGGTCTGTCGTTGGAGACCCTGCACCCGATCCTGACCGGGGGCATCGGGCGCAACGGCTTCATCGCCGATTACTGGCCGACCAAGGTTCTACGAGGCGATACCGAACCGGGTTTCGCGATCCGCCTGTCGGCCAAGGACCTACGGCTTGCCGCCGCCATGGCCGAGGAGGCCGGAGCGCCGATCCCCACCGGAGCGGCGGCGGCCGCGGCGGTGAACCGGGCGGCGGAAACCCATGGCGGTCTCGATGTCTCGGGCATGCTGACGGTGGCATGCGAGAACGCGGGGATTAAGTCGACATTCGGGTGAGCTGATCGTGGCGGGTCCAGCCAAGGGACCCTTCGAGACGCCGCCCAGCGGCTCCTCGGGGTGAGAGTAAGTTGTTAAACAATGCACTCGCCCCGAGGAGCGCCCCATGGGGCGCGTCTCGAAGGGTCTTGTCGGAAACGACCCCGAACGCCCCGCGACTAAACCACCCTCTTCTCCCGCAAATCCGCGATCGCGGCGGCGTCATAGCCGAGATCGCCCAGAATCGCGTCGGTGTGCTCTCCCAGGGTCGCGGTCCGCTCGCGGATGGTGCCGGGAGTCTTGGACAGTTTGACCGGTGTCGTCGATACCGCCGCCGGCTTGTCCATGCCCGGGAAGGCCATGTCCTGAAGGAAATCCATGGCCTTGACATGCGGATCCTCCAGGGTCTGCTTGGCGCTGAGGATCGGCCCACAGGGGATGCGGGCTTCATCGAGCGCGTCAAGCACCTCCTTGGTGGTCTTGTCCTTGCACCATTCGCCCATGCGCTCGCTCAGCGCCTCGCCGTTGTCTCCCCGCGCCATGTCGTCGGCGTATAGCGGGTCGTTCAGCCAATGCTCCTCGCCCATCAGATCGGCCCAGCGCTTGAACATGGCCGGGCCGATGATCTGAACCATTACGCCCCCGTCCTTGGTCTTGAAGGCATCGCTTGGGCCGGAGCTGTAGCCGCGATTGCCGTAGGCGGGTCGGTCGATGCCGGTCACCGCCGTCTCTCCCAACAGCGCGATATTGAAGGCCATGACGGTGCGGGTCAGCGCGCCCTCGACAAGTTGGCCCTGCCCGGTCTTTTGCCGTTCGTACAAGGCGGCCATGGTGCCGAAAGCCGCCAGCGAGGCGGTGCCGAAATCAGCGAAGGGAACGAATGATTTCATCGGATCCCCCGGACGGCCACCGTGATAGGTGGCGCCGCCCAGGGCCTGGGCCACGCCGTCGAAACCGACGCGCTCGCTATAGGGGCCGCCATTGCCGTAGGCGGTGACGGTGGTCAGGATAATATCTTCCTTGATCGCCTTCAGACTCTCATAGTCGATCCCCATCGACTCCAATGTCGGTTGCGGCAGGTTGGCGATTACCACGTCGGCGGTCTTGACCAGCTGACGTACGATTTCTCGGCCCTCGGGTTTCGTGGGATTTAGGGTCAAAGAGCGTTTGTTTCGATTGAGCGCCAGGAAAAGCGGTCCTTCCCCGGTCTCGGCGACGGGCACGAGATGACGGTCCTCGCTACCGCCGAGCCGGTCGATGCGGATGACCTCCGCGCCCATGTCGCCCAACAGCATGCCGCAAAACGGCCCGGCGATGAACCGACCGAAATCTAGTACCCGGATACCGTCTAATACGCCGCTCATCATTTTGCTCCGATCCCCAAGGAATAACCGAGCGCGGACGATACCCCGTCGATGGGACGGAATAAATCCACTTGGCGTCGCCGCCGTCGGATATCCGGCTTCGGATAGGATAGAACAAGCCGGCTAATTTGAGGCGCCCTTTTTGGGGACCACTTTCTCGAACCAGTCCAAGGCCATTTTCGACCACCCCTTCGGCACTCCATGGGCGCCGTCATGAATCGCCATCTCCAACGCCGTGCCGGGATCGCAAGTGGTCCAGACCCGTCGCCAGAAAGGACCCTTGACGTTGAAGCGGTCGGGGCGGCCCGCGGTGCAGCCGTTCTCCGCGCGCCAAAGCTGAAGACCTTGAAAGATGTCGCCTTGATGGATCTCGCCGCCTCGGATCGGGCGCCCCTCCAACGGCACCGTGGAATCCCGCCAGCCGTGGGTGTGCAGCATTTTGATCGGCCCGGCGCAATCGGTCGGGTGCGGACGCCAGAAACCGCCGGCGACCGGCGCGTAGGCGGCGAAATCATCCGGGGCCTGGCAAGCAAGATACCAGGTCAGCGACCCGCCGATCGAAAACCCCGTCAGAAGCACTCGCTGGCGGTCAATCCCGAACCGGGCCACCGCGTCGTCCAGGACCTGACGGGTGAAGGCAAGCTCGTCACGGCGGATCGGTCGGCCCGGGATAAAGGACCAGAACCCGCCGCGCCGTCCCTCGCGACCTAGCCCGTTTGGCGCGATCACCGCGTAGCCGCGTTCCAGGATCGGCTTCATCATCCCCTTGTTGCCGATAATCCCGGAACCGGTCCCGCCGGCGCCGTGGAAG
>Ga0181588_10001035_pt1 | contig 24795 bp, 20 predicted proteins | sample 071ome_26_FD_148607 | JGI IMG/M metagenome (GOLD analysis project Ga0181588, IMG submission 148607) | Coastal salt marsh microbial communities from the Groves Creek Marsh, Skidaway Island, Georgia - 071409BT metaG (spades assembly) | ecosystem: Environmental > Aquatic > Marine > Intertidal zone...
TTTCAGGCCTGAAGTGAACGCGCGACTCGCCCGACTCAGGGTCAAGACGATAAATCGTCGATGGCGTGTAGTAGTTTGTGAATCGGTAATAGAGTGCCTCATCAGATTCTTTGCCTCGAGGGAGCGAAGCGGAACCCAGGCCGGGTAGCGGGATTTCTCGGAGGCGTTTTCCACTCATGGTGTATTGAAAAAGTCTCGAGCGAGCATCCACGAGATAGTGCGCGAACAGGTAGCCTGCGCCGGTAGCCACCTCGAGCGGCGAATCAGTCTCGGGGATTACGTCAACCCATTGCTCAGCGTGAGCCATTGCTCAGCGTGAGGTCGATCGAGCGTCGTCTTCACCACCCGACCATTAGGTGCATTGAGATTGGTGTATAAAAAGATGGAATCGCCCTCGCTGGCGATAAGCCGCGTGTCCGCGCTCATAGTGTCCTGGATCGTCACGAGGCGTCCAATTCGGTGTGGCTGGGTCTGAGACCATTCTGCGGCGGGCTGCACATCCTTTTCCGCTCCGATTTTCGAAGCCTCGACTGCTGCGTCTTTTGACGTTTGAACCATAGACAACTGGCTCTTTGAGAGTGGTTCGGATCGAACAATGCGATCAATCGCAGCAATCTGCAGATCATTGCCCGCTGTCGTCTGCGCACCCTCAATGGCAAGATACTGCTGGTCTTCGCTTACGCGCCCAGAGACGTAGCGGCGCTGCTCAATAGACTCTGCGCCGAAAATCAATCTATCGTTTGATTGATCTGTGCCTACGATATGGAAATAAAGAAGGTGCTGATTAACCTTGGCACTCAACGCGCTGCCTTCTGGGGGCTCATAGCTTGAGTAATAGAATCCCTCATCGCCGACCCAGCTGAGCCCAGAGAATTTCACGTGCTCAAGGGGGGGGTTCAGTTCTTTTCGGGTCTCAGCGTCAATGACATAAACCGTTCGCCAGTCAGAACCCGCGCTTGACGTGGCGTAAGCCAAGAATCGGCCACTCACAGAAAAAGAGACGCCCGCAAGTGAGGTTGTGGCATCTTCGCTGAACTGATTGGGGTCAATGAAGATTTCTTCTCGACCGTTGTCGTCCTGCCTCATGAGCACAGAGTGGTTCTGTGTACCGTTATTGCGATAGAAGTAGATCCAACTGCCTTCTTTAAAGGGTGGGGACTCGGTCGGATAGTCAAGAAGTTTCGCGAAACGACTTGCGAGCTCGTCGCGATAGGGGATTTGATCTAAGTAGCCTCGGGTCACCTCGTTCTGTCGAGCAACCCAATCTGCGGTCTCATCACTGAGATCATCCTCGAGCCAGCGATAGGGGTCAGAGACGGCCTGCCCGAAATAGAGGTCGGTGTGCTCAACCGTCTTTGTCTCCGGGTAGTTGAGCTCAGTCTTTTGTGGTGTGTCACCGCAGCTCGTGAGCAAGATGACGCTTAACGCGAGGCAGACTTGAGCGATGCGACGACCGAGGCTGAAGAGGTGCTCGGGGTGCAGCGCGGGCTGCCTCGCTGGATGATTCGCGGCGCCAGAGTGTTTTATCGGAACCTGATCCTTGCACATGCGTGGATGGAGAGGGCTAAGCGTGCTAAGAGAACAGTCCAAAATCATCATGAGCCTCCAGCAAAATAAATTGGGGTCTACGAGTGCCCTGGGTGGGTTTCGTTTCGGTCGCTCACCATAACATCTCGGATGAACTGCTCAAATGAATTGACGCAGTGCTGCGTTCGATCCGGGCCGCAAATTTCGCCTGCGAACACGTGTTCAGCCAGCGTCGTCTCGTCCGGCAGAGGAAGTCGGCAGGAGGCAGGGTGTGGCCAGTGTGCGAGGGTGGCAAGTGCCTTCTTGGCACTTATGGTTGGGTCAAGATCACCGAGCATGATGGCCATAGGTGTCGTCCATGATCGAGGTGATTGCCGGGTAAACCATCGCACCACTTTTTGCATTTCAATTACGGCCTGAAGGGGGTAACTCGTCGACCAGTATTTAGCAACCGCTTCAGATTCAGGGGTCCAAGATCGGGTTCGGCCGAGGAGTAACGGCAAAAACCACTCGCTGCCAGGTAGCGTCAGCAACCAAGAATAAGACTGCTTGATACCGAAGTTAGGCGCCATGTACACCATCGCCATGGGCCGACCAAACTGCTTGTTGAGTGCCTTAGCCGCCCAACAGCCAAGCGGCGCGCCCGTGGAAGTGCCCAAGATGATCGTTTGATGACCCAGTCGATGCGCAATGTCAGCGCCGTTGGTGACGCTTTGTAGCCAGTCCTCGGCTGAAGCCTGCATGACATCCGTCTTGAGGCCATGGCCAGCAAGTCGAACTTCGACCAAATTGGCCTGCAGTCGATGCGCCAAATGTTCGGCGATAGGGGCCGTCTCCCGTCGACAGGCTGAAAAGCCATGGATATGTAGAATCGATAGCGGCGTCCTCACTGGCGCCTCTGCTTGAGCGAAGACTATACGGGCGTCTGCGTCTTCTATGACGGCTTGCTTACTTTCACTGTCGTGAAGCCAGCTAGGTAAGGCATCCAGCGTGAGCTCTGTTGGCACTTCAGACTCGGGTGCGCGTGCATCAAGACGGGGCCCGCTGTATTTGAACCATAGCGTGAGGGCGACAAGCCCGAAGAGGATAATCGAAAGCGTCAAGGTGAACTCTTTTGCGTCATTGAATGCTGGGCAGTTTAGCTTTGACGGTGGGTAACTTCGATCTCTGACCAAGAATTTGTTTCGCTGGTAGGCGCTTTAAAGTAATATCCGCTGATGCGGTTACAAGCCATCAAACTCGCCGGTTTTAAATCCTTCGTAGATCCCACAACGGTGCCATTTTCCACCAATTTGTGTGGCGTTGTTGGGCCGAACGGCTGCGGAAAATCAAACATCATCGATGCCGTTCGTTGGGTCATGGGAGAGATTTCGGCCAAAAATCTTCGTGGCGAATCGATGACTGACGTCATCTTTAATGGGGCAACCACTCGTAAGCCCGTCGGCCAAGCCAGTATTGAGCTGCTATTTGATAATTCTGCAGGGCGGTTGACCGGAGAATACGCAGGGTTCACCGAAATTTCTATCAAACGGCAAGTGTCTCGGGATGGGCAGTCCTCTTATTTCCTAAATAATGTGAAGTGCCGCAGAAAAGACATCACCGATATCTTCCTGGGAACCGGCCTTGGCCCCAGAAGCTACTCCATCATCGAACAGGGGATGATCAGCCAACTGATTGAGGCCAAACCCGAAGAGTTGAGGGTCTACCTTGAAGAAGCTGCCGGTATTTCCAAATACAAGGAGCGCCGCAAGGAGACTGAACGACGGATTTCTCACACGCGAGACAATTTGGATCGACTGCGTGACCTTCGCGAAGAACTCGAGCGTCAAATTCAGCACCTAGAGCGCCAAGCTAAAGCCGCAGAGCGTTACAAGGCGCTGAAGGAAGAGGAGAGAACGCTTCACGCCGAACTGCTCGCGTTGCGCTGGCAGAAGTTGAAGGCCAATGCGGTCGCTAAGAAGCAAAGAATTGATGAACTCGAGGTTGAGCTTCAGGCCAAAATCGCGGATTTAAGGCGACACGAAGCCGATATTCTGGCGAGACGCCAGGAAAGTCAGCAGGTAAATGACACGGCCAGCGAAGTCCAAAAGTCTTTTTACGATCTAGGCACAGAAATCGCTCGGATCGAGGAGAGTATTCAGTACCAATCAGAACGGGCTCAGTCGCTGACTCAAGATATTCAAACGGGTGAGCAGGAGCTGATGGAGACCCGCGCGAGTCTCGCTGCTGATCAAGAAGAATTGAATCGGTTAAATCGTGAGCTTGAAGCACTGGGACCGAGGTTGGCTGCGGTCACCGAGTCTCAAAAGCAGTCATCTGAGGCGCTCAGCGAAGCGGAAGCAGCGCTTCGTGAGGCAGAGCGTGAATGGGAAGCGTTCACCCGTGCTCAAACTGAGGCACGTCAGGTTGGCGAGATTGCGCAATCTAGGATATCGATGCTCGAAGATTCCATCGGTAGGCTCACCGGGCGCATCACGCAGCTGCAAGGGGATCAAGCCCGACTGACTGAGCAATCCGTTGAGGGAGAAATTAAACCGCTAGAAGCGATGTTGGAAACGCAGCAATCTCAGGTCGGCCGAATCGAGTCTGAGCTCTCGGATCTGACTCGACAGATCGCACAAGCGCGCGAAGAGAATGAAATCACGGTGCGGACCCTCGATGAGAAGCGTCGAGATGCGCAGCACTTAAGTGGTCGATTGGCGTCGCTAGAGGCACTGCAACAAGCTGCGCTTGGTCAAGGTGGCGAGGAAAGCGCCTTCCTTGAAGAAATAGGCCTTGGCGGGCAACCCAGAGTGGGTGAGCGACTCAAAGTGCAATCAGGCTGGGATGTTGCGGTTGAAGTTGTGCTCGGAGAGACCCTTCAGGCGATTGTCGCTGACAATGTCCTCGATCGAGTCGATGCGGTTGCTAGCCTGCAAGTGGGCGCAGTGTCCCTCGTAGCCCCGCGCAGTGTTGCGTCAGCGAATACGACAGCGCAGCCAGGCGCGACACTTGAATCCGTGGTGACGTGTGACGCTGACCTTTCCCCCTGGCTAGGCCAAATTCAGTTGGCGGAAGATTTAACAGATGCGGTCAGAATCTCAGCGACCCTGAGCGGCTCTCAATCCGTTATCACTCGAGATGGCATTTGGTTGAGCCAGCACTGGGTACGTGTGAGTAAGAAGCAGGATGCCACGGCAGGTGTCTTAAGACGGCAACAAGAACTTGAGACGTTAGGCAGTGAGCTAGCGACCGTGAATGAGCAAGTCGCACTGCATGCTGAGCAACTTGAGGGTGGTCGCCAGCAGTTGGTTGTGCTTGAAGCAGAGCGTGACGAGACGCAGCGGCGCTTGACTGAGCAACAGCGGAGCTTCGGTGAAACGAGAGCGAAGTTAACTGCCAGACGTATTCAAGTTGAGCAGATTGCGGCAGAGATGGCGCGCGCTCAGAAAGAGATTGCATCGTCAGAAGCGCAGCGCGCGGAGGATGATGCGCGTGTGAGAGAGGCCCGGGGTCGCTTGACTGGCGCGATGGACACCATGGCTGAACTAGAAGGCCAGCGAACTCAGCGTGAAACGCAACTGGCGCAACTCGCAGAGCGCTTGGAATCGGCGAAGGTGCTCGCAGCAAAAGATCAAACAGCCGGATTTGAAGCCAATCTGCTTCAACAAAATTTACAAACGCAGGTGAGTGGCGCAGAGGCGCTGATGGCGCGTCTGGTTGAGCGAGAGGCACAGCTCATAAAGAGACTCGAGGAACAACGTCAAACACGAGATGATCTGGAGGCTCCGTCCCAGCAACTGCGCGAGGATTTGAACGGGAAGTTAACATCAAGGCAGGCGGTAGAAGCCCAGCTCACAGAATTACGCCAGCACCTATCGAACATTGAAGCTGGGATTAACGAGCTCGAGCAGGCAAAAGTCGATGCGGAGTCGGGCGTAGAGGCCGTTCGAGGCAAACTTGAATCAGAGAGATTGGACTATCAGGGTATCGACGTTCGTCTTGGCACCATCATTGAACAATTATCGGAAGATCGTATTGAGCTGGATCAAGTCATCGCCGGGTTGCCTGAAGAAGCTGAAGAGTCGGTCTGGGAAGCGAATCTCCAAGCCGTTGGCAACCGAATTCAACGACTGGGCGCGATCAACCTTGCTGCGATCGATGAATTCAAAGTGCAGTCTGAGCGAAAGTCCTATTTGGACGCCCAGAACGAGGACCTTGAAAAAGCACTTGCGACTCTGCTTCAGGCGATTCGGAAAATCGACATTGAGACACGAACCCGCTTCAAGGAAACGTTCGACTTGGTGAACGCAAAACTCCAGCAGCTCTTCCCTAAGTTGTTTGGCGGTGGCCATGCGTATCTTGAGATGACCGGCGAAGACTTGCTCGATACCGGAGTGGGACTCATGGCACGGCCACCCGGTAAACGGAACGCCAGCATTCATTTGTTGAGTGGCGGTGAGAAGGCGCTAACTGCGATCGCGCTGGTGTTCTCGATTTTTAATCTGAACCCAGCACCATTCTGTATGCTCGATGAGGTTGATGCGCCGCTTGATGATGCCAACGTGGGTCGCTTCTGCGATCTGGTCAAGGAGATGTCACGAACAGTGCAGTTCATCTATATCACGCATAACAAGGCCACCATGGAAATGGCAGAGCAATTGATGGGTGTGACCATGCATGAGGCGGGCGTCTCCAGGATGGTGACGGTCGACGTGGATGAAGCCGTCGCGCTGTCTGCTGTTTAGACTACTCCCATTCCCTAGCCCACAACCGTCTTGTAGGGTAAAAAATTAGATCATAACGACTGAGTTGTCCTGAGAAGGCCCTCGCAATTTTGATATTTTCAAACGCTGAGCCTTTAGCCTTAGTGGTTGCTGTAGTGGGGCGCAAGCTGGCCTCTTTAAAAAAATTCAAAGCTCCTTTAAGATCAGGTGAGTAGGGTCAGGTCTTGCATTTTTTGTTATCTTTGCGCTGTAACTTCAGTACAATGCAGGGCGGAATAGGGGACGCTGATTTTGGATCTGCGAGACGCGTTATTGCTCATTTTGGCATCAGCTGTGGCGCTGGTCTTTGCGCACGGCGTTTGGCGCGCCTATTTCGGGCAGCCGAAGCTGAAAATCAAGTTAGATCAGCAATTTCGCAACTCCTCTCCCATGGCTGAGGAAGATGAGCTTTCCATGCTGAAGGCTGAGCTGCCCAACGGCGGAGCGCGTGTCGTACGAACGCTGAGCCAGGATGCGGTTGCTCGCCAGCATCAAGGCCAGACGTTGGTATCGTCCCAAAGTGAACCTCGGCTGCGACTCACAGCGGCGGAGGCTGCACCTTCCTCAGTGAGTGGCCCGGATACGCCCTCACTATTAAATGCCGGGGATAATGAACCGTTGCGCGTGCGACAGGTCAAATCGCCCGCCATCGACCAAGCCGAAAATTTGAACGATGAGGCTGAGCGCGAGCGATCAGAGAACGCTGATGCCGCCTCCATAGCGCCTGAGGTGTTACCCAGTCATACCTTGGAAGAATCAACTCTGAGCGTCGAGCATCCGGCATGGATTGGGGAAGAACCGAATTCCAACTTGATGACAAATCTGAGCGGTCAAGTCCCTACCTTGAATCAGGTTGTCGGGAGTTCTCGACCGGTCGGTAGCGAAGGTGATACGCAACGCCTTGATCAAGACCCGATGTCATCAACGATCGCGCCTGATCCGAATGCAAGTGGATCGGTGGGCGAGCATCAGGCGTCGGCGCTAAATTCAGACTCAAACAGCAAATCGGAATCGCGAATTTCAGCAGTTTCGCTTCCGCATTCCGCTCATGACCATCAGCCGAAGCTCACCCAAACCACGATGTTTGACGAGCAGCAAGTGGCTCTCGATCGTGGCAACGCGAAGCGTGAAAGTGCTAAGGCGCGTTCGGCTTCAAGCGCTCAACCCTATCGATCGCCGCATGAACCCCAGCGATCTGATGAATCAGCCAACGAGCGGCAAGCTCAAGAAAACAAGAAGCCGAGAAAGTCGGCCCAAAGAAAAGTGCGCCCCCCGGTGGTTGTCCATTTGGTTGGGAAAATGTCTCTCGACCGGTTGGCATCGGTGATCAACAACGTCGGTTGGTCAGTGGATCCGGTCGGCGTATTCCACTTTTATTCTCCGGAGGGTGAGCGCTGTTTCACACTCACCAACCTCGTTGAGCCTGGGGTATTTGATTTCGAAGAACCCTCGATCAGTTTGCCGGGCGTCTCCTTGATTCTGTCGCTGAGCGATGTCTCTGATCCGGTTTGGGCCTATCGCATTCTTCTTCGGGAGGCCGCCAAGCTCGCCGACGTGGGGCAAGCATTGATGACGGATGGTCGACGCCAGCCTTTGACGCTCGAATCTATCGAAGCCATGACCCGCGAGCTTGCATCGCTTCGGCCATCAAGAAGAAGGGTGAGGGCGAGCGCTTGACCCTCAAGGTATCGGATGAGCTGCGCGAATTGAGGGTGCAGCTTCATCACCACAACATGCAGTATCACGCGCTTGATGACCCCCAAATCAGTGATGCTGACTACGATGCGTTGTTCCAAAAACTGCTTACCCTTGAGGCAGCACATCCGGACCTTGTGACGCCGGATTCGCCCAGCCAGCGAGTTGGCGCACCACCTCTTGAAGCCTTTAAGCAGGTTGCTCATTTAAGGCCGATGCTGAGTCTAGATAACGCGTTTTCAGATGATGACGTTTCTGCTTTTCATTTAAGAACCAAGGATCGCCTCGGTGTGGGTGCCTTAAGAACCAAGGATCGCCTCGGTGTGGGTGCCGTGCAGTATTGTGTGGAGCCCAAGATCGATGGCGTTGCGATCAGCTTGGTCTATGAAGCGGGAAGCCTTGTTAGGGCGGCGACTCGAGGCGATGGCTCGGTCGGGGAGGACGTGACCCAGAACGTAAAAACGATTGAATCCGTGCCTCTTGTTTTGCAGGGGCACGAGTATCCCGACTTACTTGAAGTCCGAGGAGAAATCTACCTGGCTCGAAGTGTTTTCCGCGAGATGAATATCCGCCTTGAAGCAAATGGCGACAAGCCATTTGCGAATCCCAGAAATGCGGCTGCGGGATCGCTCCGGCAATTGGACTCACGACTGACCGCAACTCGAAAGCTCACCATGTTTGCTTATAGCGTTGGTGAGGTTTCCACATCATTACCGCAGACCTCGCACTTCGAGACCCTTCAAGCATTGAAAGCCTGGGGATTTAGGATTAACCCGCTGATTCAACGAGTAGAGAATGACCTAGGGTGCCAAGCATTTTACGAATCGATTGCCGCGCAACGAGATGCTTTGGATTACGACATTGATGGGGTGGTCTTGAAGGTTGATGATCTTGAGCAGCAGTCAGTGCTTGGATTTTTGACTCGAACACCGCGCTGGGCCGTTGCGAGAAAATTCCCTGCGGCAAAAGGCGTTACCACGCTGCAGAACGTGGAATTTCAGGTTGGGCGAACCGGGGCGATCACTCCGGTTGCGCGCTTAGTACCCGTCACTGTTGGCGGTGTCGTGATCAGCAATGCCACCTTGCATAATTTTGACGAAATCGAGCGGCTTGGGATCGCAATTGGCGATCGAGTCGTGATCGAGCGCGCGGGCGACGTGATTCCGAAAGTGCTTCGGCTGGAGTCGAAGGGGCTCGAAACCGAGCGCCAGTTGATTCATCCGCCTGGTGAGTGCCCTGCGTGTGGCGAAAGCCTAACGCAGGGCGATGATGAGGTCGTGTTGCGCTGCGCCAACACCCTCTCGTGCCCCGCACAGCTGCGTGAGCGGCTAAGGCACTTTGTGTCCCGTGGCGCAATGGATATCGAAGGCTTGGGTGAGAAGGTGATCGATCAACTGATGACCGCCGGATTGGTGCGAGGGCCGGCCGACCTTTATCGCATTCGCTTCGATGATGTGGTCGTGCTGGATCGATTTGCGGCGAAGTCAGCTGAAAATCTCATCGCTTCGATTGAGCGCTCAAAGCAAACCACGCTCGCGAAGTTTATTTACGCGCTAGGTATCCCGGAAGTTGGTGAAGCTACCGCCCAGGCATTGGCGGCTCACTTCGGTCACGTGGATGCCCTTCGAGAGGCTGAGGAAGATGTGCTTGTTCAAGTTCAAGATGTGGGACCCATCGTTGCGAGCAAGATCAGTGGCTTTTTCAAGGAGCCGACGTTAGCCGATTTAGTTGACCAGCTGATTGGATTGGGCGTGTCTTGGCCTAAGGTTCAGCACAGCACTGGAGATGGGCCGCTCAAGGGCCAAACTTGGGTGATTACTGGCAGCTTCGCTGACTTCTCACGTGATGAACTCAAAGGGCTGCTTCAGAGCCTTGGCGCTAAAGTCGCGGGCTCGGTGTCTAAAAAGACCGATTGTTTGGCTGCCGGCCAAGACGCGGGCTCTAAACTGTCGAAGGCGGTATCTCTCGGCGTGACCGTTGTCGAATCAGATGCATTGATGACCCAGCTTGAAGCTTGGGGTGTCTGGCCTCCACAAGGATCTTCGTCGTGAATACTTTTCCAGGAGTAAGTCTCGTTTTGGCGCTGCTACTCGTCGGTTGTGCGGCGAAGCAGCCAGAGGATATCGATAATCTCTGCGCTATCTTTGGAGAACATCGAAAGTGGTACGGTGAGAGCCGCAAGGCGGCGGATCGCTGGGGTACTACCATTCCGATCATCATGGCCTTTATCCATCAGGAATCAAGCTTCAAAGCCAAAGCGAAGCCGCCGAGAACGAAAATCTTCTGGGTGATTCCAGGTCCTCGGCCTGCATCAGCCAAAGGCTATTCGCAGGCGATTGACGGTACTTGGGCCCAATACCAGCGCGCCACGGGTCGCTTCGGGGCAGATCGGAGTGATTTTGGGGATGCGGCGGATTTCGTCGGCTGGTATGTCGATCAAAGTGCGAAGAAGAGCGGTATTAAGAAAGACGACGCCTATAACCTTTATCTCGCGTACCACGAAGGGCAAGGCGGCTTTCAGAAAGGCACGTATCAGAGCAAAGCGTGGTTGGTTGACGTTGCGAAAAAAGTCGCATCCCAAAGTCAGCAATATGGAGCGCAGCTCACCAGTTGTGAAAAGAAATTCAAACGGCGTTTCTTTTTCTTCTAGGGCCGATCATTTGGCGTATCGATCAGAGATCCCGTCACATTCAAACCTCACTCCGTCCAAACTCACGCCCGCTAGGTCGCCGCCGGTGCGGCACCGGCGCCTGTGCTCCGCTTCTCTCGTATCCACTCCTCTCGTCTTTAGCGATACCTCTACCTCACTTTGATCAAAATTTGTTTCTGCCCGATGGCGCTATACCGAAGCTCACATGCGCTGGTAACGCGGCCTAAAGCGGTGAGGGCCTCCCGGGAGAGATCAGGATCAAAGCCTCGCTTTCACGTTGTCTGAAGTCGCTTCCCCTTAAAACGTTTTGTCAGGTCATGGTGACTGATGGGAAATTACGGCGTGGTGTGAGTGGACGATTGAAAGGGGTCGACGGCTTAGCGCTGAGCGGTCATGGGTCAGCCTTTCCCCGACAGAATAGCTCGCAGGCAGAACGTGCGTCGTGCTATCGGGTTTGATTCTGCTCGGTCGAAATCAATAGAGTTGTCCCCTGTGATACAGCGCTCAATGGGTTTAACTCTGGCGCATCGCCGAAGAGGTATCGAGCATGGTCGAGCAAGGCCTCAGCCTCTCTATGGCGCGCGAGCGCGCGCAGCGCCAGCACCTCGTTGAAGAAGTAGGGAATGCGAGGTTCGATGGCGCGTCGACTTGCAACCCAATCAATGAAAGCCTCAAGTTCATCCCGGTCGTTTTGCGAGATGGCTGTGAGCAGCCTAAGTTCCATCAGGTGAAATTGAAACCGGTCGATATCCGCCATGGGGTTCCAGATTTGAATCAGATGCTGGTAGTTCTTTGGTTTGCTGGCCTCGAGTTGCGTTAAATGCAAAAGGCTCTGCAATCCCGTCAGCATGAGTGTGGTGGTCAGTAATGGAATCAGAAGACTCAGTGCAGCAGGGAGTATCACGCGAGGAAGATGGACCCAGCGTCGCTGATGAATTTGTGAGTCGATATACGCAAACAAAATCACCAACACTACCCAATGCAGCGTTGAGTGATAGAGCGGATACTCTGTTTGTGTATGAATCAAAATCGGAGTAGGTAAGGCAAGTAAAAAGCCGGTTTTTTGGATTGGTAAGGCCTTTAAGCCATTCAAAAAGCCGTAGGCGAGAATCAGCAAGCCCAGGAGCGCCACAACACCGCCTTCAACCCACCAGTAGAGCGTTTCATTGTGAGGGTGATTGAGCGCATGGAGGCCACGTATGACGTTGCCCGGCGGCGCTGCCTTAGCCGCGTGATGGCGCCGCCAACTCGATTCAAACTGTCCGTAGCCTTGACCGATCAGGCCACCCGAGATGGCGAGGTCTGCCGACTGCTCGTAAATCACAGTTCGAACGCCAGGATCCTCATAAACGCTGAGGTCCCGCTCAACCTGGGTGACGACTGTGCGGCTCAAGAACGCCAAGATGATGCCGAGCGTCATCAGTAACGTGATCTTAAATACGATCTTGAGGCGGCTTTTGAGCAGCGCGGGGAGGAGTAACAAGATACCGCACAGGGCCCCGAGTTGACCCGTCCTCGATTGGATTGCAACGAGTAACAAACTACTGGCAAAAATCTGAAAGTAAGCAAGCCCGCGAATCGAAGGCGATTTGCTCGCTTCATCGTCCATTATTAAATAGATAGACAGCAGCAATCCAGTTGCCATGAAGCTCGCCATCACATTGACCTGCTGGAACGTGCCATAGGGTCGGTTCGCGAGTTTGTCAAAACCCAGGATATTACCCGGCTCAAGCACAAAGTACTGGATCAGCCCGACAACAGTCTGAAGGGCGATGCAGGCTAGGATGAGTTTGAGTAGGGTGAGCCAGGTACTGTGCCGCCAGGGTTGCTGCTGCAGAGCAAAAAACAGCGCAATACCCCCAGCAAGGCCGAGAAGACGCAGGCCAGCACCCCCGGGTGAGACAGCAATTGGATAAAGCTGAGGTAGTGCTAGTACAAGCGCGCCACCCATAAACCAGAGGGTAAGGGGCGTGTAGTAGACGCGTTTTCTTCGGGTCCAAGTCCAAAAGCCCAATCCAACCAGAAGCGCGATAAAGCACCATCCCACCAAGTTTTGAGGGAGTTCAAGGCCCGATCCGCCGTGATTTGGGAAGGTAAAATGGGCGGCCAAGAGGCAGTAGGTGACAAGCAAGAGCCAAAAAATTCTGCGAGCAGAGGGGATTGCGCGGGTTAGCACGGTGAAGCTTCGTTCTGAGCGATTGAATCTAAGCAGCCCTGTCTCTCATGTTGAGGGGTTACACCGAGACCCTTAGGCCTAACCGGCGGCGCTGGCTCGGGTTTCAATCGACTCATCCTGCCCCCTAAGTGTAAGGCGATCCGCCGACTGACGGGTTTCGTTGGGCTTCTTAGCAGACAGCTGGGTTTCAACAGATGGGCAGCCCCTCGACGCTCATCGAACCTGCCTAGAAGCTCTTTCAACGGAAGCGGTTCAGGCCGCGAATTTGCCACGGGCAAGGAGCGTGCCGGAAGGCGCAGCGGCTGTTCGCTCAAATCAAGAGGCACGATTGAATGTGACGCGATAGATGACATTCGCGAAATCATCGGATATGAGCAGGCTGCCATCTGGTAGAGTCAAAAGATCCGCGGGCCGACCCCAGGCGCGATTATTCTGCAACCATCCATCGATGAAGGGCGTCAATTGCAGCCGGCCTTCTTTTTCTTCAATCATCACCACCTGGTAACCCGTGTGTCCCGCCGATTGAGATCGATTCCAAGAACCGTGGAGCGCAATGAGCGCTTGGTTTTGATACGCCTCAGGAAAGGACTCACCCTGGTAAAAGGTCATACCCACCGGCGCCACATGAGGGCCTAATGAGACGGCAGCGGATTCAAAGGTCAGGTCCCCCGCGCGGCCACCAAATTCAGGGTCGAGTACCGAAGGGTCATGCACGAAGGGATAGCCAAAATGCAGTCCGGGCGCTGGCGCGATATTGAGCTCGCAGGACGGCGTATCATCCCCCATTCGATCTCTGCCGTTATCGGTGAACCAGAGAGCACCGGTTTCCGGGTGCCAATCAAAGCCGACGGAATTGCGAACGCCGCGAGCAAAGATGCTGGGTGCACGATCTGGTTGGTCCACATCCATGGTCAGGATGCTGGCGAATCGCTCATCGTCTGATAGACAAATATTGCAAGGTGCGCCAATAGGCACGTACAGCTTCCCATCAGGCCCGAACGCGATGAACTTCCAGCCATGATGTTTCTCGGAAGGGAAGCCAGAGTAGATTGGCTTCAACACGGCCGTCTTGTCGGTCCGAATATCGCGAAGATTCCGCAACGCATAAATGGTGCTGACATCCCCGATGTAAAGGGTGTCGCCCTTAACTGCGACGCCAGAGGGCAGATTCAGTCCCTCCGCGATTACCTTCTGCCAGTCCGCAATGCCGTCTTGATCCAAATCTGCGAGCGCATGGAGTTTGCCGGCGCGACGAGTGCCCGCATAAACGACCCCTTGATTGTCGATGGCGAGTTGCCTGGGGTTCTCCACTTCAGCCCAGACCGCTATGCTAAAGCCGGAAGGCAATGTCAGATGCTCAAGTGGCAAGGCTGCTTGACCATGGGGTGTGATAACCCCAGTCATCAGGATAATGGCGGCTGAGCAGAGCAGATTAAGAGGACGGCGCATCACGGCACGGCTCCAGGGAATTCATGGAAGAAAGCATCATACCGCAAACCGCTAGGGACCAAATCCAAAGTGCCTATCGGCAGTTCCTTTCAGATAAGGGGTTCAAACCACGTCGAAGTCAGCGCGAGATGATTGCGGAGGTCTCTCGGACGTTTGCTGATCCCGCGCCCACGTGTGTAGCCGCAATGATCGAGGCGGGCACAGGCACGGGTAAAACGCTGGCCTATTTGCTGCCTGGGATTGTACTCGCGCAGCAACTTCAAAAGACGTTGGTGGTGACCACCGCCACCGTCGCCCTTCAAGAGCAATTGATTCATAAGGATGTTCCGGAGGTTTTGTCCGCACTGGGACTCTCCCTCAAGGTCGGTTTGGCAAAAGGGCGTCGGCGTTATCTTTGCCTAATCAAACTAGATCAGCTCCTTGATGGGCGAGAGGATGTAGCGCGAATCCCGCCGCTGTTTCCTGACGAAATGCCTCCGGGTGGCGCGATGGGTGAGCCAAAGTTGAGGGAGCTGCTCGATGCCTATATGGAGAAGCGTTGGGATGGCGATCGAGATCACTGGCCCGAAGAATTTGAGGAGAGTGATTGGCGTGCGCTCAGCACGGATCGGGCGGGCTGTACCAACCGGCACTGCCGGTTTTTTAAGGCGTGTGCCTTTTTCTCTGGGCGAGCAGAGCTCGTCCAGGCTGACATCATTGTCGCGAATCACGATCTACTGCTTTCGAATCGGATGATTAACGGAGAAACCCTGCCTGAACCTGAGACATCTCTATTGGTGATTGATGAGGCGCATCACTTCTTAGACAAGGCAAGAGATCACCATGGCCAGGGTGTGGGGCTGGGTGGATTAGCGAGTGCGCTAGAAGCGCTGCCTAAAGTTCTCGAGGCCTATCATGCTTGTGCAGAAGAGGGGCAATGGCTGAGCACGATTGCGGCTCAGGAACAAAAACGACAACTTGAAACGCAGGTTGATGTCGCCCTGGATATGGTTGCCCAGCTTCGGCGCGCACTGAGTGAGTTGATTCATCCGAATGAGGCTCGAAGCGGGAGTCAAGATTTGCAAGGGCGTGCGCCCGGCTTGCGAGGGTCTCGGGAACACCGACTGAAGCATGGTGAGCACCCTCTAGCACTCATTGAGCTTTTTTCTGACTGGCCGGTACCCCTCTCAGCCATTCATCAGTTACTGGACGATGTGCGGACTTCGAGCGAATTGCAGCTGGGTGCTGTTTCACTGGTTTTGCAAAGCCAATTGGAGCAATTGCTCGCAGCGCTTGGTCAATTCATGGGTCGATTAGAGGCGGGGATATCGCTTGCGCGGACCTATATTCACGCGGCGGAGGCACCCGAGGTGCCGGTCGCGCGCTGGGCGCGTGAAGTTGGCGCTGAGCTCTTTGTTGCGGCAACCCCAGTGTCCGTCGCGTCGGACCTGCAAGCCCAGTTTTGGGCACCAGAAGCCCGTGTGGTGCTCACGTCGGCCACGCTGTCGTCCGCGGGGCGATTTGACGTTTTGCAGCGTGATTTGGGGCTGCCAGACACCACATTGACCGCGATTCATCAAAGCCCCTTCGATTATCAGAACAAAGCGAGTCTTCGTATTCCGAACATGCAAAGCTCGGCGAGTGATTTGCACGCGCACACGGAAGAAGTTGCTGCGCTGATGCCGTCATTGCTGATGGACTCGCCCAGTGCGCTGGTCCTGTGTACCTCTTGGCGACAACTGGACGCTGTGGTCGAGGCTCTACCCGAGGAACTGCGGGCGCAATGCTTGATTCAGGGTGAGCACACCAAGAGTGAAATGCTAAAGACGCATCGACAGGCGATTGATCAGGGTCATGCGAGCTATATTCTGGGATTGTCGTCTTTCGCTGAGGGCATAGACCTGCCTGGGCTTTATTGCGAGCACGTTATTTTGTGTAAATTGCCCTTTGCCGTTCCCGATGATCCCATGGGTGCAACTTTAGGGGAATGGTTCGAGGCGCAGGGGTTGGATGCCTTTATGGAATACACGTTGCCGATGGCTGCAGTGCGGCTCGCCCAAGCGGCGGGTCGATTGATTCGATCAGAGAACGATCAAGGAATGCTGACCATCTTAGATAATCGCTTAAAGACAAAGCGCTACGGCCGAACCTTGATTCGTGCTATGCCGCCTTTCAAATTGGTTGAAGTCTGAGGAACTGCCATGACCGAAAATGAGTTAGCGCCAAGCCTTCTCCGCGCTGATTGGCCCTCGGTGATCGAATCTCGCTTGGCTTCCGCTGGCATTGAGGATCATCAGTATGTTGAAGTAGTCATCAAACTTTTCGAGTCGGTGCAGCGCGGCGCTCGATCCGTTGGCGTTGCTGGAAGCCAGGGGAGCGGTAAATCAACCTTAGCCCGAGTCCTCCAAACGCTTTCAGAACCGCTTCTGGGCATGAGATCGGTGGTGTTGAGTTTGGATGACTTCTATCTCACTCGCTCAGACCGATGGTTGCTTGCCTCAGTTCACCCCCTTCTGAAAACAAGAGGCGTGCCAGGGACTCATGAGGTCGATGGCCTTTTGGCGGCCTTAAGCGCTTTGCTCGAGGGTGCTGTCGCTGAGATTCCCCTGTTCGACAAGGGCGAGGATGATAGAAAGTCTCCGGGTCGACTGGTCGGACCCTGCGATTTTGTGATCGTCGAAGGTTGGTGTCTTGGCGCCGAGCCAGAGGCCCAGGGCCGCCTCATCAAAGCCATCAATCCATTGGAAGCTACTGAGGACCGCGATGGCATTTGGCGACAGTATGTGAATGCCGCCCTGGCGGGGGATGCATACCGACGGCTGACTGAGCTCGACTTCTTGTTGTACTTAAAGCCTGGATCCTTCGACCATGTGCTTGGTTGGCGAGAGGCGCAAGAGCAGCGATTTAATCATGGCCAATTGCAAATGAATCGCGCTGAGCTTGAGCGATTCATTGCCCACTATGAACGTTTGACCCGTTGGATGATGGTCGATGTGCCTCATCGCGCGCAGCTCACGGTGACCCTGGATCGAAATCATTGTATCGAGCGCGTTGACGAGAAGCCGCGGGAGCGCGCCAGCAATGTCTCAAGAGAAAGCCAGTAAGCGTATCAACTTTCAATTGATTAGCTCACGCTTCCATGGCGAGAGCCGTGGGGTAACGGGTGGTGGTGCCCGGTATTACGCCGGATTCACACAGACTTTCTGATTCAGTCCTGATTCAGTTTTCGATCGATAAAGTGTCTTCATGGTTCAAAGGCATTGAGGAGATCGTTCCATGAAAAAATTAATCAGCTGCTTGCTCATCTTAACTGCGTTGCCAGCGGCCGCGAGACAAGTCGATTATGTCGAAGCGGATGTGCTCTCTGTTGTGCCAATCATGCAAGATGTTCGTGTGGTCACCCCCGAGCGTAATTGCTGGCAGGAGCGGCGCTACGGCGGTTATCGTGACGATCACGGAGACCACGGCGTTGGGCTGGTGGTGGGCGGCGTTATAGGTGGCGCTTTGGGTCATGGGTTGGGACACAAAAAACGAAATAAGCAAGTAGGCGCGGTTGTGGGTTCGATTCTGGGTGCGACCTTAGGCAATGCGATCTCGGACGATCGAAGACGCCGTCATTCCAGTGAATGGGTTGAGCGCTGCGAGGTGGTCGAAACGCGCCGAGAGGAAACCCGGATTGTTGGCTACGATGTGGAGTACGAGTATGCTGGTGCTATCCATCGGACGCGCCTGGATAGAGATCCTGGTTCAACACTTCGACTGCGCGTTGAACTGCAACCCGTGGGCTAGCGATCGCAGGACTCGCGCTTTGTGTGGCTCATGCGTGCGGTGTGCCCAGTCTAGATGGACGTATCGCGCCGCTAGAGTGGCGTCGAGCTCGTATCGATGGCGCGGTAGAACAGCAAGAGAAATTCAAAGCAGCAAGGGCGCAAGAGAATGAAGCTTCGAGTTAAAGCGAGCCAACTCCTAATCATGGGGTTTTTAGCATGCCAGCTCGCAGCCCAGGCGCAGCCTCTGTTGCAACCTAGCGCGCATCGACTATTCCAGGATCAGCCCGAAAAAGGGAGTGCCTCTTACCCACGTTCAAATGAGACCGAGCGAGCTGCGCGTTTCATGGGTAGCGCCGTCCCCTCAGCGGTCCGCATTGATAACCAGACAGCGATTCAGATGGTGAAATCGAAGTTGAATGACCATCGGATTTTGAATGCGCGTCTGCGATCCGCTGGGGGTGTCGCCCAGTATCAAATCAAGGTGCTTTCTCCTGAAGGTGTGGTTTCAATGATCTATGTCGATGCCTCAACTGGGCGGATATCGGATTAGTCCATGGCAGATCGTGTCTTACTGCTTGAAGACGACGAAACGCTCAGAGGTCAATTGCTTACTTTGTTGAGCGGTCGAGGCTACATCGTCGACGGTTACGCTGATGGCGCCAGCGGGCTGGATCGCGCCTTAGAGGGACACTTCGATATCGGTGTGATTGACCTGGGATTGCCAAAAAAACCAGGGCTGGAGGTGGTCAAGGCACTACGTGCTGCGGGTATTGATGTCCCACTGCTGATTCTGACCGCCAGGACGGATTGGAGCGATAAGGTGGCAGGTCTTGACGCGGGCGCCGACGATTATTTGGCTAAACCGTTTCACCTCGAAGAACTCATCGCCAGAGTAAACGCGTTGTTGAGGCGCGCTCGAGGCGAAGTGCGATCGTCCCTGTCGCTGGGTTCGCTTGAAATCAACGTGCGTGAACAAATCGCCTACCTTGAAGGCCAGGCCATGCCTTTAACAACCTACGAATATAAGTTGCTCCACTTCCTGATGATGAACGCAGGGCAAACGTTGTCAAAGTCCGATCTCGCTGATTACCTCTACGATCTAGATGGCGATCGGGACAGCAATGTGATCGAGGTCCTGATGGGCCGTTTGCGAAAGAAGCTTGCTAGAGCCTCCAGAGCCCCGCGGGTTGAGACCTTGCGAGGGCGTGGCTATCGGCTACGTCCAAGCGAGGAGTGAGCAATCGTTTGCGGTTTGTCTCACTACGGTCACGACTCGTTGGCGCGGCGCTGCTTGGGCTTTCGCTCGCAATGGCCCTCGTTGGGATTGCGCTTGAAAGTGCGCATTCAACGAGCATCGATACCGCTAGAATTGAGCGGCAGATCGCAGAACTGTACGGATTGATCGCCGAGGCTGACGTCTTTGAAGGCCGCTTATCGTTGCCCTTAGAACTGCCCGACCCAGCGTTCAACCGATTGGGTGGCCACCGATTCGCAGGTGTCTTTGATGATGTCGGTCGACTGGTTTGGGCGAGCACGTCTCTGACTTTGCTGGATGATAGGTGGCAGGCTGATCTTCGTCGTCTGCCTGCTACTGTTCGTGGTAAAGCGTCTGCAATCGCGCTAGATCTTGAAGCGGCAGAGTTGTTGGGCCAACGGATGACGATCCGGTGGCAGACCGATGATTTGCAAGGGGATTACACCTTCTTCGTCCTTGAGTCAGCGGAAGTCGTCTTAGCTGAGGTTCGTGCATTTCGGCAACGATTGTGGCTCTGGTTAAGCGCTGCGGTTGGGTTGGTGTTGGTGATGCAACTGTTGATCTTGAAGTGGGGATTAGCCCCTCTTGCAAGGTTTACTCGAGACCTTGAGCGGATGCGAGCCGGCGCCCTGGCTCAATTGCCTGAAGGGGAAGTTCGAGAGCTGAAGCCACTGGCCAATTGCCTGAAGGGGAAGTTCGAGAGCTGAAGCCACTGGCGGGCTTATTGAATCAACTGGTCACGCGGGAGCGAGCCCAAAGTGAGCGTTATCGGCAATCCCTCGCTGATTTGGCCCACAGTTTAAAGACACCGGTCACGATTCTTCGCAATGAATGGACGAGACGTTTTTGCGTCGGAGAGACTCAAGGTCCGGCGTCGGACCTTGAAGATGCAACGCTCAGCCAATTAGACGAAATAGAGCAGAGGATTAGCTATCAGCTAGAGCGCGCGGTGCTGCAGAGCTCTCCGCTGGTCCAGGTGCCGATTGCAGTGGAGCCTATCGTCCAGGGCTTAATTCGGGCGATGAACAAAATGTTCCATGAGAGAACGGTGGTCTGGGACACTGATCTCAGCCAAAACTTGATCCGAGTTGACCCTCGAGATTTGAACGAAATTCTGGGGAATTTGGCTGAGAATGCCGTGAAGTATGGCGCGCAGACGATTCGCATCAGTCTGAAGTATGGCGCGCAGACGATTCGCATCAGTCTGGGTCGGGAGGGCGATGATGCGGTGTTGGAGGTCCAGGATGACGGCCCAGGCATTCCGCTTGAGCGGCGAGCTGAGGTGATGCAACGAGGGCAAAGGGCCGATACGAAAGCCCAAGGCTATGGGATCGGCCTCGACATCGTACGGCAGATCGCAGAGCGATATGGTGCTGAGGTCCAATACAGGACCTCAGAACGTTTGGGCGGCGCCTCTTTCAGTATCCGTTTTGAGGGTTTAGCTCAAATCCCGTTGTGAGTCCCATCACAAAACGGTGCCTTGGCTGTTTTCTTGCAATCAAATCCCGTTGTGAGTCCCATCACAAAACGGTGCCTTGGCTGTTTTCTTGCAACCACAGAAATACAGGGTTTTCGAACTCTCTGCAGTATGCTTCATGGGCAGTAGTTCCGTCCCTTGATGTGAGCCATCACAAAAGGGTTGGTTTGCGCTGCGTCCGCAAGCACACCAGAAGTAAGTTTTTCCTGCTTCGACGTCAACGGCATAGGGCGCTTTTTGTGCGATGACTACGTCACTCATGGGGTTTTCTCCTCTTAGCGTGAACCATGCTACCTTGATGAATTCGTCTTTCACAAGCCATAATGCTGGGCTTTTAATCGTTTGGCCCTCGCGCCACAGCTTTTCATCGGAGTAACACCATGGATTTTTCATTTTCATCTGAGCAAACTCTGTTGCAAGACAGCGTCGAGCGCTTTATCCAAAACGACTACGGGTTTGATCAGCGTCAAAAGCTGACCGCAACAGAGCTTGGCTTCAGTCGAGAGCATTGGGCCCACTTCGCTGAATTGGGCTGGTTGGGTTTGCCTTTTGCCGAGGAAGATGGCGGTTTTGGCGGTACAGCGATCGATACCATGATTCTTATGGAAGCCTTTGGGAAGGGCTTAGTGGTCGAGCCTTACGTGTCCACGGTGCTCATGGCGGGCAGTGCCCTGGCTCGGGCGGGTACCTCCGCCCAGAAAGAAACCCATCTGGCTGCGATCATTGCGGGCGAATGTCTTGCAAGCCTTGCCTACATTGAGCCTCAATCAAGATTCAATCTGAGTCATGTCGTTACCAAAGCGGAGCCAGCAGGGGATGGCTGGGTCATCAACGGCTTCAAAGGCGTTGTTCAAGGCGCGCCGAGCGCTGATTTACTCATCGTGTCTGCGCGGACGAGTGGAGAAGAGCAGTCTGACGCGGGGCTGACGTTGTTCCTTATCCCCGCGGATGCTGAAGGCGTGGCGCGACGTAACTACCCAACCATCGATGGCTTTAGAGCCTCAGAGGTGACGCTCAAAGATGTTCGAGTCGGTTCAGATGCTGTGCTGGGTGACCTCGATGGTGGGTTGTCTGTGCTCCAATATGCGATTGATCAAGGCATGCTCGGTATTGGGTCTGAAGCGGTTGGCGCGATGGAAGTGTTGTACAAGGACACGGTTGAGTATTGCAAAACCCGAGAGCAGTTTGGACAACCCATTGGTAAGTTTCAGGTTCTGCAGCATCGAATGGTGGATATGTTTATCGAGCATGAACAGACTAAATCTCTAGCGTACATGGCCGCCATGCGCTTGGCTGAAGATTACGACACGGCGGCAAGAAAAGCGCTCTCTGCTTTGAAAGTGCAGGTGGGTAAAGGCGGGACCTTCGTGGGTCAAAATGCTGTTCAACTTCATGGCGGTATGGGTATGACCAACGAGCTGAATATTGGGCATTATTTCAAGCGTCTGACCGCGATCGAAACGCTGTTTGGCAACACTGACTTTCATCTTAAGCAATATGCGGCCTTGTCCTAGTCAGTTGATGAAGCACCAGTCAATTGATGAAGCACCGCTGCTAAGGTAAACCGCTGTTGGAGCTAAAGGAGCTGAGTGATGGGGAGTATTCCTGACTGGTTTTGGGAAGCCGTAGATCAAAAGCCGCAAGACCATTATGTGGCTCATGGCGACATCGATCTGCATTACCTGTCCTGGAATGAAGGGGGGCAAAGGGATCTGCTCTTTATCCATGGTCATAATGCTCACGCGCATTGGTGGGATTTCATTGCGCCTGCGTTTTGCGATGCGTTTCATCCGATCGCGATGGATTTGAGTGGCATGGGTGACTCTGATCATCGCGATGCCTATTCCGCAGAAGACTATGCCGATGAGGTGCTGGCGATCGCAGATGCGGCGGGTTTGGCAAGCAACACGCTAGTTGTGGCGCATAGCTTCGGCGGCATTATGGCGCTCCGAGCCTGCGCAAAATACCCGGACCGTTTCGGCGGCCTGGTTTTGATCGATTCTGGAGCGAAACATCCTGACGATCAAAAAACCAGAGAGCCAGAGCGTTGGTCCAAGCCAAAGATCTACCCAGATTTAGAAATTGCTCGCTCGCGGTTTCGCCTGCAGCCGCCACAACCCTGTGAGAATGAATATTTGGTTCAGCACATCGCCAGACACTCACTTGAATCTATGGACGACGGCTGGGTTTGGAAGTTTGACGAAGAACTGAACTCTAGAATGAATTGGGACATGGATCCAGCCGCTGACTTGGCGTCGATTCGAATGCCTATGGCGCTGATCTATGGCGCAAACAGCGAATCTTTCAGCTCGAAAAGCGCAGAGCATATGGCTTCGCTTGCTTCAGGTCTTGAGGTCATTGAGCTCGCGGATGCGCAGCATCATCTTTTCCTCGATCAGCCCGAGGCGTTTACGAAGGAACTTCGAAGCATCTTGACCCGCTGGTCAACTTAAGCTCAGCGATAAGATTGATCCAATTGAAGCGCCCGTGCTTCCCGTGAAAAGTGCGTCATCGCTTATTGCCTTGCACTAGGGAGGCCCGGGCTCACTGGGCTTTGTCCAAGTGATTCTCTTGAGTGCCTCGCTCGCGTGATGGGTTGCGCTGTGTGAGAGCCCACGCCTTCCGTTGAAATATGAATCCGTGCTTGGGTTTTGGCCGAAGGGCCGCCTGAGAGTGCCGGTCGGCAGCCTCAACCTGGCACCACGCCTTTGAGTGAATCTGAACAGGCCTCGGCCATTCTCATTTAGCGCAAAAAAAAGGAGCCCGAAGGCTCCTTTGTACAGTCCCTCATGGATCTAGCAAGCTTCGAAAAGGCCTGCCGCGCCCATGCCGCCACCAATACACATGCTGACAATACCGTACTTCTTATTACGCCGCTGCAGCTCGCGAACCAGGTGACCCGTTAATCGAGATCCTGTCATCCCAAACGGGTGACCAATCGAGATTGAGCCGCCGTTCACATTATAGATTTCAGGGTCGATTTCAAGGCGGTCTCGCGAGTAGACGCACTGAGATGCGAAGGCTTCATTAAGCTCGACAAGATCAATGTCGTTGATCGTCAGGCCATTGGCCTTGAGCAATTTAGGAATTGCGAAGACCGGACCAATGCCCATTTCATCGGGCTCGCACCCTGCCACTGTCCAACCGCGGAAGTAAGCTTTCGGTTCCAGACCGAGTTGTGCTGCTCGCTCAGCGCTCATGACCAGAGTCATCGATGCGCCATCAGAGAGCTGGGACGCATTGCCCGCAGTCACCGTGCCATTTTCTTCAAACGCCGGCGGCAGTTTTGCCAAGCCCTCTAACGTGGTATCAGGGCGGTTGCATTCGTCGGAATCACACACACCATCGACGACTTCCGTTTCCTTGGTCTCTTTGTTGATGATCTTTTGCCACTTGACTTGCATGGGAACAATTTCGTCAGAGAAGAGGCCCGCTTGCTGAGCGGCTGCGGTCCGCTTTTGGCTTTCGAGGGAGAACTCGTCTTGGTACTCACGTGTCACATTGTATCGACGTGCAACCACTTCTGCGGTGTTTCCCATGGCCATGAAGATGTCGGGTGACTTCTCAAGGATCGTGGGGTGTTGCTGAGACTTTCCAGGCGTCTGCCGCGTGCCTGCGGAAATGGATTCAACACCGCCAGCAATCATGATTTCAGAGCAGCCGCTCGCGATTTGGTTGGCCGCGAACGCAATAGAGTTGAGGCCAGAGGAGCAAGCACGAGAAATCGTGCTGCCTGCGGTGGTGACGGGCAAGCGCGAGAGAATCACGGCCAGGCGCGCGATGTTGCCACCTTGCTCTCCCGTCTGGCTTGCAGCGCCGACGATCACGTCCTCAACTTCTGCTGGATCAATTTGTGGGTTTCGGTCCAGGAGGGCGTCAATACAATGTGCCACCATGTCATCTGGACGGGTGAGGTTAAAAGTCCCGCGGAAGGACTTGGCTAAGCCGGTCCTAACGCTGTCTACGATTACGACGTCGCGCATGAATCGATCTCCCGAATAGGTGTTTGTGAGCGAAGGGGCATTGTGCACGCAAATGAAATTGAATGACAGCCCAAGCCTTGGGCGCCAAA
>Ga0181588_10001038_pt1 | contig 24770 bp, 22 predicted proteins | sample 071ome_26_FD_148607 | JGI IMG/M metagenome (GOLD analysis project Ga0181588, IMG submission 148607) | Coastal salt marsh microbial communities from the Groves Creek Marsh, Skidaway Island, Georgia - 071409BT metaG (spades assembly) | ecosystem: Environmental > Aquatic > Marine > Intertidal zone...
AAAGTCCACCTCGTCACTTGCGCGGTGAATGCAGCGCAGAATATTGAAAAATGCGTTGAGCGTTGTGGGCTGACGGTAGACGGCATCATCCTCGAGCAATTGGCATCGAGTTATTCAGTCATTACCGAGGATGAACGCGACCTCGGGGTGTGTCTCGTGGATATTGGCGGTGGCACCTCCGATATCGCGATCTTCACAGACGGATCTATCCGCCACACGGGCGTTATTCCCATCGCGGGTGATCAAGTGACAAACGATATCGCGATGGCGCTGCGGACGCCGACTCAACACGCCGAGGAAATCAAAATTCGCTATGCCTGTGCGCTCAGGCAGTTGGCTGGGCCGGACGAGACCATCAAGGTGCCCAGCGTAGGAGACCGTCCGCCGCGTGATCTGTCGCGGCAGTCGCTAGCTGAGGTGGTCGAGCCGCGCTATGACGAGCTATTCACGCTCATTCAGTCCGAATTGCGCCGTTCCGGCTACGAGGAGCTCATTCCCGCTGGCGTGGTGCTCACTGGTGGGACTTCAAAGATGGAAGGCGCCGTGGATTTGGCTGAGGAAATCTTCCATATGCCAGTACGGGTAGGCGCACCGCAATACGCACGCGGCTTGCACGACATTATTCGCAATCCCATTTATGCCACCGCGGTGGGCTTGCTGCTGTATGGCGCGGAGGAAGTCAGTAAGGGCGTGCGCGCCCGACAAGGGTTGGACTCCGAGGATTCGGGCGTGTTTGAGCGCATTAAAGCGTGGTTCGCCCGCCATTTTTAAGGTGAAGGATTTTTTGGGGCTCTGAAGTTTGGAGCTTTTATTAAACGGGGAGAAGATGATGTTTGAACTAGTAGACAGTGCACCACAAAGTGCCGTGATCAAGGTGATCGGCGTGGGCGGCGGCGGCGGAAATGCCGTGCGGCACATGATCGAACACAATGTCGACGGTGTTGATTTTATCTGTGCGAATACAGACGCCCAAGCGCTATCTGATATCGCCTCTAAGACGGTACTCCAGTTAGGTGCTGGCATTACTAAAGGATTGGGTGCCGGCGCCAATCCGGAAGTCGGGCGTGCTGCCGCTCTGGAGGACCGGGACCGCATCGCTGACGCATTGCATGGTGCGGATATGGTGTTTGTCACCGCGGGTATGGGTGGCGGAACTGGAACGGGTGCGGCACCGATTGTCGCCGAAGTTGCGCGTGAGCTCGGTATTTTGACGGTTGCGGTCGTCACGCGGCCGTTTAGTTTTGAGGGTAAAAAGCGTCTCAACACGGCGGAGGAGGGCTTGCGGGAAATCGCGCAGCACTGCGATTCACTGATTACGATTCCCAACGAAAAATTGCTTGAAGTCTTGGGGTCGAATACGTCTTTGCTCGACGCTTTCAAGGAAGCAAACGACGTCTTGCTCGGTGCCGTGCAAGGTATCGCAGATCTCATCATCAGGCCGGGACTGGTAAATGTCGACTTTGCCGACGTGCGCACTGTGATGTCTGAAATGGGTTCCGCCATGATGGGTACCGGCACGGCCTCGGGTGAAAATCGCGCCCGTGAAGCGGCGGAACGCGCGATCAACAGCCCGCTTTTGGATGACATCGATCTCAGTGGTGCGCGGGGTATTCTGGTGAACATCACCGCAGGTCTGGATTTATCTCTGGGGGAATTTTCCCAGGTTGGCGAGACCATTGAGGACATCGCCTCAGAGGACGCTACTGTTGTTGTAGGGACAGTCATCGATCCGGAAATGACCGATACGCTCAAAGTGACGGTAGTGGCCACCGGACTTCGCAATGCCGAGGCGCGCCCGGCGCTAACCACCGTGGAGCCGACGGTGGCCAAGCGCCCGGTCGTGGGTGGGTCGGATTACGACGACTACGATTTGCCGCCGGGCAAGCGTCAACGTGCGGGTGTTGCTATGGACGGGCAGGCCGCGCTAAAAATCGACGGCGATCTCGATGAGCAGTTGTTTGATGTGCCTGCTTTTCTGCGTCGACAAGCGGACTAAGCCGTTGTAAAGCTTTGATCGTGGTTAATAATCAGAGCTAGAAGGCTGGATTGCGACAGCGCGCCCTAGTAAGGTTTTGCCTTCAGTAGAGAGGTATGGCCATGCTTCGGCAACGCACCCTGCGAGAGTCGATCAAATCGACGGGCGTGGGTCTCCATTCCGGCAACAAGGTGCAGATGACGTTGAGTCCTGCGCCCGTGAACACGGGTATCGTGTTCCGTCGCACCGATCTCAGTCCGGCCCGGGAAATCCCCGCCCGGGCGGACTGGGTCGATGAGACAGACCTCTCTACCAGCCTGGGTTCCGATGAGGGACAGGTCACGACTGTCGAGCACTTGCTCTCTGCACTCTGCGGTTTGGGCATCGACAATGTCTATATCGAGCTTGATTCCGCTGAAGTACCCATCATGGATGGATCGGCTAGCCCTTTTGTTTACTTGCTCCAAACTGCAGGCGTACACGAGCAGTCCGCGGCCAAGCGGTTCATCAAGGTGCTGGAGCCGATCGTGGTTACGGAAGGCGACAAGTCCGCCGCGCTGAGGCCCTATGATGGCTTTAAATTGACTTTTCAAATCGATTTTGACCATCCGGTCTTTCGCGAGCAGGCGGGACAGGCGTCCGTAGAAGTGAGTAGCGAAGCATTTATTCGCGATATCAGTCGCGCTCGGACATTCGGTTTTGTTCATGAGTTCGAATACATGCGCTCGCGCGGATTAGCACGCGGTGGCAGCGTGGATAACGCAATTGTGATCGACGACTACCGCATACTGAATGAGGGCGGATTGCGTTACGAAGACGAATTCGTCAAGCATAAGATGCTCGACGCTTTGGGCGATTTGTATCTGGCGGGTCACCAAATTATTGGCGAGTACGAGGGCATTAAATCGGGCCACGCACTCAATAATCGCCTCGTACGGGCGCTCTTCTCCCAACAGCAGCGATGGGAGTGGGTGACTTTCGAAGACGAGGCAGACGCTCCCATCGACTGGTCGTTACCCGCGGACCTGCAGCTGGCCTAAAATCACGCCTGATGGCCATTTTCGATGGCCGGCGGTGGTTCCCCTGACCCCGCGGAAATGGCATAGTGCCGGCTTCGAATTTTACGACACCTCGACTTGAAGCTGATTTTCCTCAATCGCCGTGCGGCGTCACGCACCATAGAGTTCGGGAAGTGGGGCTGGGCCTTGCTTTCGGCGTGCTTTATCGGTGTGCCGATTGGCCTGGTCAGCGTTAGTTATCAGCTGGGTTTTGGCGATGGTATTGCATCGGAACAAGCGGCCCGAGTATCCGCGCAAGAGCAGCAGGCGACTGATCGAGCCCACGCGCTGGCGCAGATGGGCGTTGAGGCGCAGTCGAGACTGACCGCCATGACCCGGCGGTTGGCGACGCTTCAGGCCCAAGTGACGCGCCTGGACGCTTTGGGTAGCCATTTGACTGATCTCGCGGGTCTCGAGATGGGGGAGTTCGATTTTTCAGGGCCCCCGGCGCTCGGTGGGCCGTCGTTACCTCTGCCTGAATCTGCGGGGCTCTCGGTTGCCGATGTGCAATCGCAGCTCGGCGAGCTCAATGCGGTATTTGCGCGTCGAGAGGTGCAGTTCGATATCCTCCTTGGACTGCTCGGCTCAGAGCAAATGCGGGCGGAGGCTACCCCATCGGGCAGGCCGATTCGCTCGGGCTGGCAGTCGTCCGCGTACGGTAAACGCATCGACCCGATAACAGGCGCCCCCGCTTGGCACGACGGCGCAGACTTCGCCGGCCGCGAAGGTTCCGACATCCTCGCAGTGGCGAGCGGCGTGGTCAGTTGGAGCGGCTACAAGTCGGGCTACGGCACCATGGTCGAGGTCGCCCACGGTGACGGACTCAGTACCCGCTACGCCCACAATCGCGAAAATGTGGTCGAAGTGGGAGATCTGGTGCGCCGGGGCGATGTGATTGCGCTGATGGGCAACACGGGTCGGTCTACGGGTCCTCATGTTCATTTCGAAGTCTTTAAAAATGGTCGCGCTGTCGACCCCGCGAGCTATATTCGCCGCACGCATCGCTGAAGGGTGAGTTGAGGCGCCGGGCGCCTGTTTGTCGATTCCCTTAAACCCAGCAGTGAGATTTCCATGTTGTTGTCTACCCTGAAGAAGATATTCGGCACCCGAAATGATCGGGAGCTGAAGCGTATGGGCAAAGTGGTCGCCCGAATCAACGCATTGGAGGAGGGTATGCAAGCCCTCGACGATGCGGCGCTGCGCGCCAAAACCGAAGAATTTCGCTCTCGACTGAGTGAAGGCGAGACGCTCCAACAGCTGCTGCCTGAAGCCTTTGCCTTGGTTCGTGAGGCGGGTGTTCGTGCTTTGGGAATGCGGCATTTTGACGTGCAGCTGATCGGTGGGATGACGCTGCATGACGGCAAGATCGCGGAGATGCGCACTGGCGAAGGGAAAACGCTGGTGGCGACACTGCCCGCTTACCTCAACGCGCTACCGAACCACAGTGTGCACCTCGTCACCGTTAACGATTATCTGGCCGGCCGTGACGCCGGTTGGATGGGTCCACTTTACGAATTTTTGGGCCTCAGCGTCGGGGTTGTGCGCTCGGGTCAATCTGCAGAAGAAAAGCGCGCGGCTTATGCCTGCGATGTGGTTTACGGCACCAACAATGAATTTGGGTTCGATTACCTGCGCGACAACATGGCTTTTAGCATGGCGGATAAAAGCCAGGGCAAGCTGGCTTTTGCCATTGTCGACGAAGTCGATTCGATTCTGATTGATGAGGCGCGCACACCGCTCATTATTTCGGGCGCGGTTGAGGACAGCTCGGAACTCTACAAAACGATCAATCGGTTGATTCCCAAGCTAACGCAGGAGGTAGAGGAGCAAGAGGGTGACTTCACAGTTGACGAGAAGCAGCGCAGTATCGAATTAACCGAGGCCGGCCACGAAAAAGTGGAAGGGATGCTTATCGAGGCCGGTTTGTTGCAGGGAGACGACTCCTTGTATGCCGCGACAAATCTTGGCTTGTTGCACCACGTGCATTCAGGCTTGCGCGCGCACGTGCTGTTCCATCGGGACGTCGAATACATTGTGCAGGAAGGGCAGGTTGTCCTGATCGATGAGCATACGGGCCGAACCATGCCGGGCAGACGTTTGTCCGAGGGTTTGCATCAAGCCATCGAAGCCAAGGAAGGCGTGCGGATCCAGAGCGAAAGCCAGACCCTCGCCTCGACCACCTTCCAGAACTTCTTTCGACTTTACGACAAGCTGTCGGGAATGACCGGTACCGCTGATACCGAGGCGTTTGAATTTCGCCAGATTTACGGTCTCGACTGTGTGGTGATTCCCACTAATGTGCCCATGCGACGCGATGACCTTAACGATCTCGTTTATCTGACGCGGGAAGAGAAGTTCGAGGCCATTATTGAGGACGTTCAGTCATGTATCGAGAGTGGCGCACCGGTCTTGGTGGGTACGGCGTCGGTTGAGACCTCGGAGGAGTTGTCACAGGCGTTCCAGAAAAAGGGCATCGAGCATAAGGTGTTAAACGCCAAGTACCACGAGCAGGAGGCTGAGATCATTGCCCAGGCCGGGCGCCCCGGTGTGGTTACCATCGCGACCAATATGGCCGGCCGTGGTACCGATATCGTGCTTGGCGGTAATTTGGAGGCGGAGTTGGTTGCGCTGGGTGAGGGTGTTGACGACGCAACCCGGCAATCAGTCACCGCGGAATGGCAGTCGCGGCACGACGCGGTGATTGAAGCCGGTGGCCTGCACATCCTCGGTACCGAGCGGCACGAATCCCGACGTATCGACAACCAATTGCGGGGTCGCTCAGGGCGCCAGGGCGATCCCGGGGTCTCGCGTTTTTATCTGTCGTTGGAAGACAACCTGATGCGTATTTTTGCGTCGGATCGGGTAAAGAGCTTTATGCAGGCGCTGGGCATGGAGCGCGGTGAAGCTATCGAACATCGCATGGTGACCAATGCGATCGAGAAAGCACAGCGCAAGGTGGAAGGGCGAAACTTCGATATCCGTAAGCAGCTACTCGAGTATGACGACGTCGCTAATGATCAGCGGCAAATTATTTACCGCCAGCGCGACGAACTGCTGTCCGAGGAAGAAATCAGTGACACCATCACCGCTATTCGCGAGGACGTAGTTAATGACGCGATTGACGGTTTTATTCCGCCGATGAGTGTCGAGGAGCAGTGGGATATTCCGGGCTTGGAGAAGCAGCTGGAGGCTGAATTCGGCCTTATGCTCTCCGTGGGTCAGTGGCTCGACGAAGACGACACGCTGCACGAGGAAACTTTGCGTACGCGTATCACCGGTGCGGTACAGGCAGCCTACGATGAAAAAGCGGCGGGTATCGGACCGGGCATGCGTCAGCTCGAGAAGCAAATCATGTTGCAGGTTTTGGACACGCTGTGGAAGGAACACCTGCAGGTGATGGATCAGTTGCGGCAGGGGATTCACTTGCGGGCTTACGCCAACAAGAACCCCAAGCAGGAATACAAGCGCGAATCCTTTGCATTATTTGAAGGGCTGTTGCAGCGCTTGAAATACGAAGTGGTGCGCTTCCTCAGCCACGTGCAGGTGCAGCGCTCTGACGAGGCGGCTGCACTGGAGCAAAAGCGGCGAGAAGCGGCGGCCAAGCAGCAGATGGCGTTTGAACATGCTGAAGCGGGGTCGGCCGTACCGACCGCTGATGGCGAGACGACACCGCCCGCGGCGCAACCAATGACGCGCGCACAACCCAAAGTAGGTCGCAACGATCCTTGCCCCTGTGGCAGCGGCAAGAAGTACAAGCAGTGCCACGGTGCGCTTAGTTAACGCGATAATTGCAGGTCGTTCGTGGCGTCTGGGTGAGCTGTCATGAGTCAGTCCGTTGCCGGTATTCAGCTGGGCGTCGCTCAGGCGGGCATTAAAAAACCCGGCAAAGATGATTTGCTCGTAATCGCGCTGGCTCCGGGGACTAGCACGGCGGCGGTATTCACGCAAAATGCGTTTAGCGCGGCCCCGGTGCGGCTGGCGCGGGATCACCTCGCTGCCTGCGACGGCCAACCGGCCTATCTATTGGTAAATACCGGTAATGCGAACGCGGGCACGGGTGAGCCCGGCATGGCAGCAGCGCAAGCTACCTGCGATGCAATGAGCCACTTGCGAGGCTGTGAAGCGCAGCAGGTACTGCCATTTTCAACAGGCGTCATCGGTGAGTTACTGCCCGCAGAACGTGTCAGTGTAGCCTTGCCCGCTGCCATCGATAATTTGTCCGAGGACAACTGGGTCCGTGCGGCTTCGGCGATTCTAACGACCGATACGCGGGCCAAGTGCCGCAGCGTCGCGGTCGAGTATGAATATCAGCGCTGCGTGATTACCGGTATCGCCAAGGGCGCGGGTATGATCTGCCCAAACATGGCAACGATGCTGGCTTTCATCGGCACCGATGCAAAGATCGATGGCGCGACATTGCAGCAACTGCTCACTGATGGCGTCGCAGCGAGTTTTAACCGAATTACCGTTGATGGTGATACGTCAACCAACGATGCGGTGACGTTATCGGCCACCGGTGCCAGCGGTGTTGTGATCGCACCAGGATCTGCGGCGCACGCCGCATTTGCGGATGCATTACAGTCACTCATGATCGAGCTGGCCCATGACGTCGTGCGCGATGGCGAGGGAGCGACCAAGTTCGTTCAAATCCGGGTCACTGGGGGCGAGACGCGAGCGGCCTGTGATCAGGTTGCCCGCACGATCGCGCACTCACCGTTGGTAAAAACCGCCCTGTTCGCATCTGACCCCAACTGGGGGAGGATTCTTGCTGCTATTGGGCGTGCGGGCTTGGAAGGCCTTGATACCGCGCGGGTCTCGATCGCGATTAACGACACATTGATTGCCGAGGGCGGGGCTCGAGCGGCGTCTTACACCGAAGAGCAAGGTCAGCAGGCCATGTCCAAGGACGACTTGACGATCGATATCGCGCTCAATCGGGGTGAAGCCGAGGCGCTCATTTGGACCACCGATCTCTCTTACGATTACGTCAAGATCAATGCGGAGTACCGCACCTGACGATGTCCGTTATCACCGTTGCGGTTGGCATATTGATCGACAATGCAGGGCGCGTCCTCATCACCCAGCGAGCGCGTGAGGCGCATCAAGGCGGTTTGTGGGAGTTTCCGGGCGGTAAGGTTGAGGCGGGCGAGGACGTCGTTGTTGCGCTAGCGCGCGAGCTTCAAGAGGAGCTTGGTGTGGCGGTGGAGACGAGCACCCCGTTCATGCAAGTCCCACACGATTATGGCGACAAGCAGGTGCTACTTGATGTGTACCGGGTGACACAGTGGCGAGGAGAGGCCCGCGGTCTCGAGGGGCAGCCGCTGGCCTGGCAGTTACCCGCGCACTTGCCGGCGTGGCGCTTTCCTGAGGCCAATCGCCCCATTCTAGATCGATTGATAAAACTCTAAGCGATCGTCGCGCGTGACAACAGCGTCTCGTGCAGTAAGGCGGCGCGCGTGTGCAGTGATTCCAGCGTGCCACTGTTATCAATCACAATATCGGCGCGCGCGATACGAGACTCCCGATCCAACTGCGCCGCCATAATTTGTTCGACCAAGGCCTGATTATTCTGGTCCCGCGCCATCGTGCGCTCGAGCTGTATCGATTCCGGTACGTCGACGACCACGCTCAGATCCACCATGGACGATTGCCCGCTTTCCAAGAGGAGCGGCGAACTCAGCACTGCATAGGGAGAATCCGCTGTGCTCAGTTGTCGCGCAATTTCCTCACGAATTCTGGGATGAGTAATCGCCTCCAGCGCCTTGCGATGGCGCTCATCGCTGAAAACGAGCTTGCGAAGCGCAGAGCGATCAAGTCGGCCTGCGGCGTCTAGATACTCTGATCCAAATTGATCAACGATTTCCGCAAGCGCCGGCTGGCCGGGTTCGACGATAATTCTGGCGACAATATCTGCATCGACGATGGTCACGCCTTGCTCGGCCAGCCAATCCGTCAGTGCGGTTTTCCCGCTGCCAATGCCGCCCGTGATGCCGACTTTCAGCACCTCAGGGAGCCACCAATCGTAGGTATTGGGTAATCAGAGAATCACCGTAAAACAAGGTCAGCAAGCCCGCGCCTGCCAGATAGGGCCCGAAGGGCATCGGCGTGTCACGCCCTTGGCGCTTGGCAATCAAGATGGCAATCCCTAGTGCCGCACCCACGAAGGATGATAATAGGATCATCAGGGGCACGGCCTGCCAACCGAACCATGCGCCGAGCGCGCCGAGCAGCTTGAAGTCGCCATAGCCCATTCCCTCTTTTCCTGTGGTCAACTTGAACAACCAGTAAACGCTCCACAGTGCGCCGTAACCCAAGATCGCGCCGAGCACGGCGTCAGGGAGCGGCGCCCATGTCTCCAGCAAGTTAACCGCTAGACCGAGCCAGAGTAGCGGTAGGGTGATGTTGTCAGGCAATAGCTGGGTATCGAGATCGATCCCGGTCAGCGCGATCAGTGCCCAAATGAGGATGAGCGCACTGGCAGACTCGAAGCCAAAGCCAAACTGCCAAGCGGCCAACCCTGATAGCACGCCCGAGATAAGCTCCACCGCCGGGTAGCGAGCGGATATGGGCATGTTGCACTGCGCGCATCGCCCGCGCAGTAACAGCCAGCTGATTACCGGGATGTTGTGCCAGGGTTTGATCGCAGTACCGCAGCCCGGGCAGCATGAGCCGGGTTGAGAGAGTGAGATGGGCGTCTCTTCAATTGCGGGTTGCTCAAGAAACTCATGGCATTCCCGTCGCCAGGATTGCTCCATCATGCGCGGTAACCGCAGAATCACCACATTGAGAAAGCTGCCTAGGATCAATCCCAACAGAGTGCAGGAGAGCGTGAAGAAAACTGGGTCAGAAAGCGCGATCAGCATGGCGTGGGCTATCCGGATTGTTGCTCAGATAACCGAGCCGAGCATAAAAATCGGCAGGTACATGGCAATCATCAGTCCGCCAATCAGGACGCCCAGTATCGACATAATCATGGGCTCTAGGAGGGAGCTTAAGCTGTCTACTGCGTTGTCTACTGCTGCCTCGTAATGGTCAGCGACCTTTCCGAGCATGTCGTCGAGTGATCCTGATTCCTCTCCAATGGTGGCCATCTGTATCAGCATGTTGGGGAATAACCCAGTTGACCTCAGCGAAAGATTGAGCGCCATGCCGCCAGAAACGTCATCTTTTACTCGCAGAATTGCATAAGCGTATATCGCGTTACCCGCCGCCCCGGCGGTCGACTGTAAGGCCTCAACCAGGGGCACGCCGGCAGCAAAAGTTGTGGAGAGCGTGCGAGCGAAGCGGGCGATGACGGCGTCATGCACGACAGAGCCCAGCACCGGGAGTTTGAGCATTGCTGCATCAACCGCGTCGGCAAATTTCTGATTTCGCTTTCGCGCTATAACGAAGCCATATCCCGCTGCAAGGGAGCATAAAAAAACAATAAACCACCATTCCTGCATCGCCTCAGAAATGCGCAAAACGAAAAGCGTGAAGGCTGGCAAATCGGAACCAAAGCTGCGAAATGTCTCTGCGAAGGTTGGCACAACTTTTACCAGTAGTATCACGGTGACGACCACGGCAACAACGACTACCGCAGTTGGGTAGGTCAGCGCTTTTTTAATTTTTGCTTTGAGTGCTTCCGTCTTTTCTTTGTACGTAGCAATTCTGTCCAGCATGATCTCCAACGTGCCCGAGGACTCTCCCGAGTCTACCAGTGAGCAAAATAGAGAGTCGAAGTACTCGCTGTGGTTGTTCAGTGCTACCGCCAGACTGGTACCCGATGAAACGTCGCTCCGAATGTCCCGGATCAATTTCCTCATGCGATCGTGCTCAGTGCCCTCTGCGACGATGTCGAAAGCTTGAACAAGTGGAACACCCGCCTTAGCCATAGTTGCTAGTTGCCTGGTAAAAATGGCAACGTCCTGCGGTTTGATTTTTTTTGATCCTGAAGAAAACAGCGGTTTCGGTTTTTTCCTTATTTTTTTAGCTATCACGCCTTGCTTGCTGAGTGCGATACGCGCCAGCGGCAGGGATTCGGCATTGATTTCACCTTGGATCTTGCGGCCATTTTTGTCGCTGCCTTGCCAGGTAAATACGATTTTTTCTCTGGACGTTTGTGCCATTGAGTAGTTCTATCAGTCCGTCGTCACGCGGCTGACTTCCTGCAAGCTGATAAGTCCAGCCGCACATTTTTTGATGGCAGAGCGGCGGAGATCATCAAAACCTGACTTTCTCGCCACTTTGTCGAGCTCAATTGAGTTCCCTCCCTCCATAATCACCTGGGAAATTTCCTTAGTAATTTTTACCACCTCGTAGATGCCGATTCGGCCCTTGTAGCCTTCGCTACAGTTTTTACAGCCCACAGGGGCTTTTATGGTCGCGGTCTTCAGTTGGGCTTTTGTAAAGCCCAGTTCCAGCAGAGCCTCTTCCGGGATGTTTGTCTCGGGCACCGCGCATTCCGTGCATAGTCGTCGGGCTAATCGTTGGGCAATTATCAGACTGACCGATGCTGCGATATTGAACGCTGGGACACCCATATTGAGGAGTCGCGTCACCGTTTCGACTGCGCTATTTGTATGCACTGTCGAGAGCACCAAGTGGCCTGTCTGAGCCGCTTTTACGGCGATCTCTGCTGTTTCCAGATCTCTGATCTCCCCGACCATGATGACGTCGGGGTCTTGTCTGAGAAATGATCGGAGCGCCTCGGCGAAGTTTAGGCCGACCTTTGGGTTGACCAGTACCTGATTGATGCCGTCGATGTGAATTTCGACGGGGTCCTCCGCGGTCGAAATATTCCTTTCGGGTTCATTGAGCAACTGTAAGCCGGTATAGAGCGAGACCGTCTTGCCTGAGCCCGTTGGACCGGTCGCTAGGATCATGCCCTGCGGCCTAGATAAAGCTTCCATAAAGAGCTTCTGCTGGCTCTCATCGTATCCGAGCGCTTCGATACCCACCTTTGCCGAGGCAGGGTCCAGTATTCTGAGAACAATTTTCTCTCCGAACATGGTTGGCAGTGTATTGACGCGGAAATCGACGGCGCGGCGCTTTGAGACTTTGATCTGGATACGGCCGTCTTGCGGTACGCGTCTTTCAGAAATGTCCATTCTAGACATGACTTTGAGTCTGGCCGCCAGACGCGGCGCAAGTTGTTTGGGCGGCTTGGTCACTTCTCGTAAAACGCCGTCGGTCCTAAAGCGAATTCGATATTCAGTCTCGTAGGGTTCGAAATGAATGTCCGATGCACCTTGCTTGATTGCGTCCAACAAGACTTTGTTAATGAACCGCACAATCGGCGTCTCGTCGGCGGCTTCGGAGAGCTCGCCCTGATCGGGTTGCTGTTCTTGAACCTCTAGCTCATAGTTGGCCTCAGATTCCAAGGCGTCCGACTCAGTGTACAAGGCGCTCGTTGCATCAATTTGGCGATTGATGAAGCCTGTGAGTTGCCCGTCGTCAACCAGTACCGCTTCTGTGGTGTACCCCGATGCAAATCTCAGCTCGTTTAGCGCCGCGGAATTCGTAGGGTCAGAGATGCCGACAAATAAGCGCTGAGCGCGCGTGTAAAGGGGCACCGCATGCTGCTTCAGCATGAATTCTGCATCAATCAAATGGAGTGGCATCGAAAGAGGATCAACCGCGCTTAGTTCAATTACTGGGAGGCCAAATTCGAGCGCTGCCTCTTGAGCGAGCTGATTGCTATCGATTACCTGATCTCTGAGGAGCTGTTGGTAGATCGTTCTCCCCGCGACCCTAGCTTCAGCGGTAATTTGTTGGGCTTTTTCAGCGTCAATTACACCTAGACGCTCCAGTCGAGCTGCTAGACCGGCCGATGCTGGAGTCGCCGTAGCAATGTTAGGCACTGCCGCACACCGCAAACTGACTTGGCGATCCTGCCTTGCGCGGTTGCCGGCGGTTTCTTAGTTGCATTCGCTGATCCTCTATGGTTCTAGATCAGGACTAGCAGAGGCCAGCGGCCATACAACTTCCGCCTTCGCGCCATTCAACCGGAGGGGTGGTACCCTGGGGCGTCAAGGTGTAAGTCTTGCTGTCGATTTCGGCCGTCCCCGTTACGGTAATAACTCCGTTCACCACGGTGACGCTCGATACGACACCTGCCGCAGTCAGCATCGCCGGCGGAATACCGCAGGCTCCCGCATTGATGTCGGACAGCGCCAGTGTCGCTCCCGCCCGACATGCGGGTGAATTTTTCTGAATCGCCATTGCAATCGCCGACTTGAAGGGCGCCGCAGCTGAGATCGCTTCGGCAAATTTGGCCTTTTTGGTATAACTTTCGTAGGCGGGTAGTGCTAACGCGGCAAGCAACCCGATGATGGCGATGATGATCATGAGTTCTATCAGCGTAAAGGCTTTTTGGTATTGCTTCGTAATGCCCATGGTTCCACCGGTCTAGTGTAGTGACGAAATCTTTATAGGATGATATCAAACCGTTCGGCTTCAACTAGGGTGAAAATTGCTTTTTGGGGTGTTTAACTCAAGTCAGAGCCGAGCTGTTCAGGCAGCCCCCCGGGAAGTCGCTCGGGGCGCACAAATGCCGCCCCGAGCCTCGTATCGGCAGGGTCTGGTGATCCGTTAGCAAAGACCTGCAGCGACACATGAACCACCCTCGGTCCAAGTGACGGGTGGCGTTACGCCATTGGGCGTCAAAGTGTAGGTCTTGGAATCGACCTCAGCAGTACCCGTGACTGTCACGACACCATTAGTAACGGTTACACCATTAACCACTCCAGCTGCTGTGGTGATGGCGGGCGCGATGCCGCAAAATCCGGCTTGTAGATCGGTGAGCGCGAGGGTCGCTCCAGCCCTACAAGAAGCTGAATTTTTCTGTATGGCTAGCGCCACAGACGTCTTAAATGGCGCGGCTGCGGCCATGACCTCAGCAAACTTCGCCTTCTTGGTGTAAGTCTGATAAGCCGGGAGCGCGACCGCTGCCAAAATGCCGATAATCGCGATCACGATCATCAGCTCGATCAATGTAAAACCTTTACTGTGTGCTTTCATTTGTCACCTCTATCTTTGCCTTTTTTGTTAGGTACACCAGCTTGCTACTGAGGCGGCGAGCTCGTGATACGGACGCTCCTTGGGAGAAGCCTGCCTAGCTGTATGCACGAAGCGTGCCAAAATTCCGCCGGGCTGATTTAGGCCGTTTCAAAAGGTCGAATGACGGTTTTACAGAAGCCAAATGGAGTAACGAATGACAAAAATTGTCACATAGTGTCGGATCCGACGAAAGAAAGCGCAAGCTGGATGTTCGCGTCATCGATCATTTGTTTCGCGCTTTATCGCTTTTAGCCTGAGCCGGTAATCGTGCAGCACGGGTTCGGTGTAGCCACTCGGCTGGGCGGTACCGGCAAAGACCAGCTCGCAGGCCGCCAGAAACGCCTGGCTGGACTCCTGATTGGGCGCCATGGGTCGATAGTCCGGGTCAGATTGGTTCTGCTCATCCACCACGGCGGCCATACGCGCGAGGGTTTCGCGCACCTGCGCCTCTGACACCACCCCGTGGTGCAGCCAGTTGGCGATGTGCTGACTGGAGATTCGTAAGGTTGCGCGGTCTTCCATTAATCCCACGTTGTGAATATCAGGCACCTTTGAACAGCCCACGCCGTGTTCCACCCAGCGCACCACATAACCCAGAATCCCCTGGGCGTTATTGTCGAGTTCCTGTTGGATCATCTCTGCGGTGAGTGCCTCGCCGCCGCCCAAGGGAAGGGTGAGCAACTCACCCAGTGATCGACGCTGCTTGCCCCCAAGTATTATAGTTTGAACGTCGCTCACCAAGACGGCGTGGTAATGGGTCACGTGGAGCGTTGCGGCAGTGGGTGAAGGCACCCACGCGCAGTTGGCTCCGGCATTGGGGTGGCCGACCTTGGCGGCGAGCATGTCGGCCATCAAATCAGGCATGGCCCACATCCCTTTGCCGATTTGGGCCCGGCCCTTGAGGCCACAAGCCAGCCCCGTATCGACGTTCCAGTCCTCGTAGGCGTTAATCCAGGTTTCGGCCTTCATCGCGGTTTTCGCGGTGACGGCACCTGCTTCCATGCTGGTGTGGATTTCATCGCCGGTGCGATCGAGGAATCCGGTATTGATAAATACCACACGCTCACTCGCGCGGCGAATGCATTCAGCCAGATTCACCGTGGTGCGTCGCTCTTCGTCCATAATCCCGACTTTCAGGGTGTTGCGCGGCAAGCCAAAGAGATCTTCGATGTGCGAGAACAGTGCCACCGTCAGACTGACCTCGTCTGGCCCGTGCATTTTAGGTTTTACGATGTATATGGAGCCGGAGCGTGAGTTGCGGAGCGCCCCCGTTCCCTGCAGATCGTGGAGCGCACAAAAAGTGGTAAACAGGCCATCCATAAAGCCTTCGGGGATTTCTCGCCCTTCGGCGTCCAATATGGCCGGGTTGGTCATCAGGTGCCCCACGTTGCGCACAAATAGCAGGCTACGTCCGGGCAGGGTGAGCGTGTCTCCATCTGGGGTGGTGAAGCTGCGATCGGGGTTCAGGCGTCGGGTCAGCGTCTCGCCACCTTTTTTAAATGTGTCAGTCAGGTCGCCCTTCATGAGCCCCAACCAGTTGCGATAGACCACCACTTTATCTTCGGCATCCACCGCGGCCACCGAATCCTCGCAGTCCTGAATGGTGGTGAGCGCCGATTCCAGACACAGGTCTTTCACACCCGCCGCATCGAGCGCGCCTATTGGATGATTGCGATCAATCTGGATTTCGATATGCAACCCATTGTGCTTCAGCAACACGCTGTCGGGTTGTGCGGCGCTGCCGGTATAGCCTGCGAACTGTTCTGGATCTGCCAAGCCCGCTGCTTCACCTGCACCCTGCTGGATTGCCAGTGTCCCGTCGGTGATGACATACCCGGTGGCGTCTGTATGGGTACCCCCCGAGAGCGGGCAGTGGGTGTCGAGGAAATCCCGCGCCCAGGCGATCACGCGATCGCCGCGCACAGGGTTATAGGCGCCGCCGCGCTCGGCACCGTCGTTTTCGGGAATCGCATCAGTACCGTAAAGCGCGTCGTAGAGGCTGCCCCAGCGCGCATTCGCTGCGTTGAGCGCATAGCGCGCATTCATGACGGGCACCACCAGTTGTGGCCCAGCAATCTGCGCGATTTCCGGGTCTACGTTTTCAGTGCTGATGGAAAAGGGTGCTGGCTGCGGGTGCAGATAGCCGATCTCGCGAAGAAACGTCTCATAGGCCGCGGCATCCCATGCGCTGTCGCGGTGATCACGATGCCATTGATCAATCTGCGTTTGCAGGCGATCGCGCTCGGCCAGCAAGCGTTGATTCTCGGGGCCCAAGGTAGACCAGATATCCGCCACGCCACGCCAGAAGCGATCGACGTCCATCCCCGTGCCCGGTGCAATCTCGTTGACCAGCAGTGCGTGCAGGGCGGTATCAACCTGTAGGCCGGCGCAGTCGATGCGTTGCGACATGATCTAACTCCTTGGGTCTGAGATATGGGCGAATGGGGGTGATATCGGGAGGCGGTACTGTACTCACTCGCCATTATTGATAACAGTGATTTGGACGATACGGGGTATTCGCAGCATTTATTTTTCTAGCCCGGGCGCCTGGCCCAAGGATCGAGCAATGCCGGTAATGAACTGCCGCACCCAGCGATGCGGGGCGTTGTTATGCAGCAGCGGACTCCACGCCATTTTGAGCTCCAGTGGCGGAATAGCGAAGGGGACATCGCGCACCACGACACGGGGGTTATCCCGCTTGAGCCATGTCGCACGCGTCGGCAAGGTGACAATGAGGTCATTTTGTTCGGCCAGCGTCATGGCCGCCTGATAGTGGCGCGTGAAAACGCGGATGCGTCGTTTTTCACCCAACTCCGCCAGTGCGGTGTCCACCCAGCCAAGGCGCTGCACGTCCCCTGGGTCGACCCCGACGCCAACCCCCATGCCGGTTTTGCTGACCCAGATGTGGTCTGCCGCGAGATAGGTCTCCAGTGAAAAGTGCTTCAGTATCGGATTATCGGGGCTCAGTAGACAGGAGAAACTGTCCTCCCACAATGTGATCTGATGAAAAGACTGAGGCATTTGATCAAAGCGGTTGATCACCAAATCGACTTTGCCGCGCTCCACATCGAGAAAGCTCACATCCGAGGGGTTCATAATATCGAGGGTAATGCCTGGCGCATGTTCACGGAGTTGGGTCAGCACGGCGGGGAATAGGGTTGATTCGGCGTAGTCACTGGCCATGATCCGCACCACCATTTGCGCATCACCGGGCGCAAACTCCGCCGCGGGCTGCATGGCGCGATCAACACCCAACAGAATGTCCTTCACGAGCGGCTCGAGTTCCAGCGCCCGTTCGGTCGGCGTCATGCCTTCTGAGGTTCGCACTAGCAATGGGTCATCGAATAGCGTGCGCAGACGCCTCAGCCCGTTGCTCATCGCCGGTTGTGACAGCCCCAATTGATGTGCCGCTTGGGTCACATTGCGCTCGCGCAACAGCACCTCGAGGTAGACCAGCAGGTTCAGATCAATTTGGTTCAGGTTTTTCATATAATGCAGGCAGCGACACAGGTATTCACGCGGTGAATTATAACTCTTTGGTCATACTTTTGCCGTATGGCTGGGGGTTGGTGACAATGCCGACCCCGTCGCCCATCCCACAGGACACAGGACCCAACAATGTACACAGCACCCTTGGATGACATGCAGTTTCTGATCGACGACGTGCTCGACGTCGGCGCGGTGCTGGGTTCGCTGCCGCCCTATGGTGAATTGGGGCTGGGCAAAGACTTGACCACCGCATTGCTGGACGAGGCGGCCAAGTTTGCTGCTGATGTTGTCTCGCCGCTGCGTCGCGTTGGCGATGCGCATCCGTCTCGTTGCAGTGAGGGTGCCGTGACGATTCCCCCCGGCTATGGCGAGGCGATCAGGCAGCTGGGCGAAGGTGGTTGGGTGGGCATTTCGGCGCCCCAGGAAGAGGGCGGCCAGGGGCTACCCGAGTTGTTTGGCACCGCAGCCTGCGAGATGTGGAACAGCGCCGATATGGCGTTTGCGCTCGAGCCGTTTTTGAGTGCGGGCGCGGCGCTCGCGATTTCTGCGCACGCGAGTGACGCGCTGAAATCCCTCTACCTTGAAAAGATCTATGCGGGTGAGTGGTCGGGCACGATGAATCTGACTGAATCCGGGGCGGGCTCGGATCTGGGGCCCATGAAAACCCGCGCTGAGCGCGACGGTGATCACTATCGTATTTTTGGTCAAAAGATTTACATCACTTGGGGTGACCACGACGCCACTGAGAACATTATTCATCTGGTGTTGGCGCGTTTGCCTGATGCGCCCGAGGGTAGCCGCGGCATTTCGCTGTTTTTAGTGCCGAAGTATTTAGTGAATGCAGACGGCTCGTTGGGTGATCGCAACGACGCGTATCCTGTGTCGGTAGAGCACAAGTTGGGCATTCACGGGAGTCCGACCTGTGTGATGGCCTACGGTGACAACGGCGGTGCTATTGGTTACCTGTTGGGGGAGGAGAATCAGGGCCTCGCCTGTATGTTCACCATGATGAACGAGGCCCGTCTTAAAGTGGGTTTGCAGGGACTGGGCGCCTCCGAGGGCGCGTATCAGAAAGCGGTCGCTTACGCGCGGGAGCGTGTACAGGGTGGGGCGCCCATTATCGAGCACGCCGACGTCAAGCGAATGCTCTTGACTATGCGCGCCTTAAACGAAGCGATGCGCGCCCTTGCTTATTCAGAGGCGGTCACAATGGACCTCGCTCACGCGGGGCCTGAATCGGAGCGCGAGTCACAGCAGCGTCGCATCGATTTAATGATCCCTGTGATCAAAGGTTGGCTCACTGAGCTGGGCATGGAGGTGACGTCGCTGGGAGTGCAGGTGCACGGTGGCATGGGCTACGTCGAGGAAACTGGCGCGGCGCAGTATCTTCGCGACGTGCGGATTACCCCGATCTACGAGGGCACCAACGGGATTCAGGCAGCGGATCTGCTGAATCGCAAATTGGGGCGCGATGGTGGCGCCACTATGGAGACGTTACACGAGGAGATAGCTAGCTTCGCACGCGGATTGCAGGGGCATCGTGACGCACGCTTGCAAGCCATTGGATCCAATCTTCTGGGGGCGCTGTCAGATCACGTCAGCACGACTCAGAGACTGCTCGCAACCCTGACTGAGGATCGCTTTAGCGCGCTGGGCGGATCATTCGATTACCTGATGCAAACCGGCTATCTCTTCGGGGGCTGGCAACTGGCGCGCGGCGCTGAAGTCGCTACTGCGATGCTGGAGGCTGGGGATCGTCGGACTTTCGCAGAGCGTAAGATAGGCACCGCACTCTTTTATGTGGAGCGCGTGCTGCCCCGGGCCAGAGCGCATGCGGGTGCGATTGATGCCCCCGCAGAAAGCCTTCGCGCTTTTTCTCAGGACTGGTTCTGAGGTGATCGACGCGTTTACAACCCCCGACTTGTCAGATGCTCATCCGGCGGCGCAGCATCTCGCGTTTCAGTTTCGGCAGTTTGGCTTGCGCCCGCGTTTTGCGGGCCCGGTTTCGACTGTCGCCTGTCACGCTGATAACTCGCGGGTGGCCGAGGCAGTGTCTGAGCCAGGTGCGGGGCGTGTTTTGCTGGTGGATGGGCAAAGTGCTTTGCATCGCTCCTTGCTAGGTGATCGATTGGCGCAATTGGCCGCAGACAACGACTGGGCGGGGCTGGTGATCATCGGGGCGGTTCGGGATGTAGAGGTGATCGATCAGATTGACATCGGCGTGCACGCGTTGGGGGTGTGTCCCGTCAAGACCGAAAAGCGGGACGTTGGCGATCGCGATATTCCTCTCACGCTGCGCGAAGTCACAGTGAACCCGGGTGACTGGTTGTACGCGGATCGCAACGGCGTCTTGATCAGTCAGACGCCTGTGCATTAGCCTCCCCACGTGAGCCTTGGGCGGCCCAAGATTGGGTGTCACCGGTTTCTTTTCCCCCGAGCATTGCTATTCAAACAGTGCTTTGCGCGTACCCGCAGTCAGCGTCTGCGGGTGCATCAGCGCGACATCAGTGTGAGATAAGATAGCGAGATGACAGTGACGTCTGATCAATGGCACATCGACGAAGGGTGGCTCGCTGCGGCGCGCCGGGTCCCGTCCCCCAACTTTAATGCTCGGCCCGCGGGGATCGAGCCCGAGTTGATTGTCATACACGGTATTTCCCTCCCGCCTGGTGAGTACGGCGGCCCCGAAATCGAATCATTGTTTACTAATGGGCTTGACCCAGACGCTCACCCATATTTTGCCGAGATCGCTCACCTGAAGGTATCTGCTCATTTTTTGATCTGCCGAGCGGGGGCGCTGACACAGTTTGTCGCTACCGACGATCGCGCCTGGCATGCGGGTGAGTCCTGCTGGCAGGGGCGTGAAAATTGTAATGATTTCAGTGTCGGTATTGAGCTTGAGGGGTGTGACGATGAGCCGTATTCAGACCACCAATACGAGTCATTGCAATCATTACTCGCCGCTCTGAGAAAGGCATATCCTCGTATCAGAGGCGATGCTATCGTGGGCCACAGTGATATCGCGCCTGGCCGAAAAACCGACCCCGGTGCCGCGTTTGATTGGTCGCGGGTGCAACGCGACTGCGTTGAAGCAATCGAGTAAGCAAGGAGACGCGTGAGCGTGTCGTATCTGATTTTTATCGTAGCTACCGGGCTATTCGTGGTGTTTGGCGCCGGTGGACCGCTGCATCGCGACGGCTGGCTGGCATCGCTGGATCGCCGTATTGATGCGGTCGAGTTGGCTCGGTGGCCAGCGTTGGCGCTTCGCGTCGCCGCGCCACTGATTGTGGCCGCCATTGCGCTATGGGTTTTACAACTATTGCTGGGCGGCCTGGGTGAGGCCATTGTGGGTACTGCGCTGCTGTATTTCGCATGGGGTCGGGGCGATTATCCCACTGAGTTGCAGCGCTTCTTGGCGAGAGCCAGGGTCGGCGATGACGTGGGTGCCGCGATGCTAATTAATGCCTCCGATGCGGATGAGTCGCTGGCGAAGCGGGCGCTGCGGGATTTTGCCTATCGGGGATTCGCCCGGTGGTTTCCGCCGGTCTTTTATTTTTGGTTGTTGGGTCCTTTTGCAGCCGCTGCCTATCGCTTGGTCGAACTGACGAACTCGCGATCAGAAGGGCGCTTTCAAGACCTGTTGCATCTGCTAGACTGGCTGCCCGCGCGTCTGGTATTACCGACCTATGCCATTCTGGGAGATTTTGATCGCACCCGCTCGCTCTTCACTGGTGATGCGCTCGACACTCAGGTCCCCGCGGATGTGTTGTTGGCTCACGGGGTTGAGCATGCGTGGCGCCTGAGTGATACGCAGCTGGCGGCGGCGTCTGATTGCGCTGTGGTCGCGGTGGAGAGCGCGCAAAAGGCCACTAACCGGGCTTGCGCGGTGTGGGTCATTCTGGCGTCACTCGCCGCTTTGGTATAACGCGATCCGTTAGCGAGCCCCTGTCTTTGCAGTACACACTCTCCTGCGCCAATTAACCGGGGTGCGCCTTAAGCACGTTCTCGTAGAGCGCTTGCAATAGGGGGGTCGCGGGGGGGTTGGGTGCCAGATGGTGCAACATCCAGCCCACAATGGATTCGATTTCTGTTTCTCGGCCCAGCTCGACGTCCATGCGCATGGACGAGTGGTTGTTAGCCGTTGCTTCGCAGACGGCCTTTACGCTGGCCGGCAACCGATCGGCAATTTCGGTGGCGTTTCCCGCACCCAGGAGCGCTTGAATCTCACGAACCACCTGCGTGAGTTGAGCATCAAGCGGGGGCTCAAGCAGCGCCCCGTTTGTTACGCGATGAATGGCAGTTAGCGGATTAATCGCTGCATTGATGGCGGCTTTATTCAATAGCGTTGGCTGGATATCAGACTCCCAGTTGAACTCAGGCACGCCGCTTCGCCACACCGTTGTCCAGGCAGGCGGAGTTTCGCTGGATACATGATTCCCCAGTTGGGTGGTGCCGATTCCCGAGACAATGAGCTCCCTCGGCGTGCCATGTCGACATCCCGCCGTGGTGGTGCCGAGCGCCAAGACGGCGTCTCCAATGAGGGGCAGAATTTGCGCAGCGTGTCCCATACCGTTACACAGCACAACCACAACCGTGTCCGGCGAGAGTCGATGCGCGACTGCCTGTACCGCAGTCTCGAGTGCCCACGCCTTGGTACAAATCAGTAGGTGCGACACAGGCTCGCGATGGGTAACCGACTGTTGCGCGAATTGATACTGACCCGTGGCGTCGCCCGACAGCACGATGGTGCGCGGGTCTTCGTCACCGTCGCGCGAAAGTAGTGTGACGGCAGCACCACCTGTTTGTAGTCGACAGGCGAAGAGCCCGCCAATCGCTCCCGCGCCAAGGATGTGCCAGTGGTCTGCCGTCCGAGAGGTCATTCCATCCACCAAGTAGCGGGAGCAGGCGCCAGCGCGGGGGCGTGGCGATGTTGCCATAAGGCGGTGATGAGACGTGCGATGAGGCGGCCGGCGCTTCGCAGCGCAGGGTCATGACCTTCGGGGAATATCGACTGAAATAAGGCGGCGTGTTCCTGAACGGGGAGTTGCTCCTGCGCAATTGCTGCATCGAAATAGCGACTGCCCATCGCGGCATACTCCCAGTCAATAGCCATTAAGACATCGTCCCGACACATCAGATTATCGGAAGTCAGATCGTTGTGGCACAAGTAAGGGGTATCGTGCTCCAGCAGGGTCAACGCGTGGCCGATTTCGGGGGAGGCTAAAATGTCACGCCAGGCTGGCCGTTCGGCGGGTGGGGTAGCCTCCAGGTAGTCGCGCAGGTCCGAGCGCAGTGTCAGGACACGATCGACCGCGGGTAGCGAATGAATCCGGGCAGCAAGAAGACCCAGGGTTTCGCCGGATACCGCGCATGGAGCCGATTTCACGCGTTCACAGACGATGACCTCTTGAGCGCTATCAATGTGGGCGATAGCGGGCGCGATACCTGCGCGTGCCGCCTGCGACCAGATCGTCACTTCCCCCAAGAACCCGTTCGTAAGGTGACTTGTTCGCCGATGGCGCAACCGGATGACCAGCGGCGGATCGCAGTCAAGTGCGTAAATCACGTGTCCACTTCCCTCCGCCAATACCGACCCCAATTCAGGTCGGTTTTGCAGGGATAGATTCCACTGCTGCCAGGCCGACAGCGCCGGTGCTATGCGTTGAGTTGCGCTTGCCATTGTGACCGCCACGTCCGGTAACCAAGCACCGCGAGCACCACATATATGCCGAACAGGCCTGCCGTGAGTGTGAGATCCCGGTGTAGATAGAGGCCGACCGATATCACGTCGATAACAATCCAGTAGAGCCAGTTTTCCAAAAGCTTTTGCGCAACCATCCAGGTGGTCAGCAGTGCCGCCAGCGTCGTCAGCGCATCGACATAGGGCGCGGCGGCGTTGGTCCAGCGCTGCATGGCAAAACCCACAAGTATCGTCGCACCTGCGAGCGCGGCGCAGATGATTAGATGTTGCCGCAGTGGCCAAGTGTGGATCGTGATGCCGTCATGCTCTTTAGACCAAAACCACCAGCCATAGGCCGCCATGACGATGTAAAAGACTTGCAGCATGGCTTCAAGATATAGCTGCACCTGCCAAAAAATAATGATGTAAAGCGACGCACTGGCCGCTGCAACGACCCAACAAAACCGTTGCTGGTAGATCGTGAGAACCACATAGATCAGCGCGAGGACAACGGCAACGACTTCAAGGTCAGTCATGTCACCCTTCAGGACCGATATCCGCAAAGTGTTCTGGAATGAATTTTGCGACCAGCACCTGGCGTCCGAAGGCGGTGTAGCTCGCGCGGAGAGCGTTTTGGATGGCGGCAAACACGGCTTCGTCCTCGCCGCTGATTTGCGTGCTCATGGAGTTGGTGACGGCAACGATATCCTGGTTTTCAAGGAGTCCGTCGATAAAGCCCAAGACGGCAGTTTTAAAGTCCTCTCGCAGGGGGTAGACACTGAGTTCGGCAGTCAATTTCATTGCGTTTGCTCCAAAAAATCGTAGCTGACGGAGACGCCCACCATACGGGGTTCCCCGAACTGACGGTAGGGTTCAACAGCGTACTCTTTCCGTGGATCATTGCCGAACGTGCCGAAGCCCCTGACAAACGTCTTTTCATCAGTAAGGTTTCTGCCCCAGAGCGTCCATTGCCAGGCGCCGAAGCGACCCGTGATGCTGGCATTGACCTGGTGCGACGTGGGCGCGCGCACGCGATGGCGGTCGGAGAAGAAATAGCCGTCGCTACCTGTGACGTCGCCCTGCACCGCCAGTGTGGGCGTCGCTTGCCAAGTGGCGCCCACGACGTATTGCCAGTTTGGCGCTTGGGGCTGATCTCGATCTGATAGATTCTCACCGGGAGCGCTTACATAGTTATCGAAAACAGCGTCTAGCAACCCCGCTGACGCTCGCCAGGAAAGCACATCGTTGGCCGACCATTGCAGCTCCCACTCGAGCCCCTGATGGCGCCCCGCCGCGGCATTGTCTGTGTAGTCAATAAAGGCGGTGCTGCCGTCAGCCCGCGGTATGACCAGCGAGCCTCGGGACTGCTGATCGTCACGATCCATGGTGAACAGACTTACTTTGGATTCCAACCCCCACTGTGGCCACGCCGACTGCCAGCCCAGCTCTAGACTCACCAGCGTTTCGGCTTTAAAGGTGGCCAGTGGCGCAAGGTCGCTTTGATTAGCATATGGTAGTGCGTCTACGC
>Ga0181588_10001043_pt1 | contig 24679 bp, 12 predicted proteins | sample 071ome_26_FD_148607 | JGI IMG/M metagenome (GOLD analysis project Ga0181588, IMG submission 148607) | Coastal salt marsh microbial communities from the Groves Creek Marsh, Skidaway Island, Georgia - 071409BT metaG (spades assembly) | ecosystem: Environmental > Aquatic > Marine > Intertidal zone...
CTTCGATGCGGACAACGGAAGGATCACCGGCACCCCCGGCACCGCTGGCGCGGCCGTGACATACACCGTGACGGCCTCGGCCGCGAACGGCTCGGACACCACCGAGGTGACCATCCGCGTGGTGGACGCCTACACCGAGCCCTCCTTGGGCGGCATGGACATGGCGGCGACGAGCGAGGGCAGCCCGCAAGAGTTCCTCGTCAACGTGGCCCTGAACGACACCGTGCTCGTGGACGATGAGGGCGTGACGTCGGAATGGACGATCACCCCCGACCTCCCCATCGGCATGCACCTCGACAAGGACACGGGGCGCATCTTCGGCACCCCCGCGCTGCTCGATGACGCGCCGGTGGCTTACGTCATCAACGCCAGCACCCCGATGGGCACCTCGGCTGAGGTGACCGTGTGGATGCAGGTCGTTAGCGAACTGACGGTGCCCTTGGACACCGACGGCGACGGCACCCCGGACAGCGAGGACGACGACGACGACAACGACGGCGTGGTCGACAGCGAGGACGCCTTCCCGCTCGACGCGAGTGAATCGGCCGACCTTGACGGCGACGGCATCGGCAACAACGCCGACGACGACGCCGACGGCGACGGCGTGCCCGCCAGCGAGGACCAGAACGACCTGGACGCAAGCGTGGGCGCCGCGACCGTGGACGACATGGACGGGGACGGCATCCCCGACGCGCAGGACACGGACCGCGACGGCGACGGCGTGGACAACGACCTCGACGCCTTCCCCGACGACGCTTCTGAAACCGTCGACACCGACGGCGACGGCACCGGTGACGGCGCCGACAGCGACGACGACGGCGACGGCGTGGACGACGCGAACGACGCCTTCCCGCTCGACGCCAGCGAATCGGCCGACCTTGACGGCGACGGCGTTGGCGACAACAGCGACACGGACGCGGACGGCGACGGCGTGCTCAACGACGTCGACCAGGACGACATGGACGCCACGGTCGGGGCCGCGGACACCGGATCCAACGGGACCGGCACGAACGGCACCGACACCAACGGCACGAACACCAACACCACGGTGACCGACCTTGACGGCGACGGCACCCCCGACGCCGAAGACGACGACATTGACGGCGACGGCGTGCCGAACGCGGAGGACCTCTTCCCCGAGGACGCCACCGAATCGGCGGACCTCGACGGCGATGGCGTCGGGGACAACATGGACGACGACGCCGACGGCGACGGCATCCCTGCCAGCGAAGACGCGGACGACATGGACGCAAGCGTTGGCCGTGTTGAGGCCGGAAGCGAGGACGGCGGTGGCAGCTCAGCGCTGCTGTTGGTTCTCGTTGTGCTCGGCATCGTCGTGATGCTGGCCGTCGTGCTGCGCCGCTCCAACGACGAGGCGTGAGTGCCCCGGACGTATCCCGTCCGCGCACCCCGCTCGCCCTTCCACGGAAGGGTGCTGCGGGGTTGACGCGTCCCGCCACGACCCGCGGAGGCGATTCAGCCCCGTCGCGCCCGGTCGCGCCGCGCACGCGTGGCGAGGTCGTCGTCGAAGGCAAGGAAGGGCAGGGTGTTCCAGGCGTGGTCGTCGTCCAGCGCAGCGAAGGCTTCGTTCGACGCGAGCAAGGCACCGACCGTGAGCACCGTCGGGTTGCTCCCGTCGTCCAGTTCGTACTGATGGCCGGGAAGGACCAACCAGTCCTCTGGAAGGTTGCGCATGCGGCCCCTGAGGTGGGTCAGCGAGGCCCTGAGCGCCTCCGGGTCGCCCCCAAGCAGGTCGGCGCGGCCGCAGCGTCCGAGGAAGAGGCAGTCGCCGGAGACGATCACGCCATGCCCGAGGAAGGTCATGTGGCCCGGGGTATGGCCTGGCGTTCGAACGGCCTCAAAGGCGAGGTCACCGACCTGCAGGGCGGTCGCGACCAGCGGCGCGCACGAGATGGCGGTGGTGTGCGGACCGTCCCAGCCCCGCTCGGCTTCGGCTTCGTGGACCACCACCTCGAAGCCTTCTCCGCCCATCTCGAGCGCCACCTCCACGCCCTTGGCGTGGTCCCAATGGCTGTGCGTGAGCCATGCTCCCGTGAGGTGAAGCCCGCGTGAGGCCGCCACGTCGAACCAAAAGGCGGCGTCGAAGGGGTCGATGACGACCGCTTCGTTCGTCGCCTTGCACACCAGCATGTGGTTCAGGTTCTGCCACTCGCCAAGTTGGGCCTGAAGCACCTCCACGCGGTCGTTTGAGAGGACCACCTGCGCCGTCGCCATGCGCGAGCGATGAACCGCTGCCCTTTCAAGGGGGGCTCGTGATAGGCACGCGATGGGCGAGCGTGGCGTTCTGCGGGCCGCGGCGGTCATGCTGCTGCTCCTGCTTGTGCCCCTGTCCACGCAACCCGCCACTGCGGAAGCCGAGGATGGTCTTCGCATCGACCTTGACCTGTCGGGCCTTGACCGGCCATGGGTGACCGATGGAGCAGCGCTGCTCCTCGACGTGGCCCTCACCAACGGCGGTGAGGTGACCCACGACCTGGTGGTCGACCCGTCGTGTGGCCTCGTGCTCTCGGTCGAAAACAGCCGTGGCGAGCGCGTGGTGGACGGCACGACCTCCTGCCGCGGGCAGGAGCGTGGTCTGCGATTGGAACCGGGAGCCTCCGGCCTGTCAACGCTGCTTGACTTCAACGCGAGCGCTTTGGGCCTCAGCGACGGCACCTACACCCTCGTTGTCCACGAAGCGGTGCTTGGCACCTCCTCGACGGTCGACGTGGAGGTCCGCCGCTCCATGTCCTGGCCCGATGCCCTCCACCTCGACCTCCTTCCTGTCCAGCGCAGCGAGCAGGCCGACGGCGGCGACGTGGTGCTCATGCGCTGGCGCAACGCCGGTGCCAGCACGGTGACGTGGCCGCAAGGGGACTGTGACATGCACGCGGTCGCGGACGCATGGCGAAGCGTGGCCGCCTGCGACGGGCAGCAAGAAGCGATGGCGCCGTGGGAAGTGCGCTTCGCAGGCGTCCTCCCCATGTCCGCGAACCTTCTCAACGAGGCCGGAGACCTCGTGCTCTCCACGCCAAACGGGGAGGTTGTCGCCTCCTACACCCCTGTTCACGTCGACGCTCCGCCCGCCGGCCTCAGCCTTGACCTCACGATGCCTGCGGCCGCCCCGAGCGTGGTCGGGCGAGGCATGGTCGTTGAGCCAACGCTTTCGTTGACGTACGACGGGAACGAGGACCTCGCCTTCGATACCTCGACGACCTGCCGCGCGGACTGGTGGGCGGTCGACACCTCTGGACGCATCGTGTACGACAGCCGCTGGATGGCCCCGTGCACGCCATCGGAGCGTTCCATGACGATCGCCCCAGCGTCGAACCTGACCTTCCAAGGCCTCGGGTGGGGGCTGGTGGACGGGGACGGATGCACCGTTCCCAGCGGCACCTACGCGCTCGTCGGCCGTATCGACGCCCTTGACGCGACGTCGGCGTCCGTGCTGAGGGTTGAGCACGAAACCAACGACGGCTGTGCGGCGATCGACGACGTGTCCATCCTCCCTTCGATTGTGGCGGGAGCCGACGACACGCCAGACCTCCACCTCGAGCTCCGAGGTCCGGAGGAAGGCACGGAACTGGTCCTCCAAGGCACGTGTGCGGGTATTCTGCGCATTTTTGACGAAAGCTCCAACCTGCTCATCGAGCGCGTTGTTGGCTGTGGAGGCCGCTACGTGCGTCACCACATGCTTCCCAACGCCGAGGCTGTGCTGCAACTCGACTTCGCCGGCCTCGACCTCAGCACCGCCAACGGCCAGGTGCTGGACGACGGACGCTACGTGCTGGAAGTGGACCTCAACGCTGGCGCGCCCATTCGCCACCGCTCCCTCGTGACCATCGCGCTCGCCGATGACGGCGAGGAGCAGGACGAGGACCCGGACGTCCCGGTCGTCGAAGCACCGCTGCTCACCGAGGAGGGCGTGTGGTCTGGCCTGCAAACGGCCGACGGTGCCTGCTGGTTGCTTCAGGTGCAATCCGATCGCTTCCTCGCCTTGTCCTCCGGTCCAGATGGATGGGGGCCAGCGCAAGGCCTCCGTGGCGTCTACCACCTGCGGTCCACGGAAGCGGCAGGCGCGTGTGCCAACGTGGACGCTGAGCCCGTGGTTGTCGTCGACGTGCTCGAAGAGCGCACGACAACGGCTACCGTTGAGGAGTCGACCTCGTCCTCCACCACGGACGACCCGTCGGTGGTTGAGCCCGCACCGGCTCGCCTCGAGGAGGTGGAGGTGCTTCCCGTCCTCGTCGTTGCGGTGGCGTCAACCTCCCTGATGGGACTGCTCGTCTCCTTGGTCCTCACCAACGAAGCGTGGCGCCTGCCCGCGTCCACTGCGGGGCTGTGGATGCTCGGGGTGATGGGCCGAACGAAGGAGACCAGCGATGGGAAATTCCAGCGGGGGCGCATCATGGGCTACCTCGAAGCGAATCCCGGATGCCACTTCCGCGCCCTGATGAGCGCGCTCGACCTGTCGAACGGACAGGCGGCCCACCACCTCCGCGTGATGGAGCAGGAGCAGCAGATCTGGCGGAAGAAGGACGGACGCTTGGTGCGCCTCTACCCGCTCAACGGTCAGATGCATCCCGACACCGCCGACGACGACTTGCCCGTTCCTCCACTTTCGCCCGACCCGTCCTCGTTGCAGGGACGGATCCTTTCCCTCCTCGACGACGACGGCCTCATGGGGGATTTCCCTACCCAGGCCGACCTGGCACGTCGCCTCGAGCGAAGCCAACAGCTCGTCTCGCACCACCTTCGGACCCTCGAACGGTACGGGCTTGTCGAGAAGCGGAAGATGGGGGTGCGCCAACGCTACGTGCTGACCCGCGAAGCCGTGTTCTTGCTCGAGCGCACCGAGGGTCAGCAGCGCTGAAACCACGGGGTGGGCTTCAAAACGGGGCCTCTCGTCGTGACGACGAGGCTGAAGTCGATGGTGGACGAACCCATCCGCGTTGACGAGGAAGGCTGGCAACAACGCTGGACGGACGCCGGCGTCTTCGTGGCCCCCAACGAGGGGGAGGGGCCCTCCTTCTATTGCCTCGAGATGTACCCCTACCCGTCGGGCAAGATGCACATGGGGCACGTCCGGAACTACTCCATTGGGGACGCCGTCGCACGGTACAAGCGCATGCGCGGCTTTGACGTGCTCTACCCGATGGGGTTCGACTCCTTCGGCATGCCCGCGGAAAACGCGGCCATCGAGGAAGGCGGCCACCCGTACGACATCACCGAGCGCAACATGGCGAGCATCACCTCGCAGATCAAGCGAATGGGCTTCTCCTACGACTGGGACCGGATGGTCAAGAGCCACGACCCGGAGTACTACCGCTGGAACCAGTGGATGTTCACCCGCATGCTCGAGGCAGGTGTGGCCTACCGGGAGCGCGCACCTGTGAACTGGTGCGCGTCGTGCACCACGGTGTTGGCCAACGAGCAGGTCAAGGCGGGGCGCTGCTGGCGCTGCTCTGGCCCCGTCGTGCAGAAGGACATGGACCAGTGGTTCCTCGACGTCCCTCGGTACGCTCAGGAACTTGTCGACGGCCTTTCGTCCATCGATTTCCCGGAAAACGTGGCGCTTCTGCAGAAGGATTGGCTTGGCCGCTCGGAAGGGGCCGAGATCACGTTCAGCCTCGAAGGGGGCCTTGGCGAGGTGTCCGTGTTCACCACGCGTCCGGACACCCTCTTCGGTGTCACCTTCCTCACGCTCGCTCCTGAGCACCCGATGGCGCCCGGCCTCATGGCTGGCCGGCCGGAGGAAGACGCGTGGGCGAGCCTGCGCGACGAGGTCGCCCTGCTCTCTGAGTTCGATCGCATCAAGCAGATGAAGGCCAAAAAGGGCGTCGATTCAGGCCTCTTTGCCCTGCACCCCCTCACCGGAGAACGGGTTCCTGTGTGGTTTGGGAACTTCGTCATCGCTTCCTACGGGACGGGTGCGGTGATGGGCGTCCCTGCCCACGACCAGCGCGATTTCGAGTTCGCAACCGCGATGGGCATCCCCATCCGCCGCGTGCTCCTTGGCTCGGACGACGACGATGCGGACGCGCCGCTCACCCAGGCCTACGAGGACCTTGGAACGATGGTGTCCTCGCCGCTGCCGGGGTTCGATGGGCTCTACGGCGAGGCAGCGAAAACCGCCGTGGTCGACGCGCTGATGGCGTCCGGATGCGGCGAGCGGACCATCAACTGGAAAATTCGGCCTTGGCTCATTTCTCGGCAGCGGTACTGGGGCACGCCCATCCCTGTCGTGCATTGCGATGCGTGCGGCATGCAACCCGTTCCTGACGACCAGCTCCCGGTGGTGCTGCCACGCGACGTGTCCTTCACCGGCACGGGCAACCCGCTGGCGGGGTCACCCTCCTTCCGGGAAGCGTCCTGCCCCTCGTGCGGCGGTCCCGCCGAGCGTGAAACCGATACCATGGACACCTTCGTTGATTCCTCGTGGTACTTCTTGCGCTACACCGACCCGCGCAACCCTTCGATGCCGGTGAACCGCAAGGTCGCGAACCGCTGGATGAACGTGGACTTCTACTGCGGCGGCATCGAGCACGCCCAGATGCACCTCATCTACGCTCGCTTCTGGACGAAGGTGATGCGTGACCTCGGCCTGCACGACATCGACGAGCCCTTCCAGAGCCTGCTGTGCCAAGGGATGGTCAACAAATCCGCCCCCTGGTGCGATGCCTGCGGACTGACCTTGAGCGTGCAGCACGAAGGCGCACCGTGCCCGCATTGCGGTGGCGACCTCGGTGAGCGCAGCGCCAAGATGAGCAAGTCGCTCGGCAACACGGTCTCGCCGGAGGCGATGATCGAGCGGTACGGTGCCGATACCGTCCGCTTGTTCATGCTCTTCGCCGCCAACCCGACGGCCGGTATGGACTGGTCCGATGCGGCCGTCGAGGCCAACCATCGCGTGGTGCAGCACCTCCTCGGCCTGCCTGAGCACCTGCTCGCGTGGTCGGGCGAGGCGCATCCGATGGACGCCTGGATGATGGCACGTCTGGACCAACGGACCCATGAATGGGCCGAGGCGATGGAAGCCTACGACCTGCGTCGAGCGGTGGAGATCAGCCATTACGACCTCGTGAAGGACCTCAACTGGTACCTGCGCCGGGCCGAGGGCACGGCCGCCCTCGGGCAAGCCTTGGTCGAACGGTGGGCGCACCTGCTCGCCGTCTCCACCCCACACATGGCGGAGGAGTGGTGGGCGGCCGCCGGGCACGACGACCTGCTCGCCGCACAGGTCCTCGAGATGCCCTCGCCCCTCAGCGAGGCTTCCATCGCCCTGCTCGACGGCGAAGTGCACCTTCGCGACATGCTCGACCACGCCCGTCGGGTGCTGACGGTCGCGGAACGTCACCTCGACGGCCCTGCACGCAGCGCCACCTTCGTCGTCGGGGCGCCGTGGCGCAGGGCGCTCGCGCAAGCAGCCCTGAACCACCTCGATGCCGGTGAACCGGTGAAGGCCTTCGGCGGACGCTTGGACTCGCTCGGCCTGCTTCCCGACGAGCGCTTGGGTGAACTTCGCGGCTTCTGGGGGAAGCGCATGCTGCCTCAAGTGTTCAAGTGGGACGACGAGACGCGGCGCATGCTCACCTCCGGCCTTGATGAGGCGGCCAACCTCCGCGCCAACGCGTCCTTCATCGCCAGCACCCTCGACCTGGACGTGGTGCAGGTGGTGGTGGCCGAGACGCCCGAAGACACCACCGACCGGGGCCCTGCTGCGATGCCGTGGTCCCCCTCCGTTGTCTTCGAGTGATCATTCCTCTTCGAGGGAGACCGAACGCTTCGTTGGCGGCGAACGCCCCGACACAATGACAAGGGCAGCAATGAAACCAACCGCCGCCACGAGCATCAGGGACAGCCCGACCCACTGCAGGGGCGCCATACCGCTGTTGGCGGCGGCTTGGCCAGGCAAGGCACAGCCTTCGAGGTCAACGCGCAGACCGGCGTCCGTGCCTCCGCACAGGTCGAGCAGGTTGGGCACGCCGTCGTCGTCGTCGTCGGCCTGCACGGCACTGCAGCCTTGTCCGTCCACCACCGCACCGGCTTCGGTGCGGTCGCATCGGTCCAGATCGTCAAGCACGCCGTCGCCGTCGTCGTCGAGGTCTTCTTCCAGATCGGCACAGCCGTCGCTGTCCGCGTCCAAGGCAAGGCCGAGGCGGCCGATGGTGCCGGTTGGGCATCCGTCCGCGGGGTCGAGTCGACCGTCGTCGTCGTCGTCGAGGTCTTCCTCGTCCCTGCACCCGTCACCATCGTGATCGTCGGCTTCTGGCCAGCCCACGTCCCCGGTCGGGCACCGGTCGTACGCATCGAGCACACCGTCGTTGTCGTCGTCCAGGTCCTCGGTGTCGATGCATCCGTCGGCGTCGTGGTCCGTCATGGACGTCGAGGTCCAACGGGAGAAGTCGAGCGGGCACTCGTCCTGCGCTTCGAGCACGCCGTCTCCGTCCACGTCGTCATCGCAGGCGTTCCCGACCCCATCGTCGTCGAGGTCGTGCTGCGACGGGTCTGCCACGTTGGGGCACACGTCGGCCTGATCCACCCATCCGTCGCCGTCGGTGTCCACGTCGGAGCATCCGTCGCCGTCCTCGTCACCTTCGGGGGTCGAGACCCAACCGAGGGGGCCCTTCGGGCAGAGGTCGAGGTGGTCGAACACGCCGTCCTCGTCGTCGTCAAAGTCCTCGTCAAGGTCGCGGCATCCGTCTCCATCGTGGTCTGCGTCACGCGTGCTCCGCCATCCAGTGGTGCCTGTAGGGCAGTCGTCAAGGGCGTCCGCAAGACCGTCCCCGTCGTCGTCGTCGTCGCAGATGTCGCCCCGCCCGTCCCCGTCGAGGTCCGCTTGGTCAGGGTTGGCCGCGCGCGGGCAGGTGTCGATGCCGTCGAGCACCCCGTCGTCGTCGAGGTCCGCGGCGTAGGCCCAGAGGAAAATGTCGGTCCCGCCTTCGTGCTGCAGCGTGGCGTTGTCCACGTGCAGGTCGTCGTCGAAGGTACCGGTGACCACCCACCGCCCCTCGCTGTCGATGAGCAGAGCAGCGATGCGCTCATCCCCCTCGCCCCCAAGGCTCCGCGCCCAACGCGAGGCCTCCGTGGTGCCGAGGTGCACCAGCCACCCGTCGTTGGCGCCGGGCATGTCCGTGCCATCGGCGTCGGGAAGCACCTGCTCGTCCAGCCGCATCTCGGCGGTGCTGCTTCCAACCAGAAGCCTGCTGCCCTCGGCGTTGACCAACACCGCAGCGGGTCGGTCGGTGCCGCTGCCGCCGAGGCGTTCGAGGTCCTGCCATGCGCCCGCGGCCGTCACCCGCGCCGTCCAGGCATCGATGGAGGTCGCGTTGGCGTGGAGCAGGTCACCAAACGCGACGCTGCCGCGCATCGTCCCGGCCACGACCACGCCGTCCTGTGCGGCGGTGGTGCACGCGATGCCGGTCACGTCGTCCGTTGAATCGCTCGATGCCATCCAGACGACCATGTCGTTCTCGAGGCGAAGCACCGCCACGTCGGTGCCGCCAGAACTGTTGATCTGCATGGATTCGCTGACGAGGGATCCGGCGAAGGAGACCACGAAATGGACCACGCCGATTCGGTCGAGGCAGAGGGCGCCGACCTCTTCGAGTGCGGAGGTTCCCGCTCGAACGTCCACCCGCCCAAGCGCGGTTCCGCTGCTGTCGAACCGAAGCACGGTGGCTCCGGCTCGGTCGGCTTCGATGTCGGGTTGTTCCAAGCCCTCCATTCGAACCTGGCCTTGATGCAGCACGGCGATGTGGAGTTCGGTACCGCTGCGCACGAGGTCAAGCACGAGGATGGCGTCGTCGCTGGCGAGGGCCCTGGCCCAGAGCCACGTGCCGTCGGCACGTACCCGTGCGAGGAAGGCCGCGCCGTCGTCGCCGCTCTGCTCCTTCTCAAGCACGCCGTCGGGGCCGTACGTTGCGTTGCACGCCTGCCCCGCGGTTCCGGCACAGTACCGTCCCGCCACGACGATGTCCCCGTCAGGAAGGGCCACGATGCGGTCAACCACGTCCGTGCCGTTGTTGGAGGTGATGAGCGTGCTCGCCCGCCACGTGCCGTTTGACGTGGCCCACGCGATGAAACCGTCGAGGTTGACGGACGAGGCGTTGGCGTCAACAGCCTCAATGTTGTCCGACAGGCGCATCCATCCGGAGAAACTCCCAACGATGACGACGTCGTTCCCGCTTCGTGCCATGTCCTCAACACGGTCGTCCCCAAAGCCAGCCGCGGAGAGCGTCCAACCGGGCCCGTCCGCGCTTTCCGCGGCAGCAAGGGGCAAGCCAGCGCACAGCAGCAGGACGAGGACCAGCCCCGCACGACGGCCACGCATGATGTTGCTTGGCCGCTGAGGGTTTCAAGCATGGTCCTGCTTCGTGCGAAGTTCTGAACCGCGGCAGCCTTTCCGAAACCCATGGACGGCTGGGTGCATCGGCAGCGTCCACTGGCACCCGAGGTCAGCAAGCGTGCGGCGTCGGCCTTGATGCAGTTGGAGGCATGGCCGTCGTGGATGGCAGGTGGTGCCGTGGTCTTCGCCGAAACGGTTGGTCGGCCCGAAGCGGGCATGGACATCGACGTCCACCGGATCATCCTCGGCGCACCTGTCGTCGAGCGCTGGCACGTGGACGAGGTACGGGAGGGCGCGTCCCCTCCCTTCGCCGAGCTCACCCTCCGCCTTGTTGGGCAATCCCGAGGCTCGGTGCCGGTGGGTCGCGCGTTCGATGGGCTTCTGCTTCGCTTGACGGTCCTTGCCGAAGCCGAGGGCGGCGTGGAAGCCGCCGTCCTTTGGAAGCCTCGTGGCGTCCATCGCCTGCTCGGGCGCCGCTTGCGCTCCGACGTGCTTCGCCTGATGGAGCGGTGGTTGGACGACCTCTCGTCTGCGGCCTGATCAGGACCGGAATTCGGGGAAGTACTGCCGAGTGTACGCAAGCGCGTCGTCGGGACCGTATCCTTGCTCGAGCAACCCGTCGTGGTACGCAACGGCCTCCGGGTCGTCCCCGCTCGCTGGCTCGTTTGGGGAGTGGGCATCCGGCACCGTGGGCTCGGGCAGGTGTGGTTCGGTCCACGAGGGCACGTTCTCCTCGCTCAGGGCAGGCCGGCGCAGGACCATCGCCGCGCCTCCGGCCGCCGCCACAAGCAGCAGCACGCTGAGGCCGATCCACGTGGCCGCGCCACGCCCTTCGGCAGCGTCGCCTTGGGTGTCGCTGCCGTCGTCCGTCGGTGTGGTGCCGTCTTCGGACGCCTCGACGCTGTAGGTCCCTTCCTGCAGCACGGTCGTGGGCCCAACCTCGTGGGACGCGGTCAAGGACCACGACACGCCCCACGCCACCGTGGCCCGGTCGGCTTCGTTCCACCGCGTGAAGGCGGGGTTGCTCTCCCAGAGCGCGCGTTCGGCGCCCGGTTGGACGGTGATGGTCCAACCGTCGTCAACGCCATCAACGGTGGTTCGCCACGTGAGGTCAACTGGCAGCAGGCCATTGTTGGCGATCTGGCATACGAAGAGGTCGGACGCGTTGCCGTCCGGCGTCGTGGAGACGCAGGTCCCGCTCAATCCAAGGTCCTGCAGCATGGACAGGTCGAGCACGGTCCGGTTCGACATGCACGAATCGGTTTCCAGGTGGCAGAGGTCCACGTCAAGCACGGCTTCGTTGGCGCCGGATGCAAGGGGGGCGGCTGCTGCGGTCAACAGGTCAAGGCTGAGCCGTCCCTCGCCCTCACCGACGGCCATGGCATCGACCACGACGCCATCGAGGCGAACGCTGAGGTTCGCGGCCGGCAGGTCGCTGAGGAAGGACCACGTGACGTTGAGGCCCGTGTCGCCGTCACGTTCCACCCCGACCTGACCAAACACGCCGACAGGTTGGTCGACGGTGACGGTGACCTCGACGGGCGTCGCGGCGTTTCCGTCCGCATCCAGCACCTCGAGGACGGCACGGTAGACCCCCTCTTCGAGGAGGTCAGCGTCCACGGTCAGGTCCACCGAATCGACGGGTCCGGGCCCAACACCCGTTTGGTCGACGGTGGCGCCGCTGGCGTCCAGCAGCATGAGGGAGGCGCTCACCGATTCGTCGGGCGAAAGGCGCCAGGAGCCGGACAGGATCAGATCAGCCCCAAGCATCACCTGCTCCGGCGCCTCGATGGTGAGGTTGGTGGGTGCCGTTCGGTCCACGAGGACGAGCATCGCGTCGGCGCCCACCAGAAGTCCGTCATCATCGTTCGCGAAGGGGGAGGATGCTTCGGCCAGCATCGCTTCCAGCGTCCACGTTCCATGGTCGGCACGGCTGGGGGCCCACGTGGCGACGTAGGCTTCGCGCCCCGCGTCCCACGGGGCTTCGATTGAGGTGACGATGCCCGCTCGGTCCACGTCCACGACGGCCTCGAGGTCGGAACGCCCACCTGCGTCTGTGATTTCGAATGAGAATGCGGGGGTTTCGCCTTCCCACACCCCGTTCAACACGTCGCCTTCCAGCAGGGTGGTGGTGTTGTCGGCGACGATGGTGAGGGTGGCGACCTCCGGCATGCTGTCGAGCACCGTAAAGGCGTAGGCGTTCTCCTCGACGGCCACGTTGCCGCGGTCGTCGGTCAGGCGAACGCTCACCGGAAGGCTGCCAGGGGCGTCCATGTGGTCGGCGGTGTTGAGCACGGTCACCCAGCCCCCCATCGCGCCGTTCCATGAGGCGGTGGAGCGGTCCGCTTCGCCGCCCACCGTTGTGGCGAACCACAGGTCGACGGTGGCGGTGGTCTCGTCGATCAGGTCCTCGACCACAACAGCGGTCTGTTCACCGAGCCGAACAGTGGGCGAATCCACGCCACCGTAGCGGTGCAGGACGCGTGACAAGCGGGGTGGTTCATCGTCGATCCACGTGAGGGAGGGGTCCCGCACAACCAGCGTGACGTCGGCGTCCGTGTTCGGTCCAGCGGTGTAGGTCAAGTCGTGCGACGACAGGGTGCTGCACGTGGTGCTGAGGTAGATGCTGCTGCACGCGTCGATGATGGACGCATTGGTGGCCGCGGCGAGGTCGAGCGTGCCGTCCATCGACCACGGCACGGCGACGTGCCCCACGCTCAACCCGAGGTCACCGAGCGCCGTGGTCGAGGCGAGGTCGATGGTCACGTCCCTCCACACGCGCCCATCCGAGGCGGTGCGCAGCGTGGCCGTGCTCAGCATGCTCGTCAGGTCGGCGTGGCTGAGCACGAGGTCGTGACCGACGCCAACGTCGGTGTCGACGTCCATCAGCACCCCGAGGGTGCTGTGTTCGACCATGAGGGACGCGTCGGTGGGCGTCCAGCCCAACCACATCCGTCCGACGCCGACGGGGTCCGCGTCGTCGGGGAGGCTGAAGGTCAACGCCGCGTTGCCAACGTCGAGGCTGGCCGACGAGGCGGTCAGCGTCATGTCGCTTGGTGTGGGAACGGTGTGCGAGGTGAGGCTGAAGGACAGGCTGTCCACCGTGGTCCAGCGGGTGCCGTCGAGGTCGAAGCCCATGACGCTCGGGGACGCCGTGCCCGTTCGTGTCATGGCGTAGGCGACCTGCAGGTAGGTGGCCCTGCCCAGGGAGGCGTTGGACAGCGGTACGATGCTCCAGTTGGACCATGCAGGCGACGCCGTGCCCGGGGGGGACATCGAGGTGCGGGCCATGACCTCCAGCGTGGCGTCCGTGGGGACGGTGGCGCTGTGGTTCATCCACAGGGGTCCACGTGCGGAGGGGAAGGCGATCGCGTCGGCCTGGTACACACCGTTCGAGGCCGCGAAGGACCCCGTGGCGTAGCCCGACCACGTGCTCGTCGAGACGGTGCCGGCGGAGCCGGAAGAGCCGTCGACGCCATCGATTCCGGTGCCGTACTTCAGCCCCTTCGCGCCGCCGCCGCCGGCGTTCGCGGTGACGGTGCCTTGGGAGGCATAGCCGCCCATGGTGGTGGTGATGCTGACGTACCCGCCGCCACCGCCACCACCTCCGTCGCCGCCGTCGTACATCATGACGCCAACGCCGCTTTGCTGCCCGTCCTTTCCGTCGCCCCCGTCACCGCCGTTGGCCGTGATGGAACCGATGCCCGACACGGAGAGCGTGTTTGCGACGATGTCGATGCTGCCGCCTGAACCACCGCCCGCACCCGAGCCGCCGGGGCCGGTGCCGCTGTTGGGGTTGACGCCCGCATCCCCGTCGTCGCCGTTGGCGTTGAGGGTCCCGTTGACGATGATTGAGCCGGCGCGAAGGGTGAGCAGCCCACCGCCGTTTCCGCCGTAGGCGTCGTTGTTGTTGCTGTTGCCCGTCACGTCCCCGCCGGGGCTGCCCGCTTCGGTCCCGTTGCCGTAGGTCGACCCACCGGAACCGCCGTTGCTGCCTCCGCCGGCGCCTCCGGCGCCACCGTGGCCGCCGCCTCCGGCACCGTCGCTGCGGCCGTTGCTGGGCGTCGTGGTCGACGTCCCAGCGCCCGTGCCGCTGCTCATGGCCCCGCCCACCGAGATGGAGGTGCCCGATTCGAGGATGATTTCGCGCGCGACGATCGTCAGGTTCGTGCCCGTGACGGACCCGCAGACGCTGCCGTTGCACACCAAGCGGAGGACATCGAAGGACTTCGTCCCGGTCCACTGCACTGCGGTGGACACCTGCTGGCTGGTGTTGCCGGACTGTGGTGGGCCCCCAAGGGTCGTGGTCAGGACCAGGCCGTTCGCGGTGACGCTTGTGTTTGCGGCGATGCCGGACAGCCCGCCTGTGGCGAGGCTGTAGGTGTCGTGCTCCGCCACCTCGCTTGGCGTGAGCGAGACGTCAACGCTCCCCTGCGCCAAGCCTGCGCCCGGGACCGTGGCGTAGCGCACAAAACCGCTGAGCCCCGAGCCGAGGCTCGCCTCGTGCTCCGTGCTCCCGTCGAGGAAGGTGGCGTCGGTGCTGGTCCACACGCCAGCAGGCGATGACGAGGGGCCGTCGAGGCTGACGTGGGTCAGGGGCATCCACGGCGCGGCGAGGAGCAGCAGGACCAGCAACACGGCGTTTCGGGCCATGCTGCTCAGCATCCACACCCTCCCTCAAGGATGCCGGTCAAGCACCCCTCATGAGGAAGCGGAACCACGGTGTTCAAAGAGCGTCGGCTGAGGTTGACGTGCATGAGCGGCGAGCAAGGCTCCTCAGGAGGACGTAGACCTCGCCGCCGTTCGAACAACGGCCGTCGAGGAGGCGGTCGTTCCTCCGGAGGGGGTGCACGTGGAGGCTCATCCTCCGGCGGCGGCCAGCGAAGTGGTGGCGGTAACCGCCGAAGCGAATCCGGGAACCGAGGCGGTGGCGGAGGTGGCCGGGACCGCGGAGGTGGGGGCGGCAAGCGCCGCTACGGCGGTGCCCCCATCGACACCGCGCGTGCCCGAGGTGCGGAGGCGTCGAAGGTGGCCTGCGACCGGGCCGAGGGGCGCTTCACGCGCTCAGGGAAGGTCATGGGCCACCCCGAGGACATGGAGGAGCCACGACGCTTTTCCTTCGATTGGCCGCTGACCCCCGTCCCCCTCAAGGAGGAGGAAAAGGCCGCTGAACTCGTCGTCCGGAAGGGCGAATTCGGTTGGCTCCCCGACGAGCGGGTCGAGGAGATCCGTGAGGGCGTGGACGCCTTCCACATGACCCTCGAGCAGGCCCTGTCGTTGCGGAGCGCGCTCCTTCAGCAGAAAACCGTGTACTCGCATTACAAGATGAAGTCGCGCGGGAAGGCCTTGCGGGCGGCGTACGACGAAGGCGTCAGCATCGTTGACCTGTCGAAGCGCTTCGACTTCCCCCCGATGAACATCTTCCGCACCGTGCTCGAAGAGAAAGGGTGGGGCAAGACGAAGATCAAGGAGTCCTTCAAGGATCCAAAGCGCCTCAAGCAGCGCGAGCGCGAAGAATTCGAGGCGGCCGAAGCAGCCGACCGCGTGTCCAACGTTGACCAGTCCGAGTCCGCGGACGCGGCGGACCTCTTCGAGGAGATCCTTGCGGATTGGTTCGAGGCACAGGGCGTGCGGCTGCGGCGTCAACCCGAGATGGTCGCGGAGCAGTCCCTCGAACACGGCCGACCGATCGCCACGCCCGACCTGCTCTTCCTCGACCACGTCGAAATCAACGGCGAGCCGGTCGCGTGGATCGACGCGAAGCACTTCTACGGGGCCGACGTGGACTTCCAGCGCAAGAAGATGGCCAAGCAGATGAACCGCTACATCGACGAGTGGGGGGCCGGGGCCATCGTCTTCCGGCACGGCTTCTGCGCGAACGTCTTCGTCCCTGGCGTGACCCTGCTGGATGCCGGCCCGCTCGACCTCAGTCCCTTGACTTGAATCCGATTCTGCCCGTCACGGTGCCTTGCTGAACAACCACTCCAGCACGGTTTCCAGACGGATCACTCCAAGCAACCTTCGTTCGTGAACCACCTCGTGGGATTGGAGATGAAGTCGGTGTGTTGAGGCGAGGCGACCAAGGAATCCTCCAAAGGTTCGGTGGCATTGAGGCTCGCTTTCCTCAAACAACCTCGGGGTGATATACCATTCTTCGTCAGCGCTGCAGCACCGTTCGTCCTCTGGAAGCGTGCCTTCGTCCACCACGAACCACGCATCAATCGCTACGGCGACACCAACACCGTTGGTGCACACTAGGTTCACGAGATCGCTCATTGAGAGATCTGGCGTGACGATTGGAAGGATTCCACCGACGACAGAAGGATCGACGCTTCGCCGGCTCCACACCCAAGACGTCTCGGATGGTCGGAGGACGGTCTTCGGCCGTTTCCCGTTCAGGGTGCTCTTTGGCAAGTTGAACCGCGGGGCAGGATGATCGTCGTCGTTGGTGCGTGTGGAAAAGGTGAGCAGTGGAACGAGCACGTCTTGGTGTTGAGTTGGGGCATCGATGGCCACCGTCCGAACGCTCTTCTCAGGTGCAGCGGTGATGTGTTCCCATAGCAACCGCTCGCCCCATGTCGTTTGACCGTCAAGTCGACCGAGCCTCTCGTTCCATTGGAATCTACGCAGAGCCAACTCCCTCTTGACCACGTCTGCCATGAGGTTCTGAATGGTCAACGGTGGTTCCGTGCCTTCATCGCTGCTGATGTACTCACGAACACGTCCACCTTTGCTCCCCGTTCCTCGGTCTTCTTGTTTGGCCTGAACGTTGAGGTTTTGCCGGTGCGCGGGGTTGATGTGAGCCTTCACGACTTCGTCCCAGTTGATCGGTTTCTTACAGGCCGCATCTTTTCTATGGTTGCAAGAGAACGGTCGTGGAGGAACGGTATGCGTCCTCTTCCCATTCACCAATGCCGGATGAAGTGGCTCTGAAAGGCTGCGAACCCCTCCACTTCGAAAACCAGGTCGCTTTCCTTCCTCCGCCCAGTACTGCTTCGTTGGAAGCGTGTAGTCACCAGCCATCTGCGAAAGGAAATCACGGAGCACGTGGTCCCGTATAGCCTCATGAATCAGGCTCTTGTGGACCAATTTCTTGTGCTCGCGTCCCATGAAGGCGAACTTTTCGGTGTGGTAGATCGAAGGCGAGTTCTCGTGGCAAGGGGTCCCGCGTGCGACATTGCAACGATGGCATGGCGTGCTGTGCATGATCTCCCATGCCGTTTGTGTTCGTTGCATCAGCGTGCTCCAGTACAATTCACCGGCTCGCTCCTCGATTTCCGCAATCATCTTTTCAGGAATCTTGCCATCGCGAAGGTCCTCGAGGTGGTTCAACGACCGAATGTATCCCTTCATGTCCTCGTCGCTGATGTCGGTGAAGGCAGAAAATTTTCGATCATTCATAACTCCTTGAAACGAGCAGATTGGCAAAATTAGGTCAATCGAAGGTATCTCCTCATCCATGCTCGAATCGATTGGTTGCAGTCGCTCTCGGAGCTCCCCGCAGGCCGTCTCCTTCAACGCAGTTTCCTTCTTTTTTCGAAGGTCCCGCGCCCTCGCAACAAGGTGCAGCCCTTCGAGGGTGTCCAGCATGATGCTTCGAGAGGCGCGTTTCTGCTGCCGGTAACGGAAATGGTGGGGCATCTTGTTGCGATCCCAGATTTTTCCGCTGTTCCTCGAGAAGGCGAATTGGTCGCTCCTGTTGTGCAAGGCATTCCCGTGCGTTCGCAGGCGCTGTTCCTCCGTCGTGGACGGTGTGTCATCGAAAATCACGTAGCCGCGGTGGTCGTCGATGAGGACGTGACCGTCACACCATCGTGCTTGCACGCCTTTCTTTTTCCTTAGGTCCACGTGTTTTTGCTCGCTGAATCGCGCAAAGCCTTTCTTTCCAGTATCCTCAACCAAATCCTTCCTGTCTTCAAGGGACGTATGCTTGTTCAGAATGGATTCTGTAAGGTCATCCAACCTCCTCAGGGTGGCTCCATCGTTTTCGTTGTTCGGGACCACGAAGGATTCGACAAAACTGGCCACGTGGTGGGCCGAAGCCATGGTGATGGGTCCTTCATGCAAGCGATGCTGCTCGTATAGGAGACGATGTGGAATCACCTTGAGGGGGTCTTCCGAAAGCCACTCAACCACGGTTGAGGTGAGCGGAATCCAACGTTGATCTGGAGTTCTGTCGAGCATGGTCACGGGCTTAGACGCATCGAAGCGCCCCAACGCGTCGACGAGGGTTCCACCGAGGTACATCAACCAGGAATCTCGTGGTATTCCGGGATATTTTTCGTGGCCGATTGGCTCTGGATTCCGGTTGTGGTGCACTTCGGCACAGCTTGCGTCCAAAAGGATGTAGCAGCCGCTCTCGTTTGGTTCTGGCCGTTCGACGACCTGAAAGCCATGCTCGGTGTCGTAGGTGAGAAAGGACCCGTCCGCCAATGGCAGGACCGTCATGAAAGGGGCCTCTTCGTTCAGTTCCCGAACGCCGGTCAGTACCATACCCGCCAGGGGCGCCAAGCAATGCTCGTTCGTCTCAACGAGCGCTTCTTCCCTCGCAACGTCGGTGTCTGGAATGGGGTCCCCGAGCACCCTCATCGATGTGAGGGTTTGTTGGAGAACTGTGGCAACATTTGATTCTACGTCAAGGTCCACAAAGGCTTGTTTGCCTCCGACCAATTTCCAGCGCGTTCGTTCGTGAACGGTTGGCGGGCGAATCATCAACACGTCCATGCCGAACGCACGCGCCGTGACGCAAACTTGGGTGACCCTCCCTCGGCGAAGCAAGGCACCCTCATGAAGAACCGTGGTGTATTCACCTTGCTCAGCCTTCTGCAGGTAGCTTTTGATGTGCGCAATGTGGTCTGCTTTGGTGAGGTTTTTTCCTCTGACCCGTGTCCATGTGGATGCCGCCGCGATGAAGGCCTCCTGCACTGCAGGATCGGGCATGATGCGCCGCATGCGCTCCATCCAATCGGGCTCGTTCGCACTCAACGGGAGCCCTCCGTATCGCAGCGTTTGGCCCACCGTTGCAGATGATGAACGGCATCAGAGCACGTGACGTAGGAGGTCAACTGATCCACACGCTCCTCAGCGGCCTTCCCGATGCTCGCATGGTTTTCGATGTAGATGGCATCTCCAGGTCGTGCAAGCCCACACAAATGCTCGAGCGTCCACAACTTGTAGTCCACAGTGTTCGCCCACATCACATGGGGTTTGCAGTTCAACCGCATGCGTTCGTTCCACAATCCGCGACGGTCAAGGTCGTGGCGGATGGCTTCGTGATGCAACACGTCGCGTGCAGTCAGGTAAAAGATGTCGGCGCCGGCGGCCAACGCGAGGCGAACGACCGTATGCGCATCAGGAAGCGTGGTGTCCATGTGAAACATGGAAGGATGGTTGAACGCTTCAAGAAAAGCAGCCTTGCCGTAGGGGTAGGTACGGTTTGGGTCACCGTAGGGTCCGACGACGAGCCCTTGTTCCTCCATAACGCCCTCTCTGGCGGATCCTTCCACGACCGTTCCATCGATGTCCAAAATGAGCATGTATCGGCAGGCGCGCATGTCCATGCTTGGGCCCCTGACCCTTCTAGAACGTCAAATCGCATATGCGTTCCGACCAATAAGGGGAGGTTCCAGTCAACATTCGCGTCATGCTGAATACCGACGGCACCCTCCACCCGCTCGACCACCGAGACAACCTGTTGCATGCCGTCACCATTGTGCTTCCACGTTGGCAGGCGTGGTTGCGGTATTTGGTCATGAAGTTGGACGGCCATGAGGTGTGGGCCGAACGCGTGAAGGATGACCCAGATCTCAACGACCTTCGTCTTCACGGAGATGCGCTGAGGCTGCAATACGTGCAACACCTTGAGCATGCCGTCTGCCACATGCATGACCTGTGGTGCCTTCGGGCCTGGTTGTTGCTCGACGATGGATGCTTCATCGAATTCGAAGGTTTGCTCGGACCACTCACAACCGACCTCGCAGCTCGCCTCGGCCGTGCGATGAGCCAAGAAAACCTCATGCACATGCCGCCTGCAGAGGAGGCAACGGTCGATGATGCATGGGCTGAGATGCTTTCGGGTTGTGCAAAGGGGCGTGCGTTGCTTGAGCAACATCCCTTCGATGTCGAGCCAGACCCCGATGTTTCGCCTGCGCCACTGCCACCGCTTCCGTCCTCTCCAGTGTTTTCGGATGCTGTTGAGGGGTTGATCAAGTCCCATGAACGTCATACGGACAACCAACGCCGTCGCGCCTTCCTTCAAAAGCTCAGGAACATGATGCGCAAGGGCCCGTTTGCGGCTTGCCCGCTCATGGCCAGCCACGCTGCCACGGCCCTCAACGAATGCGAGGCCTTGCACGTTCATCGTCGAGATGTGGGGGTGACAACGTGAACGAGACCGAATATTTCCTCTCAATCAACCTGCTGACAAGTGCAGTTGCCTTGGTCGCAACCACCGTTCCGAACATCGGTTGGGCGCTGGCCAAGGTGATTCCCTCCTTCAAAGCGCTGAAAAACAGCGAATATGCAGATTTCTTGCGGCATGAAGCCTACGATGCCTTGAGCCATGGCCTCGCTCAGGTCGAGGCGCTTGCCTGCCTCCGTTGCGTGGACGAAGGCCCGCGAGGAGCGCATTTCGCATCAATGGCCGAGTTGCGCAATGCGGCCTTGCTGCGGCTCGCCGTCTCCTATGCTGCAGCGAGCGGGCTTGTCGCCCCGCTGCTGACGAACTTTATGATTCAGTGATGCCCATGTTTGAAGCGACCTGCGCCCGCGCTGTCCGTTGGCTTCAGGCGGCGGAGCACCGTCGCGTGACCTTGCAGATCCATCTCCTTGCGTTCACATGGAGGTGCGTGTCCCTGAACGCGCAACGGGGCATGCTCGTAGGACCAACGCTCCGAATGGCTCGTGTCCAAGCCCGAATCGTTCGATGGGACCTTGGACGCCATCGCATTGTCGGCTTCCGTCACGACACGAGGGTGCTGATCGAACGCTCACGCTCCATGCTGTTCTGCTCGCATATGCGCCCCGACCATCGAGGTGTGTGCGGCCCCGAGACGGAGGCATGCTCGATGATATCCCTTGTTCCCTCTGCGGCCGGCTTGTTCGACCAACACGGCGTTGGTGCTCATCCTGCGACGGTCGTCGGTCAAGCCCCTGGAGCGCTCGTCGTTTTGTCGAAGCGCGGCTCCAGTACCTTCGAGGCATCAAGGGCACCGGGGGCCGCTGAATGAACATCGAGGACATCGATGGCATGGCCTTGAGCTTGGTCGAGCGCGTTTCGGCCGTTCACGCCACGAGCGCCACCACCGTCGTGGCTGCGGTGCTGGTTGTTGGCGTTCTTGTGTTGCGGAGGTTGTTGCTCCGCTCCGTGCGTCGGCAGGTTGGTCGTGGGCCTGTCGAAAAGCAATGGCGTCGAACAAGTTGGTACCTTGCGCTTGGCCTCTGCCTGCTCATCGTCCTGCCGCTGTGGGTCGATCAACTGCGCACGGTCGGGACCTTCCTCGGGTTGTTCACCGCTGGGCTGGCCATGACGCTGTCCGCTCCGCTTCAATGCGTGGCGGGGTGGTGCCATTTGGTGACCCGCCGGCCGTACCGAATTGGTGAGCGAGTGCAGCTCGGAGGTCATGTGGGTGTGGTGCAGGACATCACGTTGTTCAGCACGGTCTTGATGGAGACAGGTGTTGAAGGACGGAACGGCATGCCGACTGGGCGTCTGGTGCACGTGCAGAACCGCTGCGTGTTCGATGAAGTCCTGGTCACCACCTCGCGGGACGGGCCGCTCATTTGGCACGAGGTTCCGATGGTGCTGACGTTCGAATCCGATTGGCAACGAGGTCAGCGCTTGTTGCGTTCCGCGGTGGATGACGCGCTCCGCTCCGAACGCGCCACGGACCGTCGGCGCCTGGAGGCGACGCTCGCCTTGCTGGACCTTGATCCAATGCACGGGCGGGTGACCGAACACGTTCGTGCGGTGGAGCACGGGGTCGAAGTTGCCGTGCGCTTCCCGTGCGCTCCAGAGCGCGTTCGCCAGGTGGAGGATTGCGTGTGGGGGGAGGTCTTGGCTACGATGGTCGATGTGCAGACCCTTGAATTGGCCTACCCCACCAGGCGCAACGTCAATTGACAGGTGCGTTCTCATTCGATTCATTCGGTGAATTCAACAATCGGTCCAATTCATCCTTGAACCTAGATTTTTGATCCCGTCGTTCCTTCAACTTAGATTTCCGTTCCCGTTTCGTTCCCTTTACACTTTTCTTCCAAAGCTGATGAAATGCCTGAGTGCAGTCATTTTTGTTAAAATCGTTTCTCAAATGATGAACCCTGACGTGGATAACGACGGCGTGGATAACGACAAGGTCCGTGAAGGAGAACGGTGATGAAATCATGTCCTGTTCAATGCCTAAGAAGCGGTAAATTATCTCTACAACACTGGTCTTGTTTTTCTTGGTTTTCTTGGTTTTCTCGTTAGCCCATACGGCTCCAAACAACACCCTCTGGCGTTCCAGTGGTCCTGAAGGCCATCTCAAACCTTCTTGGGAAAACTTCGATTGCATGGCCTTAACGCACCAATTGAGCCTCCGGTGGATAGACTCGGAAACAAACGGGGCGGCTCCGGCGTACAGTTCAATCTCCTTCTCAGTGAGGGACGATGCTGAGTTCCAGAGATTCTTGAAAGCCAAGGTCTCGGTTTTTTTATCTGAATGTATACAAGTTTTGAATTTCTCCAAAAACTCCTCCCATGGCCAATGAATACGATTCTTGAATAAATCAACTGCGAATAGTTGCTTATGTTTCTTCTCAAAATCCGAACGTATTCGATCTGATATCACAGTTCGAATAGGTTCAAAGTCAATGATGGGCGGTTCCAGATTTTCCTTAAGTGACTTGGACAAGGGGATACTTGGTTCAATGTTCAGATCAAGGCCATCGAGAAGGTTGAGTTGATGCAACAACGCTCGACATCCATCTAGGAGCAATTGATTATGGGGGACCACATCAGCGATGGTCCCGAACAGCAACTTCGATTCAAGGTATGATGAAAATGTCTCGGAATCTCTTACGTTTAGAAATTCACGAAGCGTCTCCATGGTCTGTAGAACGTCCACAAACTCCGATGCACAGATTCTTTTTTTCCCGTCATGATGAATCACGAATTCATTCCCCTCAGCCTCAACCATCAGGTCATTGGAACGAACCATACCTCGTGCGACCCACTCTACAATTTTCACCAACGGTGTAGGATTGATGCAGGTTGCATCCTCCCCAGGTTTCGAATTCTTTGGGAAAAAAAGGAAGGCCACGGACGAGGTTGTGCTGATCTCGTCCTCTCCTGAGTGTATCAATTCAAGATGTTCATTTCTATACATAATGTCCTGAAGCGTTTCGAACCCTTCCCAACTTGAAGTCCACTTCCTCACAGTTTCGGATTGGTGTTCCCCATCGATGTAGGGTGTAGTCACATGATCTCCGAAAAACCAATCAGAAAGCGCTGAAAGGTCAAAACCCCTCTCCAGCCCGAAACCCCGAATGTGGTCCTCCCCTGAAGCAAGGTATCCGTGGTTGGCTTGGAAGTCGTGTTGCAGTTCCTCGTGGTCCATATCTGATGTATATGCTGAAAAGATCTGAACTTTCATCGTTCCGCTGTTTCTAGGCGAAAGATACTTTGAAGCAACTGAGCGGATTTCTGCACCTAGATTTTGTCTTTCTTCTTCGCTGAATCCCCGGCACTTCGCATCGAAGACCATGAGTGCATCATCGACTGTGTTGTACATCCATGCCTCAGGAGTAGGGCCGTCCTCCTTCGAAGGGGACTGGGACTGGGGTTTAAGTTCGGGGAAATGAGCATTGTGATCGAGAATCCAACCTGGGAAAACCGATTCATCCTTTCCCTGAGAACGATACTCCATGATGAGAATGCTCTCGACGTCGGGGCATTTATCTGAATAGATTTCAATCATCTGTGTGAACAGGAACTCGCATAGAAACGTAGAGTTAGCGTTCAATAGAAACAGTGGTTTGTTTTCAGAGTCTAGGATCAACACGCGGTGTTCCGGAAACGCATATTTGGTAACTTCGTTTTGCTTTGCTTTATTTTTTCGTTTCTCTTTCCCTTTCTGTGCATGAAGAGGGACAAATGGTGCGTGCGTGAAGAGAATTTTTTGAGGGCGTCTCCCCGCGTCGCCCTGAAAAGGATAGGACGTATGTCGTGTTGTTAGATCATTTTTGGGAAACAAAGCCGGTTCCGATTGAAAGTTATGGTACACCGCTCGAAGGAGCGCCGTCCACCGTCCGTCTTTGATGAGATGCAAACCAATTTCCGGGGCGTCGAAAGGG
>Ga0181588_10001057_pt1 | contig 24536 bp, 23 predicted proteins | sample 071ome_26_FD_148607 | JGI IMG/M metagenome (GOLD analysis project Ga0181588, IMG submission 148607) | Coastal salt marsh microbial communities from the Groves Creek Marsh, Skidaway Island, Georgia - 071409BT metaG (spades assembly) | ecosystem: Environmental > Aquatic > Marine > Intertidal zone...
GATGTACAGGAATATGCGGGCGCACTCTGCGAGTTCATCGACACCCTCGACTTCGACGAGATTTATCTTGTCGGCCATTCCTTGGGCGGCGTCATCGCCGGCGCGTTCGCGGGCCGTTATCCGAACCGGCTCAAGGCCCTCGTTCTCTCATGCACCCATCCGGGGGCCGCGCGCCCCGCCGGCGAGCCGTTGCACGAAAAGTACCTCAAGCGCATCGAAGAACGGCAAAGCTGCGATCCGGTCGAATACGGCCGCCTGCAGGCTGCCAAGATGACCACCGACGACACGCCGCCCGAACTGATCGAGGAAATCGCCGCCATCGTCGCGGAAAATCCGGCCGAGCATTTTCCGCTCAACGCGCGCATGAGCCAGGAAGCCGATAACCGCGCGGGCCTTGCGAAGCTGACCGTGCCGACGCTCATCATCAACGGCGGCCACGACCGGCTCGGCTCGTCGAAGGGCCAGCAGGACCTGATCGCCGTCATGCCGCAGGCGCAAACCCACGTCTTTGAGCATTGCGGCCATTCCCCTTACCTCGAAGACCCGGCGGCGTATAATGAAACACTCGAAGCGTTTTTGAACAAAGTCGCGTAACGGTTTCATGAAACGGTTTTGGCTCGCACTTATCTTGATACTCGGACTCAATGGGTCGGCCTTCGCGCAGACCGCGCCGTATGAGCACGAGGCCAAGGCGTATACCGGCCTGCTCGCCGCCGCCGATCAAGGCGATATCGATAAAATCAAACAATTAATTGCTAAAGGCGCGGACATCAACGTACGGGATTCGCACGGGCGCACCCCGGTCATGATCGCGGCCCACAATAAGGACCATAAAACGGCCTTGGCGCTGATGAAGGCGGGCGCGAACCTGAATCTGCTCGATCGTGAATATTACGACGTGCTGACGATTTCCGGCGTCATCGCCGATGTGAAGATGGTTGAGCTCGCCCTCAAGCACGGCGCCGATCCGAAACTTATTACCAGTCCCTACGACGGCACCGCGCTCATCGCCGCCGCGCACGAAGGCCATGATGGTGTGGTGCGCACACTCGTGAAAGCCGGCGCGCCGCTCGATCACGTCAACAATCTCAACTGGACCGCGGTCATCGAATCCATCGTGCTCGGCGACGGCGGCAAACGGCACCAAGCGTGTTTGCAAGCCCTCATCGAGGCGGGTGCTGATCTCAACATCCCGGACGGTAACGGTGTGACACCGCTCTCCCTCGCGCGCGCGCACGGCTTCAAAGAAATGGTCAAGATGCTCGAAGCCGCCGGGGCGAAACCTTAAATAAACTCCGGGGCGATGCGCATGCCGCCGCGCGGCCCACCGTTGGTGCGATCGGCGTATTCGGGGGCTAAGGGCCGGCCGTTCGGCACGTTCAGCCACAACCGCAAGAGACGCCGTTTGGTCGCCGGATCGGTGCCGTCCTCGAAAGCCTGGCGGGAATGCACCACGATGTGATTGTTGAGGAGCTGCATGTCGCCGCGGCGGAAATCCATGTCGAGGCGGAATTCACCGTCGGAGCATTTGTCGTTTACAGCATCGAGCGCCTCGCGTTCGAGTGCGGTGAGCTCGACGCCCATTTTTTCCGCCCCTTCGACGATCAGGCGCCGGTTCAGGTGGCACGATAATTTTCCTTCAAACAAGCTAAAGACCGGGATGACGTTATTCGTGACTTCGTTCAGATCGCCGCTGACCCCTTCGCCGCGCATGCTGTGGCGGAAACCGCGATAGAGCACGTCCAAATAGTCAGGATGGTTCTCGACAATATCATCATGAATGGCGATACCGCTGGCGATACAGCTTTCCCCGCCCTTGGCGGCCGGATGCACGCACAACAGCCCGACGACATCGCAGGCGTCGCTATGGGGCATGAGGCGCGCCGGGGTCGAATAGCCGCGCACGTTGGGGCCGTAGGTGTTGCCGGCGTCGGTGATCTCCACAATGCGCTGGCCGCGCCGGTTTTGCGTGATCGGACTGCCGAGGTATTGCGCCAAACCCCAATAGAGTGAGCACAACGTAACGTCGTCGTTCGGGATATCGTCCAACGGCAAGCCGCGCAGCAACACGAAACCGCGGCCGTCTTCCAGCTCGTCGAGCACTGTTTCGATTTTTGCGCTTAACACCGGGAGCGGAAAATCGTCTTTCGTGATGCTGTAGGGATCGAGGTCTTTTGCCCGCACGGCTTGAACGGCGGCAACGACTTCTCCGGCTTCTTCATCCGAGAGCTCGACGATCCAATCGGTGTTGGAGTCGTAATCGGCGCGTTTCCACGCCGCAGGACCGCCAAAAATTTTATCGTCAGCCACTGGCCAAAAACTCCTTAAGCCACTTTTTATAATCGCCACCACGCAAAATTTTCTCTTTCAGTTCACCTTTCACGACGTTCTTAATGTCGCCGGGCGGTGTCCCCTCGCGTAAGGCTTTCAAAGTATCATGCATCGCCTGCACGGCGGCGTGGATCGGAAGGTGCGGCTGCAAACGCACCCGCACCCCTTGCGAGGCGAGATAATCCAAGTCTGCTAATTCGCCGCCGCTGTGCGCCAGAATAACGGGCACGGATGTTTCGGCCCGCAAGGCCTCAAGCTCATCGCGTTGTTTAATGCCGATGATCATCAACGCATCGACCCCGGCTTGCTCATAGGCTTTGGCGCGCGCAATCGCATCGTCCAAATTGGTGAAGCTCGGTGCGCTGGTCCGCCCGATAATGGTTAAGGACTTATCGGCGCGGGCATCGAGTGCGGCTTTCATTTTATCGACGCCTTCTTCGATGGAAATCAACTGCGCCTTGGTGGTGCCGTACGGTTTCGGCAGCTCGGTATCTTCAATACTGAGCGCGGCAACCCCAGCGGTTTCCAATTCCTCAACCGTGCGGCGCACGTTGAGCGCATTGCCGTAACCATGATCGGCATCGACGATGAGCGGCAAATTCCCGGCACGATTGATGCGCAAACATTGTTCGGCAAACTCGCTGAGGGTGATGACGACAATATCAGGGGCACCGAGGATCGCCATTGAAGCAACGGAACCGGCAAACATGCCGACTTCGCAACCAAGGTCTTCGGCAACACGGGCCGACATGGCATCAAATACGGAACCTGGGTGAACGCAGGCGTCACCGGCTAAGACGGCGCGGAATTTTTCCCTGCGGGGTGTCCAGTGCATGATTAACTATCCGCTTGTCTTTCCCATGCGGATCAACCGCTCGCCAAAAAATCTTTAAGCCAGGCTTTGTAATCCTTGCCGCGGATCATCATGTCCTTCAAGTCACCACCGGCAACGTTTTCGATCTCGCCGGGCGGCGTGCCCTCGCGCAAGGCCTTCAACGTATCGTAGGCGGCTTTCATCGCGGCGTGAATCGGCAGGTGACCTTGCAGCGCCGACTTCACGTTTTTGGAACTCAGATAATCCAGATCGCCGCTCAGGACCGGCGGCGTCGAACCGAGGCCGATCGGCAGGTCGACGGCATCGGAAACCTGCTCGAGCTGCTCGCGGGTTTTCATCCCGGCGAAGAACAGCCCATCGACGCCGGTCGTAGCATACGCCTTGGCGCGCTCGACGACCTCTTCGAACGGGGTGATGCCGACGGTGGTGCGCGCGGCAATCACGAGGTTCGGGTCTTGGCGCGCATCGAGGGCGGCGCGGATTTTATCCATGCCTTCTTTGATGGGGATCAACCGGTTTTTGCTGGTGCCGTACGGGCGCGGCAGGTCGGTATCCTCGATGCTGAGCGCGACGACGCCGGCGGTCTCCAGTTCCTCGACCGTGCGACGTACGTTAAGCGCGTTACCGTAACCGTGATCGGCGTCGACCGCCAAAGGCAGATTACCGGCACGGTTGATACGGTAGGCTTGTGCGGCAAACTCGCTCAACGTGAGCAGCACAATGTCGGGAACGCCGAGCACAGAAAGCGAACCGACGGAGCCGGAGAACATACCCATCTCGAAACCGAGGTCCTCGGCCATGCGTGCCGACATCGCATCAAACACGGAGGCCGGATGCACGCAGCGGTCTCCTTCGAGAAGGGCGCGATACCGTTCGCGGCGCGGTGTTCAATGCATGGCAATTCCTCCCTGTTATTCGCTTATGCCCGGCGGCGGTATCAACCGCTCGCCAGGAAGTCCTTCATCCATTTCTTATAATCGCTGCCGCGGATCATCATGTCCTTCAAATCGCCGCCGGCAACGTTCTCGATGTCGCTGGACAAAGCGCCCTCGCGCAGCGTCTTCAAGGTGTCATAAGCCGCTTTCATGGCGGCGTGGATCGGCGCATGACCGCGCAGCGCGATACGCACGTTCTGACCGCCGAGATATTCGGTATCGTTAATCTCCGGCGGGGTCGAGCCGAGGAAAATCGGAATCTTGATTTCCGCCGCAATCGCTTCCAGCTCGGGCCGGGTTTTCACCCCGGCGAAGAACATCGCATCGACACCGGCTTTTTCATACGCCTTGGCCCGCGCGATAGCGTCCTCGATACCGGTGATACCCGGCGCGCTGGTGCGCCCGGCGATTGAGAGCGTCTTATCCTGACGCCCGGCCAGCGCCGCCTTCATCTTGCCGACGCCTTCTTCAATCGAAATCAATTGCGGCTTCGTCGTGCCGTAAGGGCGCGGCAGATCGGTGTCTTCGATGGTCAGCCCGGCGACGCCGGCGGTTTCCAATTCCTCGACCGTTCGCTTGACGTTGAGCGCGTTGCCGTAGCCGTGATCGGCGTCGACCATCAGCGGCAAATTACCCGCCCGGTTGATGCGATACGCTTGGCCCGCGAATTCGGTAAGCGTCAGCACGATGAGATCGGGCGCGCCCAAGACGGCGAGCGATGCGGTCGATCCGGCAAACATGCCGACCTCGAAGCCAATGTCCTCAGCCATGCGTGCCGACATGGCGTCGTATACCGAGCCCGGGTGAATACATTTGTCGCCTTCGAGAAGCGCGCGGAAATTTTCGCGGCGGGGTGTCCAGTGCATTACATTGATCCTTCCTGATTAGTGTTTTTATGAATGGTGTTGCGATTAGCCGTGAAACGCAGGCCGCTCGCCGGTGATGGTCGTACGATGCATCATGCGCCGGGTGTTTTCGGTGTCGAACGGATAACGTTTGTGTACCGAGCTGCGGTTATCCCAGATCATGACATCGCCCGGCTCCCACGGGTGGGCGTAGCGGAATTGATCCTGATCGGCGAAGGTCATCAGCTCGTCGATGATGGGCCGGCTGTCTTCGTCGCTCATGCCGACAAAATTGCGGCAAAACGTCCAATCGATATGCAGGGTCGGCTTGCCGGTTTCCGGATGGCTGACCACCACCGGATGGGTCACCGGCGGAACCTTATCGATTTGTTCCTGGGTTAAGGGCGGGCGGTGAGTGTGGCGGGTGTTATGCAACCACACATAATCGTGCACGGCCTCGCGGCCTTTCAGGAATTCTTTTTTCTCGTCATCGAGCGCGTCGTAAACGGCCGTCATACTGAGGACCACCGTCTCGCCGCCTTGGCCGACGGGGGGATGCTCCAAGCAATAAAACACCGAGCCCAGGCTCGGGATTTCCATATAGGCGCCGTCGATGTGATAATTCTGCGAACCATCGTAAGCACCGACGTGTTTACCGTCTTCCTTAATATTCGAGACCATGAAAATTTCCGGCTGCTCCGGATGGCAGTATTGACTCAACACATGCAGCTCGAGCGGGCCGAATTTTTGACTAAAGTCGACTTGCTGCTGCGTTGTCATGTCCTGGCCCTTGAAGATCAACACCGAGCGTTCGGCGAGTTCCTTTTTGAGCCGGGCGAAATCCGCATCGCTGATCGGCTGGGTAAGGTCAATATTCTTGACCATGCTGCCGAGGAGCGGCTTGATCGGCTCAAACTCGATGTTGGTATTGGACGTAACAGCGGTATCGGGCATGGGTTCGCCTCGCGTGGTGATGGGTCCCGCGGATTTTAGGCCCGCAACGAGACCCGGTCAAACGGGCCCGCGCCATGCTTCGAGACGACTGCTTCGCTGCCTCCTCAGCATGAGGTTTCTTTTTTTCCTCATCCTGAAGAGTGAAGCGTCTCGAAGGATGATGACTGCAAAATCAGCCGTTGAAGGCCGGGCGCTCGCCCATAACAGTGGTGCGGTGCATGCGCCGGCGCGTGCCTTCGAGATCGAACGGCAGGCGTTTGTGGACCGAGCCGCGGTTGTCCCAGATCATCACGTCACCGACGGTCCAGGTGTGCACGACTTTGAATTGATCCTGATCGGCGAAGTCCATCAGCTCCTTGAAGATCGGGCGGCTGTCCTCTTCGCTCATGTCGCCGAAGCGGCGGCAGTACATGGCGTCGATAAAAAGAATGTTCTTACCGGTTTCCGGATGGCTGACCACCGCCGGATGCTCGATCGGCGGCGTCTTGGCACGCTGTTCCGGCGTCAGCGGCGTGCGATCGGCGTGATTGCGCTCGTAATGCCAAACGTAATCGCGGACCACGGTGCGGCCTTCGAGAAATTTTTTCATATCGTCGTCGAGGGCCTCGTACACGGCGGCGAGATTGATCGCGACGGTTTGCCCGCCCTCTTCCGGATGCTCCAGGCAATAGAACACGGACCCCATGGAGGGTTTCTCCAAATACGCGCAGTCGATGTGATAGATGCGCGAGCCGTCGTAGGCGCCGATCTTCTTGCCGTCCTCGATGATATTGGAGACGACGAAAATTTCCGGATGGCCGGGCAGGCATAAATCCTGCAGCACGTGATGCTCGAGTTCCCCGAAGCGTTTCGAGAACGCGATCTGTTCCGCCGGCGTCATGTCCTGGTTTTTGAGGATCAAGACCCCGCGATCGCACATCTGGCGGCGCAGCTCGGCGAACGCTTCTTCGCTTAAGGGTGCGGCCAAGTCGATGCCCTCGACCGTGCTGCCAACCAACGGCTTGATCGGGGTGTAGGTGATGTTTTCGTTTGGTGCGGCTGTTGCGGTATCCATGATGCCTCCTGTGGGTCCTAATTTACGCCCGCGCGGCTGTGGCGTCAAAAAAACGGTGCCAAGATTTAGACATGCTTCGAGACGGCTGCTTTGCAGCCTCCTCAGCATGAGGATTATTCTTAACTTCATCCTGAGCGTGTCGAAGGATGGCGATTGGATCAGGCGTTTTTCTTTTGCATGGTCAGCTTGGGCTTGATCAGACCGAAGAACACATCGCCCGCATTCCCGAAACGCCAGCCGAGATGCTCGTTGCAGCCCAGACAATGCGCGACCTGCCAGCGATAGCCTTTGAACCAGGTAAATTCGTCCGATGGTGTGCCGTGACCGCCGACACCGGGGGCTTCGGCAAAACAGATGACGCGAAATACCACCCCGGCCGGGTTGAAAAACACATGCTCGTGTCCGCCATCGACGCCGTTTCCATGGTCGTTACCTCTGGCCGTTTTCCATTTTGTGTTGGTGATCACGTGGCCGCAAGCGGCGCAGTAAATCTCGTCGGCGTCCCGGGTCTCCGCCTCCCGCTCGACTTTCGCATCCGGTGCAAGTTGGAGCATCCGCGCCCCCGTGAAAAATTAACTACCCCCGCACCGTGTCCATCAGGCGGGAGATGTTGTCGAGTTTCTCGATGACATGACAGAGCTCGACGGCCTGTTCGGTTTTATCGTTGGGCAGGATCATCGACGCGTTGGCGGTGAATTTATGCGCGAGGCCGTCCCAGTCCGGCGGTTCGGTCGCCCAGGACGGGTTGTCCTGCTGATGCGCGACCGTGCGCCCATCCTTGAGTTTCATTTCGACGCGGCAGCCATAGGGCGCGTGCGCCGGCGTGTGGCCGGCCTTTTCGTATTCCTCCAGCACGTCCATGGTAATCTTTTTTATCAACGCGCGGACGTTTTTGTCGCGGACTTTCGCGTTCGTGACGTCCTTCAGCACCACGTTGCCCTCGAGGATAGCGAGCGCCACCGTAAACGGCATCGAGTACTTGCCCTGGAATTTATGCTGCGGATCGTTGAACGGCAGCCAGCTGTAGGCCCCCGGCGTGGTCGAACACAGGACGCTTTCGATATCGCCGGGCTTCACGTTGTGCTCGTCGCGCAACTTGATGGTGGCTTCGATGGCGGTGTGGGTGCAGGTGCAGACCGGAAAGCGTTTGTAGGTAATGCCCGGATCGAGATACTCCCATGGGTTGGCGAGCGCCTGCCAAATCTTATGGCCATCCGCGCCCTCGCCGAAGGTTTGCATGACGCCGTCTTTCGCTTCGAACACGTTTTCCGGGCCGGTGTAGCCTTTCGACGCCAACAGGGCGGCCTCCAATCCGTTACGCGCCGACATGCCGTTGATGTAGGCCTTACTCATGGTGCCCTTGACCGCGCGCATGCCGGATGCTTCTGCGCCGCAAATGCCGAGCGCGTTGGCCGTCGTTTTGACATCCAAGCCGAGCAAGCGGGCACAGGCGGCGGCGGCGGCAAAGGTGTTGGTCACCCCGCGCGGCTCCCAGCCTTTTTGATGGAACTTCGGCAGAAAAGCGCGACCGATTTTTTCGGCAATCTCGAGGCCGATGATATGCGCGGTGAGAATATCCTTGCCGTTAAAACCCATTTTCTCGCCAAGCGCCCAGAGCGGCGGGCAGATCGACGGCGACGGATGGTTATAGGTTTCCAAGGCGACGTCACTAAACCCGATGACATCGGCGGCGGTGCCGTTGATGTGCGCGGCGTAGGGCAGCGCGGTTTTAAAACCCTGGCCGATGACGGTGGCGCCGTTCGGCACATCGTCCGCCCCGGCAACTTCCTGGGCGTGCGCGGCGAGAATTTTTGCGGCGTCGTCATCGGCGACACCACCGAGCGCCACACCAATGGTGTCGAGCTGCGAGCGCTTGGCGCAGTCATAAAGATTTTCCGGGATGTCTTCGGCGCGGGTTTCAATCGCGAATTCGGCGATCTTTTGCGTGATGCTGATTTGAGTGTCTTTGTAATCGGAAAGTTGTTCGACGACAGTCATGCTCGGTTCCTTTGTTCATTGATCGCGTTTGTTAATTGACCGCGTTCTCGATGCCCTTCATGCCCAACAGTTTGGGACCGGCCATCCACTGCAGTTCCCACTCGCCGGGTCCGCCGCCCTCGGGCCCTTCGAGGCAGGCGACGGCAGCGGTCTCAAAATAACACACCTCCGCGTCCGCATCGCCGGCGACGAGATACGACGCCAGCAGCGCCATGAACGGCATGTGGCCGACCACCATGACGTCATCGGTCACCTTCGCCAAGCCCTCGGCGAATTTCTCGACGTCGTCCATCGGCCCCATGGGGATGGCGCTTTCCTCGACCATCTGGCCCGGGCCCAGGGTTTCGGCGAGAATGAGCGCGGTTTGGGTGGCGCGCAGCAGGCCACTGTGCACGACCCGGGAAACCCGGAAACTGCGCCCCAGAAAGGACGCCATGCGCGCGACTTCATCACGGCCGGTTTTATTCAGTGGGCGGGCGGAGTCGCCGCCGGAAGCGGTTTTCTTCGCCTTGCCGTGACGGACGAGATACACTTTGACCATGATCAATTCCCCAATCGCGATTATAAATCATTTTAACGGGACATCCGGGCGAACAGAAGCCGCAAATGACCCGGATCGCGAGCCAAATGGGGGAGAACTGATGTTTTTAAAGTGGCAGAAAGAATACGACGTCGGTCATACCGTGATCGACTACGACCATCGCAACCTATGCAATCTGATTAATGCCTTGCACCGCGACACCCATGCGGGCCTCACGCCGGAGAAAATCACCAACGCGTACAACATGCTTGTCGAGTATGTGAAGGAACACTTCGCCCGCAAGGAGGAATTATTTTTAAATTCCGATTATCCGGATACGAAAAAACATATCGATCAGCACCGGCGGATTGAAAAACGCGTTCAGCTCGGCGCGACCCTCTATAGCCGCGTCCCGGACGAATTCGATACCGATGAATTCCTTGAATTTCTCAAACGGTGGCTGACCCACCACATTCTCGAAACGGATCAAGGCTACTTGCCGTACATCCAAAACACGGAAGACGAAAAGAAAAAGGACGGCGCGTAACTTTTTTAAACCGTCCTTGTTTCCGTTTAGAGCTGTTCCGGCCTGTTCATCCATTGCATCGACCAAGAACCGTCATCGCCCCGTTCGAGGCAGGCGCATACGCCGTTTGCAAGGTCCGTGATATAGGGCTCCTGACGGCCGGTCAAAAGCTGCGCAATGGATTTAAAACAAATATTGCTGGGGCCGGTCAACGCGACATTGTCCGAACACCCCTTAACTTCATCAATGAACGGCGCGATATCATCGTCGGCCTGCAACGGATAGGCGGTCGCCTCGGCCTTCACGCCACCGAGCTCGGATGCGAGCAACTCGGCATTTTCCCGTGTCCAAGACGTTTCCACGTGCAGCACGCGATCAACATTTTCGCCGTTGGCTTTTAAAAATTTCGCCAAGTTTTTGGCATCCTGGCGCCCTTTGTCCGATAACGGGCGTTTGCTCATATCTTTCACGTCCTCGCGTGGAACAGCTTGGTGGTGCGTAATCAAGTAAAGCCGCATTTGGGGTGGCCCTTTTTCCATGGACCTCATCCTGAGCCTGCCGAAGGATGAGGTGATCCTGATCGTTAAAAACGCCTCCCCCTTCGACAAGCTCAGGGTGAAGCAAAAAGATTAACTACGCGGCAGCGGTATCGGTTGCGGCGGCGAGCATAGCTTCGGCGCGGGCGATTTCGGCCACCGCGTTATTGCGCGCAGTGTCATCATCACCGGCGCTTTCAAGGGCCTGCTGTGCCGCCTCGAGGCGTGATTGGGCGGCCGCTTGGTCGATATCGGCCAGCGTCATGGCTTCATCGGCGAGGATCACGCATTTTTCCGGGTCGACTTCGGCAAACCCGCCGGCAATGAAATAGCGGGTTTTCACCGCGCCGTTCTCGTGAATGTCGATCACGCCGGGGCGGACCGACGAGAGTAGCGGCGCGTGGCCGGGCAGCACACCGAAATCGCCGTCACCACCAGGCACGACGACCATGTCGGCTTCTTCCGTAACGAGAAGCTTTGTCGGCGTGACGATTTCGAGTTGCACCTTATCGGCCATCAAACGGTATTCCTTTACTCGCCGGCTTCTTCGGCCATCTTCTTGGCTTTTTCGATCGCCTCGTCGATGGTGCCCACCATGTAGAAGGCCGCTTCGGGCAGGTGATCGTAATCGCCGTCGCAAATGCCTTTGAAGCCCTTGATGGTATCTTCGAGACTGACGAACACGCCCGGCGTGCCGGTGAACACTTCGGCGACGTGGAATGGCTGGCTCAGGAAGCGCTGAATCTTCCGCGCCCGGGCGACCGTCAATTTATCTTCTTCCGACAGCTCGTCCATGCCGAGAATGGCGATGATGTCCTGCAGGGATTTGTAACCTTGCAGAATTCGCTGCACTTCCCGGGCGACCGAGTAATGCTCGTCGCCGACGACGCGCGGGTCGAGCACGCGGGAGGTCGAGTCGAGCGGATCCACCGCCGGGTAAATGCCGAGCTCGGCGATTGAACGGTTAAGCGTCGTCGTCGCATCCAAGTGAGCGAACGAGGTTGCCGGCGCCGGGTCGGTCAAGTCATCGGCCGGCACATAAATGGCTTGAATCGAGGTGATCGATCCTTTGTTGGTCGAGGTGATGCGCTCTTGCATTTGGCCCATATCCGTAGCCAGGGTCGGCTGATAGCCCACCGCGGACGGGATACGTCCCAGCAGCGCGGACACTTCCGAACCGGCCTGGGTAAAGCGGAAAATATTATCGACGAAGAACAGCACGTCTTGGCCTTCTTCATCGCGGAAGTATTCGGCCAACGTCAGGCCGCTCAGCGCGACACGGGCACGGGCACCCGGGGGCTCATTCATTTGGCCATAGACGAGGGCCGCCTTGGAGCCGTCACCATCGAGCGAGATCACGCCCGATTCGATCATTTCATGATACAGGTCGTTGCCTTCGCGGGTCCGCTCGCCGACACCGGCGAACACGGAATAACCGCCGTGGCCTTTGGCGACGTTGTTGATCAGTTCCATGATCAACACCGTCTTGCCGACGCCGGCACCGCCGAACAGGCCGACTTTGCCGCCCTTGGAATACGGCGCGATCAAATCGACGACTTTAATACCGGTGGTGAGAATTTCGGTTTCCGTGGATTGATCGAGAAACTCAGGCGCCGGACGGTGAATCGGATAACGCAACTTGGTGTTACAAGGGCCACGCTCGTCCACCGGCTCACCGATCACGTTAAGGATACGGCCGAGGGTTTCCGGTCCGACCGGCACCGTAATCGGATCGCCGGTATCGGTTGCTTCCTGGCCGCGAGTCAGACCTTCGGTGGTGTCCATCGCAATGGTCCGCACCATATTTTCGCCTAAGTGCTGGGCAACTTCCAAAACCAAACGCTGGCCATGGTTGTCGACATGGACCGCGTTCATAATCGCCGGCAGATCCGCTTCAAACTGCACGTCGACCACGGCGCCCATCACCTGAGAAATTGTACCGATATTATTTGTCGCCATCGTTGGACTCCTGTTTGCCCTTACAACGCTTCCGCGCCGGATATGATTTCAATCAATTCACTCGTGATCACCGCCTGACGGGTCCGGTTATAGGTCATCGTCAAGCCGTCAATCATGTCGCCCGCATTGCGGGTCGCATTGTCCATTGCCGTCATGCGCGCACCTTGTTCCGACGCATAACTTTCCAGCAACGCCCGGAAAATTTGGGTGCTGATATTGTGCGGCAGCAAGGCTTCCATCAGCTCCGTTTCGCTTGGTTCCATGATGTGCATCGCGCCGGGGCCCGTGGCGGCATCATCCGCCGCGGCTTCGGGTGCGGGTACCGGGATCAGTTGCTGATAAGTCATGATTTGCGCGATTGCCGACTTAAACGTGTTGAACACGAGGGTGCAGACATCGAACGCGCCGTCATCGAGCAAGGCGACCAGCCGGTCGCGGATTTCACTCGCCGAGTCGTAACTCGGATTGTTGTGGGTCACACCGGTCATATGATCGATGATCAAGCTGGCATGGTCGCGGCGCAATAAATCGTACGCCTTGCGGCCGATACAAAAGAGCTTCACCTCTTTGCCGTTTTGCTGCAACTCGGCGATTTTTTCCCGGGTCGCGCGCACGATGGAACCGTTAAAACCACCGCACAAACCGCGGTCGGCGGTGATCGGTACCAGCAAATGCACCTTATCCTCGCCGGTGCCCGACATCAGCTTCGGCGTCGGCCAACCGGCCGGTAAGCTGCCGACCATCGAGCTCATCATGTGGCCCATGCGGTCCACATAGGGCCGCGCCTCTTCGGCTTGTTCCTGCGCGCGCCGCAACTTCGACGCGGCGACCATTTTCATGGCCGACGTGATCTTCTGCGTTGACTTAACGCTGGAAATCCGTGTGCGAAGATCTTTCAGGTTCGCCATCGATCGAGGGTCCGCCTAACTGAAGTTCGAGGTGAATTGTTCGACGTGCGCTTTCAGTTTCGCTTCGGTGTCATCGGACAAATCTTTTTCCGAGCGAATGGCATCGAGAATCTCTTTGCCGTTGGTGCGCATGTCTTCGAGCAACGCCTGCTCGTAATTGGTGATAGAGCCGATATCCAAATCATCGAGGAAACCGTTCACGCCGGCGAAAATCGAAACCACCTGCTCTTCGAACGGATACGGCTTGAACTGATCCTGCTTGAGGATTTCCGTCAACCGTGCGCCGCGCGCCAGCAATTGGCGGGTCGAGGCGTCCAAATCGGAGGCGAATTGCGCGAAGGCTTCCATTTCCCGGTATTGGGCCAGCTCCAACTTAATCGAGCCGGAAACCTTTTTCATGGCCTTCACCTGGGCGGCCGAACCGACCCGGCTCACCGACAGGCCGACGTTCACGGCCGGGCGAATGCCTTTATAGAAGAGTTCGGTTTCGAGGAAGATCTGACCGTCGGTAATGGAAATCACGTTGGTCGGAATATAAGCCGACACGTCGCCAGCTTGCGTCTCGATCACCGGCAAGGCCGTTAAAGAGCCCGCGCCGTGATCGTCGCCCATCTTGGCGGCACGTTCGAGCAAGCGTGAGTGCAGATAGAACACGTCGCCCGGGAACGCTTCGCGGCCCGGCGGACGGCGCAGCAGCAACGACATCTGGCGATACGCGACGGCTTGTTTCGACAAATCATCATAGAAAATCACCGCGTGCATGCCGTTATCGCGGAAATACTCGCCCATGGTGCAACCCGTATAGGGCGCGAGGAACTGCAGCGGCGCCGGTTCTGACGCCGTGGCCGCCACGATGATGGAGTATTCCAAAGCATTATATTCTTCGAGCGTTTTTACGATCTGCGCCACTGTGGAACGCTTTTGGCCGACCGCGACATAAATGCAGTACAGCTTTTCGGATTCATCCTTGGCTGCATCGTTGACCGCTTTTTGATTGAGAATGGTATCGATGATAATCGCCGTTTTACCGGTTTGCCGGTCGCCGATGATCAATTCCCGTTGGCCGCGGCCGACCGGGATCAAACTATCAATGGCTTTGATGCCGGTTTGTACGGGCTCATGCACGGATTTACGCGGGATGATGCCCGGCGCCTTCACGTCGACCCGGCCCCTTTCCGTGGCATCGATCGGGCCCTTGCCGTCGATCGGCTCACCGAGGCCGTTCACGACGCGGCCCAACAACGATTTGCCGACCGGCACTTCGATGATGGTACCGGTCCGTTTAACGATGTCGCCTTCTTTGATGTTCCGGTCGTCACCGAAGATCACGACACCGACATTATCGGCTTCCAGGTTCAAAGCCATGCCTTTAATGGCGCCTGGGAACTCGACCATCTCACCGGCTTGCACGTTATCGAGACCGTGCACACGGGCGATACCGTCACCGACCGAGAGGACCTGACCGACTTCAGCGACTTCGGCTTCGGTTCCAAAATTTGCGATTTGTTCTTTGAGGATGGCGGAGATTTCCGCGGCCCGTATTTCCATTACCCGACTCCCATCATGGCGAGTTTGAGTTGTTGCAACTTCGTTTTCAATGAACTGTCGACCATACGCGAGCCGACTTTAACGACCATGCCGCCCAACAAGGTGGGGTCGACTTGGGCATCAATCGTGACACGGTTACCGACAGCTTGACGCAAGACGGCTTCCAAATCTTGTTTTTGTTTATCCGATAGGGCTTGGGCGCTGGCAACTTCTGCTGTTGTTTCCCCGCGTCGCGCCGCCAGTGCCGCCAGAAAAGAATTGATCATGCCGCGCAACACGAACAGACGGCGGTTTTGTGCCGCCAGGCCGACAAAACGGCGCACCAAATCGGACATGCCGGCTTTTTCTATTAAAGCCGACATGACACGGCCTTGGTCTTGGCGCGAAATAACCGGAGAACGGATCAGCCGTTTCAAGTCATCGCTTTCGTCAATCATGGCGCGAAGATCAGCCAAGTCTTTGGCGACGGCATCGAGTTGATTGTCGGCTTCTGCCAATTCAAACAGGGCCGTTGCATACCGGCCTGCCAAGTCAGCCGTACCTATGTTCTCAGATGACACCTGGGAAAGCCCTTGATCCCTAAATATTAGAATGCGGGCCGGGAAGACAGCACCCCCGCACCCCGTGAAAAGCGGGGACTCTCTAACACACCCCTCCAGGGCAATCAAGCGAACCCAGCACCCCCACCAACCTAAAAAGAGCCTTTGATTCTCAATAGTTTACGGTGACAGTCCCCGTGTTGTTCACAACCCGGTCATTCAAAGACAACATAGCTTCAACGATTCATGAATTTTTGGCGGTCCTTAGAGAAAACTGTAGGGATCGACATCGACCTGGACGCGGACCTTCTGCGGCACATGAACCCGCTCAAGCCACTGATAAACGAGCTTTTGAACGTTCGTATCCCGGCGCGCCTTGAGCAACAGCCTGCGCCGATGGCGGCCGCGCAACAAGGCAAAGGCCGCCGGTGCGGGACCGAGCACCGTGACGCCATCACCATGCGGCGCCGACCGGCGCAGATTCAATGCAACACGCTCGACGGCCTGCACATCACGGCCCGAGACGATCAACGCGACCAGCCGGCCGAACGGCGGCATGCCGGTGCCTTCGCGGGCACTGATTTCCGTATCGAGGAACTGTCGGCGTGATCCGGAAACAAGCGCCTGCATGACGGGATGATCCGGATTATAGGTTTGCAAAAGCACCTGACCCGGCCGGTCTTCCCGGCCGGCCCGGCCCGCGACTTGATATAATAATTGATAGGTCCGTTCGGCGGCGCGCAAATCACCGCCGGCCAATCCCAAGTCCGCATCGATCACGCCGACGGTGGTCAGCATCGGAAAATGATAACCCTTGGCGATAACCTGCGTGCCGATGATCAGATCGAGTTCGCGTTCTTCAATTTGCCGGACCAATTCGGCGGCCGCCCGGGGTCCTTGCAATGTATCGCTTGAAGCCAAGGCAAAGCGGATTTCCGGAAACGCCGCCTTCACTTCTTCGGCCAAACGTTCGACACCGGGCCCGCAAGCCGCCATCGTGTCTTCGGCCTCACATTCGGGGCACTGGCTCGGCCGCTTCACCGAAAAATCGCAATGATGGCATTGCAGTCTTTCGCCTTGGCGGTGTTCGACCAGCCACGCCGTGCAGCGGGGGCATTGCCAACGATGCCCGCAGGTCCGACACAGAGTCAGCGGGGCATAACCGCGCCGGTTCAAAAATAACAGCGACTGCTCGCCCCGTTGATGCGCCGCCTCGACGGCTTGGATTAAAGGGTCGGATAACCAACGGGTGCTGGGCAACTTTTCCGCCCGCATATCAATCAGTTTCATATCCGGTAATGATGCATTTCCATGACGGTCCGTTAACAAGTGTTCGCCGTAACGGCCGCGCTGAACGTTTACGACCGTTTCCAACGACGGTGTCGCCGAGGCCAACACAACCGGAATATTCGTAAGCTGTGCACGTACCACGGCCATATCGCGGGCATTATACGTAACGCCGTCATCCTGCTTAAACGCACCGTCGTGCTCTTCATCGATGACGATGATTCCGAGTTCAGGGAACGGTAAAAACAACGCCGAACGCGCACCGACGACAACACGGGATTTACCCTCGGCAATTGCCCGCCATGTTTGCCGCCGCGTGGCCGGCGTTAACTCGGAGTGCCATTCCGCCGGGGCGCCGCCGAAACGGTCACGAAACCGCTCGAGCCATTGTGCTGATAACGCGATCTCGGGCAATAACACCAATGCCTGTTTACCGTGTTTAAGCGCTTCGGCGACGGCTTCGAAGTACACTTCGGTTTTACCGGAGCCCGGCACGCCGTTTAATAGCGTGACGGAAAAGTCCGGCGCCGCGGTTTTCGCGATCAAGTCTTCCGCTGCAGCGGATTGCGCCGGTGACAATGCCGGGCCGGGCCGGGCCCCATCGGGAAGATCGACTGTGATCGCTGGCTGGATCTCGACTGTCTTGAGCGCCCCCATTTCGGCCAACCCTTTGACGACGGAAACACCGACACCGGCCTCGCGGGCCAAATCACGGGCCGGCAACGGCGGCAGCGATTGAACGGCTTCGAGAACCCGGCGGCGGGACGGGGTCAGGCGTATCGACACATCGGTTTCATTCACTGCATACGCGATAATCGGTTTCGGCGGTTCCAGGGCAGCGGGCACACTCATGACCATTTTGAGCACTGCGCCCAGGGGATGGACCGTATAGCGCGCGACCCACTCGATGAATTTGAGAACCGATTCGGGCACGCAGGGCGCCTGCAACCGGCCAATGATGGGCCGCAGCTTGCTATCGGGCACTTCGCCGGTGCCTGGACCCCAAACGATACCAATGGCTTCCCGGCGGCCAAGCGGGACCCGAATAAATTCACCCGGCGTTAACGTGCTGTTATCCGCTATCCGGTAATCATAAGGGCCACTGAGCGGGAGCGGCAGGAGGACACTGATGCGGTCCCCTTCGAGGCGCTCCGGCAATGGGCTTGAACTGTTTTGTGACGATACCATGAGATACACTCTAACGAATCGTCACGCAGGCGCGAATTCTGAATTTATGTGGCACGGTTACGATGGGGACCCGACATGAGAAAAGAAGAAGAAAAAGCGATCAGCCTCGAGACGACGGACTATTCACCGCAAAACCTCTCGTCCGATCAGGTGCTGGATTATCTTCAGCATAACCCGGATTTTTTGTCTGAAAACGCGCAAACCATCGCGGAAATGGCGCCGCCGACCCGCTGGAGCGGCGACGGGGTGATCGATTTGCAGCGCTTTTTGCTGGACCGGCAAAAAGAAGATCTCAACGAATTACGCCTGGCCGCCCAGGAGGTTATCGAAACCAGCCGGGGCAATATGTCGAGCCAAACCCGAACCCATAGCGCTGTCCTGGCCATGCTGTCGGCAAACGATTTCGAGCATTTTTTGCGAATCGTCAATGACGACATCCCGCTGCTACTCGATATTGATGTCGCCACCATCGGTTTTGAACCCGGCGATCACGCGCCGCAAGCGCTGACGTCGGCCAACATCCGCCCGTATCAACCCGGCGATATCGACGAGGTGCTCGATCCGGAAAGTGACGTCGTCTTACTGAAGGAAGTTGCCGAGAGTGCGGCCGTCTTCGGCAGTGCCGCAAGCCTGGTCCGCTCCGCCGCCTTGATGCGGTTACGGCCCGGACATACCGTCCCTCACGGCATGATGGCATTTGGGGCCCGCAGCCCGGGTTTCTTTCACCCCCGCCAAGGTGTTGAGCTGATCACGTTCCTGGCACGGGTCACCGAACGGTGTATTCACCGATGGCTCGAGGATTAACACCGGCTGCAGCGCAAAGCCGCGGCGCGGATCATCCCAATATTCCCGCCGAACCCGCCGTTCTTGCGGCGCTGGCATCCTGGCGGCAATGGCTCGAACACGAACGGCGCACGTCCGAACACACGATCGATGCCTATCAGCGCGACATCACGGCTTTCTTGAAATTTTGCGCCGAGCATCTCGGTTATCCGCCGGGCATGCAGGAACTCGCAAACTTCCGCGCCGCCGACTTTCGCAGCTATCTCGCGAAGCGTGCCCAAGCCGGACTCGCCCGCACCTCGACGGCGCGAGCCATGTCGACGTTGCGTAATTTTTTCCGCTACCTCGCGCGCGAAAATTTAGCCGCCAACGCGGCCATCGATAACGTACAAACACCGAAGGTGCCGAAATCGATCCCGAAAGCACTGAGCGAACAAGAAGCCCGCGAAACACTCGACACACTGGAAGCCATGATCGATGAAGTTTGGGTTGCCAAACGCGACACCGCCCTGATGACGCTGTTGTATGGCTGCGGGTTACGGATCAGCGAAGCGCTAAACATGAACCGCAGCGATATCCCCGCTGGCGACACCATGATCATCACCGGCAAAGGACAAAAACAGCGGGTCGTGCCCGTGCTGAGTATTGTTAAAGATGCCATCGCCGATTATCTCGCCCATTGCCCGCATGCCTTGGAAGCGGACGATCCGCTCTTCGTCGGGGTGCGGGGAAAACGCCTCAATGCCGGGGTCGTGCAACGGCAAATGCGTCAACTACGAAGCCTTTTAGGGCTGCCGGAATCGGCTACCCCTCATGCCTTGCGCCATAGCTTTGCCACTCACCTCCTGGCCGAGGGAGGCGATCTCAGGACGATCCAGGAACTTTTGGGGCATGCGTCACTCTCAACCACGCAACGCTATACGGACGTCGATACGGGACGCCTCACGGCGGTGTATCAAAGCGCCCATCCGCGAGCCAATCGATAATGGCCAATTAATAAAATTACGTCTTCGGGCTTTGCCGCGACCACCACAACGCCAACGGGCCGAGCAAACACAACACCGCAACGCTTAAGAATCCCAAACCCCACGACATCACTTGGGACTCGCCGCCGGCCAGGTCGAGCACGGCGCCGAACATCGGCGGCCCGGCGGCGGCACCGGCGAACCCTAAACACGAATGCATCGCCATGGTGGCGCCCCGGTAACCTTCCGGCGCGACACCGACCATACCCGACGTAATCGCCGCTGAATCGGAATTGATCAAATACATATAGAAACAACACACCGCGAACAGAATCCAAAACGGCACCGCAGCCAAGAATCCGAGTATGGCGGCGGTACAAGCCGCTAAGAACATCACCCCGGTGATCCAGCGATGGCGGCCAAAGCGTAAGGCGCCTTCGTTGCCGAGGATACTCGCCGGCTGACCGAACAGAGTGATGATCGCGGCCAAAGTCGCCGCCTGCATGCCGAAACCGCCGCCCGCGCTGGCCGCGACCGCAAACGTGAAAAACGCCACCATCCACGAGCGAAAGACGAACAACTCGAAATTATGCACCGAATACGCCCAGACATACCCCATCGCCGGGCGGCACCGGAAGACGGGCCGAAAATCCAATAAATGGGTGTCCGGCGCTTGAAAGTTTTTCGGATCGTCCCGGTCTATAAACAGAATAACCAACAACAAAGATATAACCGGCCCGCAGGCACCGATCATAAAAGCGGTTTGCCACCCGAAGGCGGCTTCGACCTGACCCGAAACGTAAAATGACAGCGAAAGACCAATGCCAAAGGTCGACGTGTAAAATGCGGTGCCGCGGCTTTGCGTCGTACCGATTAACCGATCGCTGAGAATTTTAAGGCCCGGCATATATGTACCGGCGAGACCGACACCCATCAGCGTATGAAATAGGATCGCCGTCCATAAACCTTGCGCAAAATAAGCAAAACCCAAACAGCCGAAAACGCCGATGGCGAGCGATACCCCGTACACAATCCGGGGAGCCACCCGGTCGGTGAGCCCAGAGAGCACCGGCACGGCGATCACATAGCCCACCCAATAGGTCCCCAGGATCCAGCCCGCTTCGGTATTATTCAGACCCCAAGTTTGTTTCAAAACCGTCGCCAGCGCCGGCACCACGGCGGTTCCGGTCATGCTGAATACTTCGGCCAAACAAACGATGGCGGTCAACGGCACGGGGGAAAGGGTTCGCGGCATCAGTTTATGCTGCCTTAGGATACCGTCTTTGTCGATGAATCCGTTTCGAGGGTGTTCACCATTACGTGGCGGCGGCGCCAAGCCCAAAGGGTAACGAAAATAATCAACAACACACCGCAGAATACGGCCCAGCGCAAGCCGATCACTTCTGAAAGCGCGCCCATGGACAACGCGCCAATTGCCGGCGTCGCCCGAAAGACCGAAACATAGAGACTCATAATACGGCCCCGCATTTCGATGCTGGTACTTTTCAACAGCAATGTCTGCGAACAGACACCGACCGCCGTTTCCGTTGCACCGAAAACGGCAATAAGAAACACGGCGATCCATAACCAAGACATCGTGATAAATACGAGGATCATGGCGCACCCCAATGTAATGGCACCGAACAATAGCATCGTCACGCCTTGCGCCTCTTTTCGGCCCGCAATCCACAAGCCGCCGATCATCGCGCCGACGCCGGCACTGGCAATCATCACGCCGAGCCCTTCAACGCCGGCTTTGTAGACGACATCGGCAAAGGCCGGAAATAAATCGACGACCGGGCGACCCCATAGGGCAAAAAAACAAATAAGAATCATCAGAGGCCCGATACCGGGATGCCGGCCGGCATACTGAAACCCGCCTTTGAGTTTTGTAATCAGCTTTGGTTCGTCTTTACCCAATGATACCGGGATCTCGATGCGCAGCATCATGAGGGCAATGAGATAGATAAGAAAACAAATTGCATTGGTTGCGAACGCGAGCGCCGGGCCGCCGCTGGAAATTAAAAAAGTGCCTAGACCCGCGCCGAAAAACCGGCCGATATGGAACGTTAATGTATTAAAGGTAATCGCAGCCGGAAGATGTTCGTCTTTAGCAAGCTCGGGAATGATCGTTAATCGTGCCGGCATACCGAGAGCGGTAAACATGCCAAGAAAGAACGCGAACAACAATAAAACCTCGACCGTTATCAAACCCATCGACATTAATATAAACAAACCGACGGCTTGACCGACCGACAACCACTGCACCAGTTTAATCAGTTTCAGATGTCCATACTTATCGGCCATCGCACCCGCCAACGGCGCAAAGATTGCCGTCGGCAGATAATCGACGGCGGCCATGGCACCGAGCCACGTACCCGATTTTGTCAGTTCCCACGTCAACCAGCCGATAGCGATGCGTTGCACCCAGCGCCCAGTCATCGAGGCCAGATTACCGGCGGCGTAAATGCCGTATTCGCGCTGCGAGAGCGCGCGGATAATATTGGTGAGTCCCGAAAAGTGCTGCATGGTTCACGCGTGAATCAGTCGCCACAGGATTGCGGCATTCAATGAGGTCGCCTTACTGAAGACGAAAACCGCTTAGATGTGAAGCGCTTTATCGTAGGCGCCGAGAGCCGCTTCCTTAACGGCTTCGGATAAACCGGGATGACCGTGGCTGGTGCGCGCGAGATCTTCAGCCGAAGCGCCAAACTCCATCGCAACCACGGCTTCTTGGATAAGATCACCGGCTTCGGGCCCGATGATATGAACGCCTAAAATCCGGTCGGTTGTTTTATCCGACAAAATTTTCACAAACCCATCGGTATCGTTATTGGCCCGGGCGCGCGCGTTGGCTGAAAACGGAAATTTACCGACCTTATATTCTACGCCGTCTTCTTTGAGTTGTTCTTCAGTTTTGCCGACACCGGCAACTTCGGGCCAGGTGTAAACAACACCGGGAATCGCATTGTAATCAATGTGGCCCGACTGACCGGCGATCAGCTCGGCACAGACATAGCCTTCTTCCTCGGCCTTATGCGCCAGCATCGCGCCACCGATGGCATCGCCGATGGCGAAAATGCCCGGTACGTTGGTTTGATAATCGCCGTCGACTTTAACAAAACCCCGATCCGTTACCTCGACGCCGACCTTATCGAGCCCGAGTCCTTCAATATAGGGCCGGCGGCCGATGGCCACGAGCACCACATCGGCTTGCATGGTTTCCTTGGATTTACCGTCGACGGATTCCATCGAGAGCGTCACGCCGTCCTTGGTTTTTTTCGCGCCGGTTACTTTTGTTGACAGTTTGAACTCGATTCCCTGCTTGCCGAAAATCCGTTGCGCTTGTTTTGAAATCTCACCGTCCATGCCCGGGAACACGCAATCGAGAAACTCGACCACGGTGACTTTCGCGCCGAGGCGCCGCCATACCGAGCCCATTTCGAGGCCGATGACGCCGGCACCGATCACGACCATTGTTTTCGGCACTTTGCTTAACGTTAATGCGCCGGTGGAACTGACAATTTGCTTTTCATCAATGTCGACACCGGGCAAGGGCGCGACATCCGAACCCGAAGCAATAATGATGTTTTCGGTTTTCAGAACTTGTTTTTTCTTACCCTTGCCGGCGGCAACACTCACTTCATCGGCCGCGGTGATGGTGCCGGTGCCCGTTACGACCGTGATCTTGTTTTTATTCATCAGAAAATCGATACCCTTTACGGTATCGCCGACGACGCTGTCTTTGCGCTTCATCATCGCCGCCACATCGACCGTCATTTTACCGGACTTAATGCCGTGATCGGCAAAGGTATGATTGGCTTCTTCAAACAAGTGGGACGATTGCAACAACGCTTTCGAGGGAATACAGCCGACATTGAGGCACGTGCCGCCGAGGGTCTCGCGCTTTTCCACCAATGCCGTTTTTAAGCCCAATTGGGCGGCACGAATGGCGGCCACATAACCGCCGGGACCGGCGCCGATGACGACAACGTCAAAAGGCTCTTCTGCCATGGTATCACTCCCTCAAGACTTTCAGTGGTCTCGAAATGAATAGTTTAATTATACGTCGAACATAATGCGGCTCGGATCCTCGATGCATTCCTTGACACGCACCAAGAAGGTGACCGCTTCACGGCCATCGACGATACGGTGGTCATAAGACAACGCCAAATTCATCATCGGGCGTGCCTCGATGGAACCGTCCGGCATGACCATCGGCCGCTTTTGAATGGAATGCATACCCAGGATCCCCGATTGCGGCGCATTGAGAATCGGCGTCGAGTTCAGTGAACCGAAGATGCCACCGTTGGTGATGGTGAAAGAACCGCCTTGCAGTTCTTCGATGGTGATTTTACCGTCCCGCGCCCGCTTACCGAAATCGGCAATGGTTGCCTCGACCTCGGCGAAGGTTTTTTGATCGGCGTCGCGTAAGACGGGCACCACCAATCCTTGCGGGGATCCGACCGCAATACTGATGTCGTAATAGTTTTTATAAATAATATCGTCGCCGTGAATTTCGGCGTTCACGGCAGGTAATTCGCGAAGGGCCACAATACTGGCTTTGACGAAAAACGACATGAAGCCGAGCCGCACACCATGTTTTTTCTCGAAGGAATCGCTATATTGCGCACGCGCTTCGATCACCGCCGTCATATCGCATTCGTTAAACGTGGTGAGCATCGCCGCCGTATTCTGGGCCGACTTCAAACGCTCGGCGACCATCTTGCGCAACCGGGTCATCTTCACCCGTTCTTCACGCGGCCCGTCGACGCGCGGCGGGTATTGTTCCGCTTTGGCCGGGGCCGTGGCAGCGGCAGGTGCA
>Ga0181588_10001066_pt1 | contig 24457 bp, 23 predicted proteins | sample 071ome_26_FD_148607 | JGI IMG/M metagenome (GOLD analysis project Ga0181588, IMG submission 148607) | Coastal salt marsh microbial communities from the Groves Creek Marsh, Skidaway Island, Georgia - 071409BT metaG (spades assembly) | ecosystem: Environmental > Aquatic > Marine > Intertidal zone...
CGCCGAAGACGATGAGCAATTGCAGGTAGCGCCGCACTCCACGCGGGGTGAAAGCTTCGACGAGCACCGAGATGATCGCCGCCGCGAAGATGACGATCATCGGCGCTAGCGCCGCATAGTCGAGGGCGGGAGGCGTGAAGTTCACTGCTCACCTCCTTCACTCGAGAGGACCGGGTCTGGATCGACCGCCGAGATGGTGTTCATGGTCCAGTCGACGGCCGGATTGATCACATTCAGCAACGGGGCCGGGTAGAAGCCGAGGGTGATGGTCAGCGCGGCGATCGGAACGAGAGCGGTGATCTCCCGGCCCTTGAGATCGGTGATGCCCTCGACGCTCGGATTCACCGGTCCCGTCATCGACTTCTGGTAGAGGCGAAGTACGTAGGCCGCGGTGATGACGATGCCCAGTGTTGCCACGGCACCCACCCACAGGAAGCGCTCGAAGGCACCCAGGAGAACGAGGAATTCTCCGACGAACGAGACCAGGCCCGGAAGGGCGAGCGACGAAAGCGCCGCGACCAGGAAGAACCCGGCCAAGACCGGGGCGACCTTGTTCACGCCGCCGTAGTCGGAGATGAGCGCCGAATCCCGACGTCGGGACATCAGGAAACCTGCCGTCAGGAACAGCGCCGCAGTGGAGAGTCCGTGGGCGACCATATAGACGACGGAGCCGGATTGGCCCGCGCTGGTGAACACGAAGATGCCCAGCGCGATGAATCCGAAGTGAGACATCGACGAATAGGCGAACAGCCGCTTCATATCCGAGGCAGTGAGAGCGACGTATGCGCCGTAGAAAATGCCGATGAGCGCCATGCCGATAACCACCGGGGCGTAGAACTCGCTGGCCGCTGGAAAGATCGGAAGGCAGTAACGGATCATTCCGAAGGTGCCGACCTTGTCCAGGACGCCGATCAGCAGCACGGAGGTGCCGGGTTTGGACTGCGCTGCGGCGTCGGGCAACCACGTGTGGAATGGCCACAGTGGAGCCTTGATGGCGAAGGCGAAGAAGAAGCCGAGGAACAACATCTTCTGCGTGTTCGGGTCCATATCCAGCCCGACGAGGGACAGGAAGTCGAAGGTGCCGGTGCCGAGTTCGCGTGCGGAGACAACGTACAAACCGATCAACGACGCCAGCATGAACAGTCCGCCGAGGAGGCTGTACAGCAAGAACTTGATCGCGGCGTAGGAACGCTGCGGACCGCCGTAGCGACCGATCATGAAGTAGACCGGTACGAGCATCACTTCGAAGAACACGTAGAACAAGAAGACATCGGTGGCCGAGAAAACCCCGATCATCAGCGCCTCGAGCGCGAGGATCAGCGCGAAGTAACCCTTGACCGAACCTTCGGATTCTTGGTCGCCTTCAATGTCCCGCCACCCAGCGAGGATCACGATCGGAACGAGCGTCGCAGCGAGTGCAACGAGCACCAGGCCGATGCCGTCAAGGCCGACGGAGTACGAGATTCCGAACGCCGGGATCCAGGGGTAGGACTCGACGAACTGGAACGGCGCGGTGGAGGATCCGTCAAACTGCAGCGCCATGGCGATGGTGCCGCCAAGAACGATGAAGGACACCGCGAGCGCAACTTGCTTGGCTAGCGTCGGCTTCGACTTAGGTAGCAGGGCGACCACGATGCTGCCGACCAACGGCAGCACCCCGAGGGTGGTCAACCAGGGGAACGCACTCACTACAGCCTCACCAGGATCAGAGCGAGGGCGACGATGAGGGCGCCCCCAACCATGGACAACGCATACGAACGGGCGAACCCGCTTTGGCTACGCCGCAAGCGACGAGCGAGATCTCCGACGAACGTGGCCGTCCAATTCACGAAACCGTCGACCGCCTTGGTATCGAAGGTGGTCAGCGCTTGGGCGGTTCGGTAGGTCGGCTCCACCACGAGAAGATCGTTCACAGCATCGCCGTAGAGATCCTGCCGAGCAGCACGAGTCAGCGCATTGCCGCGCGGTGCCTCGACGGGAACATCCTTGCGGGCGTACATGACCCAGCCGATGATCGCGCCGATAATCACCACGACGAGCGTGACGACGATGTAGAAGAACGTCGGCAGCGGCGTCGGTACGGATTCATAGCCGACAACCGGCTCGAGCCACTCCTCGATGTTGCCCCAGAACAGCAACGCCATACCCAGGAACGTGGATCCGATGGCCAAGATGATCAGCGGGATCGTCATGACGGCCGGAGACTCGTGCGGGTGGGCGTCGTCCTCCCAGCGCTTCTTGCCGAAGAACGTCATGGCGATCATCCGTGTCATGTAGAACCCGGTGATTCCCGCAGCCAGAATCGCTGCTGCGCCTATCACCCAATTGCGCTCGAAGGCAGCGTGGATGATCTCGTCCTTCGACCAGAACCCGGAGAAAGGCGGAATACCGATGATCGCGAGGTACCCGGCCATGAAGGTGATGAACGTGATGACCATGACGCCCTTGAGCGCTCCGTACCTGCGCATGTTGACGTTGTCGTTCATGCCGTGCATAACCGATCCAGCACCGAGGAACAAGCCCGCCTTGAACACACCGTGGGTGAGCAGGTGGAAGATCGCGAAGACGTAGCCGATGGGGCCGAGACCGGCTGCGAAGACCATGTAGCCGATCTGGCTCATGGTGGAGCCGGCGAGGGACTTCTTGATGTCGTCCTTCGCTGAACCGATGATCGCGCCCATGAATATGGTGATGAGACCGACCACGACCACGGCGGTGGCGGCCCAGGCTGCGGCATCGTAGATCGCATTGCTGCGGGCGATTAGGTAGACGCCGGCGGTAACCATCGTCGCCGCGTGGATGAGTGCCGAAACCGGCGTGGGGCCTTCCATGGCATCGAGCAACCACGCCTGGAGCGGGAACTGCGCGGACTTACCGGCAGCTGCGAGAAGCAGCAACAGGCCAATCGCCGTGAGGGTGCCCTCGCTGGCCTCGCTTGCCTGTCCGAAAACGTCCTGGAAGGTGATCGATCCGAAAGTGACGAAGATGAGCATGATCGCCAGCGACAGGCCGACGTCACCCACGCGGTTGATGATGAAGGCCTTCTTCGCAGCGGCTGCAGCAGTGGGCTTTTGTTGCCAGAAACCGATGAGCAGGTAGCTGGCCAGACCCACGCCTTCCCAGCCCACGTACAGCAGGAGGTAGTTGTTGGCCAGGACGAGGATCAGCATCGCTGCAACGAACAGGTTGAGGTAACCGAAGAACTTGCGCCGATCTGGATCGTGCGACATGTAGCCCAGCGAGTAGATGTGAATCAGCGCACCGACGATCGTGATGAGTAGAACGAACACCATGGAGAGCTGATCGAGCTGCAGTGCGAAGGACGCCTGGAAACTCCCGACGAAAACCCAGTCGTAGACATTCTGGATGACGGTGCGCTCTTCCGCCGGCTGGTCCATCATCGCGAGCAGCATCAGCACACCGAGCACGGCCGAGCCGACGACCGTCAAGACGCCGAGGTACGGACCCCAGGAATTGGTTCGACGACCACCGAAGAGCAGGATCACCGCACCCGCTGCGGGTAGTGCGATGAGCACCCACAGCAGTCCGAAGATCCCCTCGGCGGGGATGATCTCAGTCACGTATCCGTCCTATTCGTCAGTACTTCAGCAAGTTGGGTTCGTCGATCGACGCGGATCTACGGGTTCGGAAGATGGTCACGATGATGGCGAGACCGACGACGACCTCGGCAGCCGCGACGACCATCACGAAGAAGGCGACGACCTGACCGTCGAGGTTCCCGTTCATCCGTGCGAATGCGACGAAGGCGAGATTCGCCGCGTTGAGCATGAGTTCGACCGACATGAACACGATGATCGCGTTGCGACGAACCAGGACGCCAATGGCACCGATGCTGAAGAGCAGCGCCGAGAGCAGGACGTAATTCGCTGGGTTCATCGATCCTCACCCTCGGTAGAAGATGATCCCGCGGACAGTTGGCGGACCTCCTCGATATCCGCCTGATCCACGTCGCGAACGTCTTCGCGCGCCCGTAGGGGCTCGGGGATACTGAGGTCGCTTGTGCTGCCATCGGGCAGGAGTGCGGGGGTGTCGACCGCGTTGTGGCGCGCATACACACCTGGGGGCGGAAGCTGCCCGGGATGCCCACCGGAGGCGAAGCGTTCCTGGGACAGCTCGCGCTGGGTGCGCCTAGGCATCCAGCGCTCCCGGTGGGTGAGGATCATCGCGCCCATGGCGGCGGTGATGAGTAGCGCGGCGGTGACCTCGAATGCGATGAGATAGGGACCGAACATCAATGCTGCAAGGCCCTCGACATTGCCGCCCTGCGCAGCGTTCGCGGCATCCAACCCGACGGAGGAAGTCTCCATGAGGCCGTTGCCAATTCCCGCAACTAGGAGGATCGAGAATCCGATGCCGAGCAACAGCCCGGCAACGCGCTGACCCTTGATCGTCTCAATAAGCGAGTCCGACGAATCGACGCCGACCACCATGAGGACGAACAGGAACAGCATCATGACCGCGCCGGTGTAGACGATGATCTGAACCATTCCCAGGAACGGAGCGGCATTCGCGACGTAGAGAATGGCAAGGTTCACCATCGTCAAAGCGATGAAGAGCGCACTGTGCACCGCCTTGCGTGAAATAACCATGCCGAGCGCCCCGATGACGGCGAGGGTGCCACTCACCCAGAAGACGATTGCCTCTCCGGTTCCTACTTCCCCTCCGGTCATGAGGCTTGCTCCTGTTCGGGCACCGCACCGGTGACCTTGTTGGCGTAGTAGTCCTGCTCGGTGGTACCCGGAACCATCGGGTGCGGCGGTTGAACCATTCCCGGCAGCAGCGGCGCCAGGAGTTGGTCCTTCTCATAGATCAAGTCAGCGCGACTGCTGTCCGCGAGTTCGTATTCGTTGGTCATGGTCAGCGCTCGTGTGGGACATGCCTCGATGCACAGTCCGCAGAAGATGCAGCGGAGGTAGTTGATCTGGTAGACGCGGCCATAGCGCTCCCCTGGCGAGTAGCGCTCCTCATTGGTGTTATCCGCACCCTCGACGTAGATCGCATCGGCCGGGCACGCCCACGCACACAGCTCACACCCCACACACTTCTCGAGCCCATCAGCCCAGCGGTTGAGTTGGTGCCGGCCGTGGAAGCGCGGCTTGGTCGGCTGCTTGTCTTCCGGGTACTGCTCGGTGACGACCTTCTTGAACATCGTCCCGAAGGTGACACCGAAGCCGCGTACGGCTTGGGGCAACTCAGGCATCTGTGCCCTCCTCCTTCGCGGAATCATCCGCGCTGTCACGTGCGATCGCCGGCGACGTCACCGTTGCCCGACGGGGTGTGTATTCGAAGCGCTGACCGGGTAGCGGCGGGACGGGGTGACCCGTGGCAGCTCCCGTCAAGACCTCATTGACTCGCCGAGCGTTGTCTTCCTCGGCCTGCGCACGACGGTCTTCCTTGCGGTTGGCACGGATCTGCAGGAGCCACGAGCCGCCGAGCAGAACCACGATCACCACTGCACCGACCAAAAGTAGTTCGGTGTTGGAGAGGTTGACGTCATTACGGAACAGGCGAGCGACCGAGACGATCACCACCCATACGAGGGCGACGGGAATGAGCACCTTCCAACCGAACTTCATGAATTGGTCGTAGCGCAGACGCGGCAGGGTTCCGCGCAGCCAGATGAACAGGAAGATGAACAACTGCACCTTGATGAGCCACCAAAGCACCGGCCACCAGCCGGAGTTGGCGCCTTCCCACAGTGACAGCGGCCACGGGGCGAGGTATCCACCGAGGAAGAGGGTGGTCGCCAGCGCGGAGACGGTGACCATGTTGATGTATTCGGCGAGGAAGAACATCGCGAACTTCAACGACGAGTACTCGGTGTGGAAACCTCCAACGAGTTCACCCTCGGCCTCGGGTAGGTCGAACGGCGCGCGGTTGGTTTCACCGACCATGGATGTCACGTAGATCAGGAAGCTCGGCAACAAGATCACCGCGAACCAGATCGGCTCTTGAGCGAGCACGATCTGTGACGTTGACATGGAACCGGCGTAAATGAAGACGGCGACGAAGGACAGGCCCATGGCGATCTCGTAGGAGATGACCTGGGCGGTGGAGCGCAACCCTCCCAGCAGCGGGTAGGTGGAACCCGAGGACCATCCAGCAAGCACGAGGCCGTAGACGCCGATCGATGCGATAGCGAGCACGTAAAGCACCGATACCGGGAAGTCAGTGAGCTGAAGGGGTGTCTCCACCCCGAAGACCGAGACGGTCGGCCCGAACGGGATGACGGCGAAGGCGATGAACGCCGCGGTTGCCGAAATCACCGGGGCGATCCAGTAGACGCCAACGTGTGCCGCCTTCGGGATGACTTCTTCTTTGAAGGCAAGCTTGAAACCATCCATCAGGGACTGCAGGAGTCCTTGCGGACCGACGCGGTTGGGGCCGATGCGATTCTGCATCCGCGAGACCACGCGACGCTCCCACCAAATCGTGAACAGCGTCAGCAGGACGAGCAGCGCGAAGATGGCAACCGTCTTGCCGAGGACCAACCACCATGGGTCCCCACCGAAGATGCCAAACTGACCATCGGTCATGCGGGGACTCCCTTGCTCAGTCGGACGGCGTCGCCGTATCCGGCTCCGAGGTCGCGGTAGACGCGGCTGCCTTCGGAGTTCATCGGCAGCCAGACAACCGAATCGAGCATCGATTCGTCGGTCTCGACGGGAATCGTGACTGACCCCCGTGGTCCACTGACGGTGACGTACATGCCTTCAGCGAGGCCGCTCTGGGTTGCGGTAGCGGGAGACATGCGAGCGACCGTCGGGCGGGCGGTGGCCGCGAGATGCGGATCGCCTTCCTGCATCACACCGAGGTCGAGCAGGAGTCGCCAGGTCGAGAGTCGAACCCCTGTCGTCGCAGCGCTGGCGTTCGTCGATTCGAACGTTTGCCTGCTGCCTTGCCAGGGACCGAGACGACCGAGTTCACCGCGAAGGTCGGCCACTGTCCGCGGTGTCGCAGCATCAAACTCATCGGCGATCATCGCCAGTACCGACGCGTCGGAGTTCATCATGGCGTCCCGGAAGACCTGCCCGAAGGGACGCGGACGCCCTTCCCAGTCCAGGAAGGTCCCGGACTTCTCGCTGACGACTGCCACAGGAAGAACGACATCCGCGACGGCCGTGATGTCTGAGTGATGATTCTCGAGAGACACAACGAAGTCGACGCTCGATAGCGCTTCAGCGATATCCGTCGGGTAGTCGGATCCTTCAACACCACCGACGAGGGCCGCTTTGACCGCACCCGAGTGCAGGGCCTCGATCAGCGCTGGGCCAGCGAGTCCGGTGCGGGGGAGGTCGGCTTCGGATACGCCCCATGCCTGAGCAACCTGCTCGCGTGCCTGCGGATCCTCGAGCGGTCGGCCACCGGGGAGCAGTCCAGCGAGGGCTCCAGCATCGAGAGCTCCCCGCTCACCGGCGCGGCGGGGCACCCACGCGAGTGCTGCACCGGTGCTATCGGCGAGGGCGGCAACTGCAGAAAGGGCTCCGGCCGCAGAAGCAGCTCGCTCACCCACCATGATCACAGCGCCAGGCTGCGCGAGGGCTTCGCGAAGGTCGGCCGGAAGATCGGAAAGGGTGCGGGCTTCGTCTCCGGGTAGGGCCGGAACAATCACGCCCTTCATCTTCTCCAAGCCGCGGGTTGCACCCGGCGAAACCGAGAACACGCGAGTACCCGAGGCAGCTGCCTTGCGAAGGCGTAGGAACACGATCGGCGACTCGTCCTCGGGCTCAAAGGCGACAAGCAGAACGACCGGGGCCTTCTCCAGATCGGCGTACTCCACCTTGACCGGTGTGCCGGCTACATGGGCAGCGAGGAAAGCCCGTTCCTCGGCGGAGTTCGCACGGGCACGGAAGTCGATGTTGTCCGATCGCAGTACCGCACGAGCGAAGCGTGCGTATGCGTAGGCATCCTCCATGGTGGAGCGCCCGCCGACAAGAACGGCGGTGTCGGCTCCCGCCGATTGCAGACCCCGAGCGGCGACGGCGAGAGCCTCAGGCCACGAGGCCGTGCGCAGTTCACCGTTTTCGCGCACCATCGGCCATTCGAGGCGTCCCTGCTGTTGGTACGCGAAGGCAAATCGGCCCTTGTCGCAGTTCCACTCCTCATTGACCTCAGGGTCGTCCCAGGCCAGCCGCCGGGTGATGGTGCTGCGGCGGTAGTCGGTGCGAAGGGAACAGCCCGAGGCGCAGTGCTCACAGGACGTCGGCACAGACACGAGGTCGAACGGACGGGCCCGGAAGCGGTACGTGGAACTGGTGAGGGCCCCGACCGGGCAGATCTGGATCGTGTTGCCAGAAAAGTATGAGTCGAAAGGTTCATCTGCGGCAGTGCCCACCTGCTGCCGAGCCCCGCGCTCAAGCAGTTCGATCATCGGATCACCGGCGATCTGGTCAGCAAATCTCGTGCATCGAGCGCACGAGACGCAACGCTCACGATCCAGCAGCACCTGAGCGCTGACGTTAATCGGCTTCTCGAATGTCCGCTTCTCTTCGGTGAAGCGCGATTCGGGTCGGCCTACGCTCATCGCCTGGTTTTGCAACGGGCACTCGCCGCCCTTGTCACACACCGGACAATCGAGAGGGTGGTTTAGCAGCAGGAACTCCATGACGCCTTCTTGTGCAAGACGCGCAACGTCAGATGAGTACTGCGTGCGGACCTGCATGCCGTCGCTCACCACCTGCGCGCAGGCGGGCTGCGGCTTGGGCATGCCCTCGACCTCGATCAAACACGCGCGGCAGGCAGCCACGGGATCGAGCAGAGGGTGGTCACAAAAGCGCGGAATCTCGATGCCCAGCATTTCCGCGGCGCGGATGACGAGGGTCCCCTTGGGGACGCCGATTGCAACGCCGTCAATGATGACTGTGACGAGCTCGGAGGGGACAGCAACCTCGGCTCCGGACTCATTCGTGATGGTCATCGGGCACCTACTCCCGCGAATACGTACGACGCGACCGGATCGAACTGCTCATCAGCGGACACGTGTGTTGCTGCCTCGAATTCCTCGCGGAAGTACTTCAGGGCCGAGGGGTACGGAGTCGCTGCCGCATCACCGAGCGCACAGAACGACCGTCCGGAGATTTGCCCACACAAGTCAACGAGGGTGTCCATCTCGGACGCTTGACCGTGTCCGTGCTCGAACTTCTCGAGTACCCCGGTGATCCAGTAGGTGCCCTCGCGACACGGTGTGCACTTGCCACACGACTCGTGCTTGTAGAACTCGAGCCATCGGGTGATCGCCTTGACGACGCTCACCGTTTGATCGAAGACCATGGGGGTTCCGGTACCGAGCATCGTTCCCGCCTCAGCCATCGCCTCATAGGTGAGCGGAAGATCGAGATGCTCGGCCGTAAGGAGCGGAACCGAGGAGCCACCGGGCAGCCAGAACTTGACCTCGCTTCCGTCGCGCATCCCACCGGCATAGTCGAGGAGTTCACGCATGGTGATCCCCAGCGGAGCCTCGTAGATGCCCGGGCGCTTGACGTGGCCGGACACCGCAAAAACCTTGAAACCGGGAGACTTTTCGGTTCCGAAGCCGCGGAACCAGTCGACTCCACGATCGACGATGTACGGGATGTTGGCAATGGTTTCGACGTTATTGATGACCGTCGGTGATGCGTAGAGACCAGCGACAGCAGGGAAGGGTGGCTTGAGGCGCGGCTGCCCGCGGTAGCCCTCGAGGGAGTCCAGCAGCGCCGTCTCCTCGCCACAGATGTAGGCACCCGCACCCGAGTGGACGACTACATCGAGATCGAAGCCGCTGCCGAGGATGTTGGTACCGATCAGGCCTGCTTCCTTGGCCTGCTTCACCGCGAATTCCACCTTGCGGATGGCGTTGGGGACCTCGCCACGGATGTAGATGAACGCGTGGTTCGCACGTATCGCGAACGACGTGATGATGACGCCCTCCACGAGGGCATGCGGGTTGGCCATCATGATCGGGATGTCCTTGCACGCACCCGGCTCGGACTCATCGGCGTTCACCACGAGGTAGTGCGGCTTGCCGTCGCCCTGCGGGACGAAACTCCACTTCATTCCGGTGGGGAAACCCGCACCCCCTCGGCCGCGCAGGCCGGAGTCTTTGACCTGGGCGATGATGTCGTCCGGATTAGTGCGCAGTGCTTTCTCGAGCGCCTGGTAGCCACCGACCGCGCGGTAGCCGTCGAGCGTGTAGAGATCCGGACGATCCCAGTACTCGGTGATGACGGGGGTCAACGGGGTAGCCATCAGGCGTTACCTCCCTGCATGCCCTGCTCCTTGGCGATACGAAGACCGGCCAGCATTTTGTCGTCCACACTCGGTGCGTCCGCCAGGCCATCGTCGGGGAAAGCAAGGGTGTGTTCGGTTGCTTCGAAATCCCTGATAACCGGTCCACGGGTGGACTGCACCTGCTCACCGCGGCGCAGCTTCTCCAGGACCTCGACCGCGCTGCTGGGAGTGACGTCGTCCATGAACTCCCAATCGACGGTCATCACCGGCGCGTTCGTGCACGCGGCCTGACACTCGATCCGCTCGAGGAAGAACTCCCCATCGGGTGTGGTCGAGTTGTTCGAGCCGTCCGTGGCCTCCACGACCGCATCCCACACCGCGTCCCCACCGAGGAGTCCGCACATAGTGTTGATGCAGACACCGATGTGGTGTTTGCCTACCTTCTCCCTCTTGTACATCGTGTAGAAGGTGGCGACCGCTGTGACCTCGGCCGGCGTGATGTCGAGGACCTCCGCGCAGGCGTTAATGCCGTCGGTGGTTACCTCATCTTCTTCGCTTTGCGCTAGGTGAAGCATCGGCAACAGCGCACTACGTGCACTCGGGTAGCGCGCCGCGATCTCTCGCATCTGCTCGCGTGTGGTCTCACTGATCGGCATCGATGGTCTCTTCCCAGTTTTCGCTATCGGTCCACGCCACCCATGACGGGGTCGATGCTCGCGACGGCTGCGATGACGTCAGCGACCATGGCGCCCTCAGACATGGCTGCAGTCGCCTGCAGGTTGTTGAAAGACGGATCTCGGAAGTGCACGCGGTAGGGGCGGGTTCCTCCTGCACTGACAACGTGCGCTCCCAGTTCACCGCGGGGAGATTCCACGGCGGCGTAGGCCTGCCCCGGAGGAACGGTGAAGCCCTCGGTCACCAACTTGAAGTGGTGAATCAGGGCTTCCATGGACTCGGACATGATGTGCTTGATGTGTTCGGTGGAGTTGCCCTGGCCGTCGGCACCAATCGCCAGTTGAGCAGGCCACGCAATCTTCTTGTCTTCGACCATCACCGGTCCTGGCGCCAGGCGATCCAGACACTGCTCGACGATCTTCAGCGACTCGTGCATCTCGGCGATACGGATAAGGAAGCGACCGTAAGCATCGCAGGAGGTTTGAGTAGGCACATCGAACTCGTAGGTCTCGTACCCGCAGTAGGGCTGGGACTTGCGTAGGTCGTGCGGCAACCCTGCCGACCGCAGCACGGGTCCGGTGATTCCTAGGGCCATGCATCCCTGGAGATCGAGGTAGCCGACATCAACCGTGCGCCCCATCCAGATCGCGTTGTCGATGAGTAGATCAGCGGTGTCCTTCATCCGCTTGCGCAGCAAGGGGAGGGTGTCGCGGATCGCCTTCTCACCATCCGCCGGTAGGTCCTGCGCGACTCCACCGGGGCGGATGAACGCGCTGTTCATGCGAAGGCCGGTAACCATCTCGAAGAGGTCAAGGACGAGTTCGCGCTCGCGGAAACCGAAAGTCATTGCGGTCAGCGCGCCCAATTCCATCCCGCCGGTCGCCAAGGCGACAAGGTGCGAGGAAACCCGGTTGAGTTCCATCATCAGCACGCGAATGACGCTCGCGCGCTCGGGGATCTGCTCGGTTATCCCCAGCAGCTTCTCGACAGCGAGGCAGTACGCCGCTTCATTGAAAAATGGGGTCAGATAGTCCATCCGAGTGACAAACGTGACGCCCTGCACCCAGGTGCGGAACTCCATGTTCTTCTCGATGCCCGTATGCAGGTAACCGATACCGCAGCGGGCGTCGGTCACGGTTTCACCGTCGAGTTCGAGTATCAGCCTGAGCACGCCGTGGGTCGAGGGATGCTGCGGACCCATGTTGACGACGATGCGTTCCTTCTCACCCTCGGGTGCAGCAGCGATGGTGTCCCAGTCCCCACCTGCAAGGTTGTAGATGGTGCCCTCGGTGGTCTCATAGCTACCGGCGTAGATGTCCTCGCCGGGCGTCTCGACGCTGGTGTAGGTGACGTTACTCATCAGTTGTACGCCCTCCGATTGTCGGGAGCCGGGATGGTCGCGCCCTTGTACTCAACCGGGATTCCACCCAGCGGGTAGTCCTTGCGCTGGGGGTGACCAGCCCAGTCATCGGGCATCTCAATGCGGGTCAGGCTCGGGTGTCCGTCGAAAACGATGCCGAAGAAATCCCACGTTTCCCGCTCATGCCAATCGTTCGAGGGGTAGACCCCCACGATCGACGGGATGTGCGGATCGGCGTCGGGCGCGGTTACCTCCACGCGAATCCGACGGTTGTGTGTGATGGACAAGAACGGGTAGCAGGCATGCAATTCGCGGCCGGCATCCTCGGGGTAGTGGACGCCGTTCACCCCCATGCACATCTCGAAGCGCAGACCCGGTTCGTCGCGAAGGACCCGCGCGAACTCGACGAGGTGATGGCGGTGAACGAAGAAAGTGATCTCCCCACGATCGACGACCACCTTCTCGATGACCGATGCCGCCGGCAGATTCCGAGCCTGCAGCGAGAGTTCGATCTCATCCGCGACCTCATCGAACCAGCCGCCGTAGGGCCGCTCGCTCGGTCCGGGCATAACGATCGGCGAGACCAAGCCGCCGAAACCGCTCGTGTCCCCCGAACCTGCAATATTGAAAGATCCCTGACGAACTCCAATGACGTCGAGTTCGCTCACCCCATCGGGGACCACCGGGGTGTTCTCGGCATTCACCGCAGGAGCCCCTTCATGTCGAGGGTGCTGGGAGCGGCCAGTGCAAGCTGCTCGTTCTCGAGCATCTCCGCCCTAGCGTTCGCACCGAGCTTCATATCCTGAATCTGGTCGTGGATCTTCAAGATGGCATCGATCAGCATCTCGGGCCGGGGCGGACAACCGGGCAAGTACATGTCCACGGGGACAACGTGGTCGACCCCCTGAACAACGGCGTAGTTGTTGAACATTCCACCGCTCGAGGCGCAGACACCCATCGCGAGAACCCACTTGGGATTGGGCATTTGGTCGTAAATCTGCCGCAGGACGGGCGCCATCTTCTGGCTCACACGGCCGGCCACGATCATGAGATCGGCCTGCCGCGGTGAGGCGCGGAAGACCTCCATGCCGAACCGGGCGATGTCGTAGCGAGGTCCACCGGTCGCCATCATTTCGATCGCGCAGCAGGCGAGTCCGAAGGTTGCTGGCCACAGCGAGCCCTTGCGTGCGTACCCGGCGACCTTCTCGACGCTCGTGAGCAAGATTCCTGACGGAAGCTTCTCTTCAAGACCCATGTCAGTCCCACTCCAATCCACCACGACGCCACTCGTAGACGTAGGGAACGGCCAAATTGAGCAAGAACAGCATCATCGCCACGAGTCCGAAGGCGCCGAGAGCGTCGAAGGACACTGCCCACGGGTAGAGGAATACGAGTTCGATGTCGAAGATGATGAACATCATCGCCGTGAGGTAGTACTTCACCGGGAACCGGCCACCACCAATGGGCTGGGGGGTGGGTTCGATGCCGCACTCGTAGGCGTCGTACTTCGCTCGGTTGTACCGCTTGGGACCGGTGAACGTCGCGATCACCACGGAAAAAGCCGCGAAACCGAAGGCCAAAGCCCCTAGAACAAAGATCGGCGTGTAGACGTTCACGGCGCCGGCTACCCCTCGCTTGGTCGTCGCATTCGTCGGTCGTACGGATGCGAGCCTGGATGCTGTTCGGCCGGTCAGCACACGAAAGCAGATTGCGCATTCGTGAAAATCTTCACGACCAGCCAAAGCATAGTGGCCGGATCGCGAGCAACGTAAGGCCCCGGTCAGGCACCCGGTTTGGTCGCTCGATGCAGTGCAACGATCCCCCCGGTGAGGTTGCGCCACCCAACCTTCTCCCACCCAGCGGCCAGGACATCGTGGGCCAGTTCCGCTTGGTCAGGCCACGCCCGGATCGACTCGGCTAGGTAGACGTAGGCGTCGGGATTAGACGACGCCCGGCGCGCGACGGCCGGAAGCGCACCCATCAGGTAAGTCGAATAGATCTCCCGGAACGGCGCCCAGGTGGGATGTGAGAACTCACACACGACCAACCGGCCACCGGGCTTAGTGACACGCAAGAGTTCCCGCAACCCATCGTCACGGTCATTAACGTTTCGTAGCCCGAAGGAGATCGTGACCGCGTCGAATGCGTTGTCGGCAAAGGGCAGCCGAAGGGCGTCTCCGGCCACGAACGAAAGGCGCGGGTTCCGCGCACGCCCCACCGCGAGCATTCCCAGGGAGAAGTCGCACGCCACTACGAAAGCACCGGCCCGAGCGATCGGCTCGCTCGACGTTCCCGTACCCGCCGCGAGATCCAAGACGCGATCGCCCGGCAAAGCTCCGACCGCGGACACGACCGCCTTGCGCCAACGTCGGGTTTGACCCATCGCAAGAACATCGTTGGTGAGGTCGTAGCGCTCTGCGACGTCGTCGAACATGGCGGCGACGTCCTTCGGTTGCTTGTCCAACCCAGCACGAGACATGGCGGAATGCTCCCAGAGGACAAGCCCGGGTGATGCCCCTACCCTTTCTAGGTGTCCCCCCACCCCCACGCAGAACCCGCGATACAGCTGATTGCGACCACCCGTCCACTGAACGCGGACCTAGATCTCCTCTCGCTGCTGCCAGACGGCGAGAACCTTTGCTGGGTAAGGCGCGGTGAAGGACTCGTGGGCTGGGGGGTTGCCGCGCGACTGCAGGTACGCGGGGTCGAACGCTTCTCGCGGTCCCAAAGGTGGTGGGCCGAGCTCGTAGAAACGATGTCGATCGACGACTCCGTGAGCGTCCCGGGCACCGGCCCTATTGCGTTCGCGTCCTACGCCTTCGACACGCAGGATGCCTCCGAGATCATCGTTCCGGCTGTACTCGTCGGTCAGCGTTCCGGTCAAGCGTGGTTGACCACCATTCACGCACCGGACGCCGATGCGCCCATCAATGCCGACGACATCACCGCGCACACACAGCGACGAGTTCCAATCTCGGTCACATGGAACGACGGCGCGATGAGTGGGCCGGAATGGGAGAAAGCCGTCGGCCAGGCGGTGGAACGCATCAACGCGGGCGAACTCGACAAGGTGGTTCTCGCTCGGGACGTCGTGGCTCACGTCGAAGGTGAAGTGGATTCTCGACTACTACTCGATCGGTTGGCTCGCGACTATCCGACCTGCTGGACGTTCAACGTCGCAGATCTCGTCGGCGCCACACCGGAACTGCTCGTCCGGAGAACCGGTGATCTGGTGACGAGTCGGGTGCTCGCCGGGACCGTTCGACGCCGCGGGGATAGCGCGGAGGATCAAGGGTTGGCGCAGGCTCTGCTGGCCAGCGACAAAGACCTTGCCGAGCACGCCTATGCCGTTCGTTCGGTTGCGAAGGCGCTCGCTACGCACTGCACCGACATGGATCTTCCCGAAAGCCCCGGCGTGCTCGAACTCGCCAACGTCCAGCATCTCGCAACCGACGTCACCGGTCGACTCGCAGACGACGCATCGCTCCTGTCACTGGCTGCCTCACTGCACCCCACGGCGGCAGTGTGTGGCACTCCCACCGAACGCGCCCTCGCCGTCATCGGCGAACTCGAGGGCATGTCCCGCGATCGATACGCCGGTCCGGTGGGTTGGTTCGATGCTCGTGGAGATGGTGAGTTCGGTATCGCGCTGCGGTGCGGACTCGTGGATCGGGATGCCGGAACCGTCCGAGCCTTCGCCGGCTGCGGCATCGTTGCCGGGTCAGATCCCGAACGCGAACTCGCCGAGTCACGCGCCAAACTCATTCCGATGAAGTCGGCTCTCGAGTCACACTGAGGCGAGCAAGCGACGCTCCGAACTCTCGAGCATTCGCCCCGAGGTCGGGGGCCGGACGTGCTTCCCACACATCCGCGTCGAGCAAGGACTGCATGGCGACGTTGCCTTCCAGCACGAAAGCCACCAGGTGAGTAAATCCCAGTTGCGGGGCAGACTCGACGAGATGGTTGAGCAGGAGCCGGCCTACGCCACGTCCGTGCCACGCATCGTCCACCAGCAAGGCGACTTCGCCGCGTGTGAAGTCATCGGAGTCCCCCTCCTCGGGCGTGAGCGGGAAAGCGTTCCCGATGGCCACGATCTCCGCCTCACCTTGGGTAACGACCAGCGTGACGCCGCGATGACCTCCGGAGATGCGACGGAGATTCTCTTCACGCCAGGTGTTCTTGGGTGTGAAGTAGCGCTGGTAGAGACTCTCCGGCGAACAGCGCCGATGAAGGTTCTCGACCTCGACGGTGTCCTCGGGTCGTGCGAGTCGGGTGACCAACTCCGTGCCATCGGCAAGGGTGTCGAGCCAGCCGAAGCTCGCCGCGCCGTGTGCCACGGTTACCGCGTCCATCAACTCCAGCAATGCAGTCGCACGCGCATATTCGCCACTGGTGAAGGGGGCATTGGCGCGACGGACGATCACATGTCGATCCACCGTCCATTGCAGGCGCGCGGCGTACGGCGAAGAGTCCTCACCCACCGACGCATCGACCACTTGCCAGGAATCCGCAAGAAGCAGTTCGGCGGCGGCTTGCGGAGCGAACTCCGGTTGACCGAGTAGTCGTGTGCTGAGTTCCAATACTCGAGCGGCAACGTCGTCAACGTCGCCTTCCTGACCTCGTCCGACGACGACGTCTTCGCCCACAGTCCGAAGAGAATCGACGACCATCGCACGGGACATCTGATTGGAAGAGCGAAGGATCAGGTCGATCAGCGACGTAGACCCGTCCGCGTCAACCGGAGCAACGGTCATAGTGACGGGCGATACGTTCAGCATGGACAGCACCCGAGTCAGGTGAGCGATCGAATCTGGACCACTGGGAACCTGAAGTCGCGCCCGCCAGGTGTGTGCTGTTGGCCCGAATCCCAACGACTTCCCGGCTTGCGGCTCACGGACCGACAGACTCTGCATGATTCGAGCCGCCAACGCGGTCCACGCCCGAGTGTCGTGCGCCCCGGGAAGAACCGGTGCGAGCACCGCGACTCCAATCCCAACGGCCAGCACGTGCAGTACGGCTGCGTCCATGTCGTCCCGATCGCCCATGATCTCGAGTTGCTGCAGGACCTCCCGCACCGCATCCCAGCGGCGTTCGACTCGGAATCCAACAAGGGCACGCAAGGCATCGTCGTAGGGCGCGGCGGTGAGCGCCTGCAACTCGATCGGGTCCCACGCTGCCGAAGGGTTACCAAGGGCTTCGTGCGCGGCAAACAGGAGAGCCGACATCGCCGTGACACCGGATTCCTCATCCGAGGGACTTTCCGCCTGCGCCCGCAAGGCTTCGGTAACGGGGCTCGTCGGCAACCGCTCGAGCACTTCCCGCAGCAAGTCCGTTCGATGGGTGCTAACACCGTTCACCGATCGCATCGTGACATCGGCTCGGCGCGCAACGTCGTGCCGTCCGACGTTGATCACTCCGTAGGCAGAGAAAAGATCAGCCGCTGCTTGAACGATCCGTTCGCGACGTTCAGGATCCATCGTGCTGACTCGTCAGCCGCTATCGATTGCCTGACGAACTGCATCCCGCACACTCGACAGCGTCTCGGCCTCCAGCGTCCGATCGCACGTTCGGACGACCACAACGTGAACGCCATCGGAGAGTCGTTCGCCAACCGCCTCGGCTAGTTCAACACCTGAGGTGACTTCGCATACCGGGACGTTGTAACTCGATGCCAGTTCCGACAGTCGCAGACCCAGCGGCACTCCGAAGACTCGATCGAAGTGCGGCTCGAACGTTCCCGCACCCTGTTCGAGCGTCGAGAAAATCCCAGCACCGTCGTTGTCCACGACGACGATGACGAGATCGGGTCGCGCTTCTTCCTGTGACACAGCAAGGGCGTTGGAGTCGTACCAGAAGGTCTCATCACCAACCAACGCCACGGTCGAGCCTCCCCCGAGGGCTTGGAAGCCCACCGCTGCACCCCACGCTGTAGAGACACAGCCATCAATGCCAGATGTGCCACGGTTCCCCAGAACATCGATATTGGCGAGCGAACCTCCAGCGAAACTACCGATGTGTCGGACCACGGAGGAGGAACCGAGGAACAACTGCCCGTCTTCCGGAAGCACACTCGTGACGACTCGCGCTACCTGCATGCCGGTCAGAACACCGCGGTCCGAACCGAGCACCGTCTCCACCGCAGCAGCCGCGAGAAGGTCCGCTCGTTCCCAATCAGACCACCACTCGGGGTCGTCACTCGCTGACGACGGCGGCAATGGAACCGACGCGAGGACTAGGTCGGCATTTCGTGTGGGATCACTCCACGACGAGCGAGTGTCAACCGCGATGTGCATGGCCGAAGCGCCTATGACGGCGGCCAGCGAGCGGTACAGGCCTACTCGACCAACGGTGAGCACCAGATCCGGGATATGAGCATCGACGAAACGGGGGTCGTCGCACACCAACGGACCGTGCGCTAATCCTTGTTGAGCGCCACTCGCACGTCCGGACGGTTCGGAGATAACCGGCCAGCCAAGTGCGTCGGCGAGTTCATCCACGAGATCCACGGTGTCGTCGTCGCTGTGATCACCGACCACGATCAGGCCGCGTGTGGGAACAGTTGCCTGCTCATCGAGCAGTGCGAGAGCTTCGTCCAAGGGAATGCTCATCCCAGCGACGAGCCGTGCATCAGCGGTCCACGGTCGACCATCCGGGCGACCCGCCAACGTGGGCGGAAGCGGTTGCATCACCGCGTCACCGACGAGAGGCTCATCGAACGGGACGTTGATGTGAACGGGCCCCGGATCAATGGAGTCCGTCGCCACTGCCACGCTGCGGGCAATGGTGGATCGCCAGTAGCGATTCTCGTTGCCGGTAGCCGGCTCCATATCAATGTCGAGTTTGCTGAACCGACCAAAGATGCCCGGTTGAGCAATCACCTGATTGGCGCCTACGTCACGAAGTCGGCCGGGTCGATCCGCGGTCAGGACTACTAATGGGACGCGCGACTCATGGGCTTCGACAACTGCGGGCAGCAGATTGGCCACGGCCGTTCCCGACGTTGTCACGACTGCAGCGGGCACTCCCGTCGCCTTACCGATCCCCAGGGCAAGGAAACCCGCGACACGCTCGTCGACGCGGACGTGGAGACGAACCTCGCCTCTATCCTCTGCTGCCGCCAAGGCCAGGGCTAACGGAGCAGATCGAGATCCCACGCCCAACACCACGTCCGTGACGCCGCAGCGCAAGAGTTCGTCCACCATCACGAGAGCTTGGGCCACCGACGGGGGCATCTGGGTCTCCACAGGCTCAGCCTTCCATCTTCCTCGTGACCGTGGCCGGATCATGACCGCCCGAATCCGGGGAATCGCTTGACGAAAGCGCGTGATACGCCTCAGCTAGGCGATTCCGCCACCAATTGGCTCTCTCGTCGGTCACGTCCTTCGTTGCCTGCATCAAGGCTTCGAGGTCCGGAGCCGTCCGCTCGACAGCCAACCTTCCGGACTTCGGACGGGTCGGTGGATCGGTCACATCGCGCGCGAGTAGGGCACCGGTGCCGAGTCCACTAGCGAAAGGCAGGTCCGGGAGCGCGGCGGCAGCCGCGATGCAGGCCGAAAGCCCGATGCTCGAATCCAACGATCCGCTGATCACTACCGGAACTCCCACTCGTTCGGCGATTCGAACGGTTGCATGTGCGCCGCCGACTGTCATCGGCTTGCAGATAGCAACGTCGGCCTTGCCTTCCAAGCGAACACTCTCCGGATCCGAAGCAAGCCGAATCACCTCATCGACCGCAAGAGGAATGTCAACCTCAGAGCGGAGCCGAGCAACGTCTTCCAACGTGGCACACGGTTGCTCCACGTATTCGATTCCATAGCGACCGAGGCGACGCAGCGCGGTGCGCGCCTGCTCCAGACTCCACAGGCCGTTTGCGTCGAGTCGGATCCGGCCATCGACATTGGATGAATCCAACGCATCTCGCACGGCTACCACTCGAGCTTCGTCTTCCGCCAGGGATGCACCGACTTTGACCTTGATCGTGTTGCATCCCTGCTCCCAGATCGCCTCCCGGGTGAGTACGCCGGCACGAGTGGCATCGACGCTCGGGATGATCGCGTTGACCTCGATCGACGATCGCAGTGCCGGTGGCCACTCGCCCCACGCTGCCTCGAGACCGGCCGCCAACCAACGTGCGCTTCGATCGGTGTCGTAATCGTCGAAGGGTGCGAATTCACCCCAACCCGATGGCCCCTTGATCAGCATTCCCTCGCGAACCGTCAGACCTCGAAACGGAACTCGCAAGGGCAGCCAGAAGGCGACGGCGGCACCGAGCAGCTCCTCGACCGATTCCGGACCTGGAGTCCAGCCTGATGTCACGGACGCCGCGGAAACTGCTCGAAGTCGGGGGCACGCTTCTCCTTGTAGGCGTCTCGCCCTTCTTGTGCTTCCTCGGTCATGTAGAACAGCAAGGTCGCATCACCTGCTAGTTGCTGCACGCCCGCAAGGCCATCATCGGCCGCGTTATGCGACGCCTTCAGCATCCGCAACGCAAGCGGCGACAGTTCGAGCATGTCTCGCGCCCAGCGCACCGTCTCGACCTCGAGATCCTCGATCGGCACGACCGCGTTCACCAGACCCCAATCGAAGGCCTGCTCGGCTCCGTACTGCCGGCAGGTGTACCAAACCTCACGCGATCGCTTCTGACCGATGGTCCGGGCGAGCAGACCCGAGCCGTATCCGCCGTCGAACGAGCCGACTTTGGGCCCCGTCTGACCAAAGCGCGCGTTGTCCGCGGCGATGCTCAGATCACAGACAACGTGCAGGACGTGACCACCGCCAATGGCATAGCCCGCAATCATTGCGATCACCGGCTTCGGGGTACGTCGGATTTGAATCTGCAGATCGAGCACGTTGAGCCGACCGATTCCCTTATCCGCGACCTCATCGTCGCCGATGTAACCGTCGTCTCCACGGATCACCTGATCGCCCCCCGAGCAGAACGCGAGATCACCCTGCCCGGTCAAGATGATGACCCCGATGCGGTCGTCATCGCGGGCGACGTTCATCGCGTGTGAGAGCTCGAAGAGGGTCTGCGGCCGGAAGGCGTTCCGCTTTTGCGGCCGGTTGATCGTGATCTTGGCAATCCCCGCATCGTCACCCGTGGAAATCTCGTACCGGATGTCCCGATAGTCACCCACCGTTTCCCAGTCACACCCCGCGCGCATCGAGCTGTGTGCGGGGTCTTGCCACGCTGGTGAATCCTCAGGAGCAACGGGTGGCAGCGGGTAGCGCGTGCGGGTATCCATGACGACAACGCTACCGGCAGCACCTACGCTCGGCACGATGTCGAACAGCGCCACGGATCGGAGCCTCGAACTCATCGAGGTGCCGAGCGGACCTAGTGCGGTCACCGCTATTTGGGATCGACTTTCGGCGGCGCTCGTGGGTGACGCCGCAATCGCTCCTATTCCACAAGAATCATCGGCGCTTCCGCCTGCCGTCGTATCCGCAATCCGTGACGCCGTAGATCCCGGCCGCCCGGTGCCCATGGATACCGCGGTCGTCATCAGCACTTCGGGTTCGACGGGTAATCCGCGTGGAGTCATGTTGACCGCATCCGCACTCACTTCGATGACGTCTCACGTCAACGCGCTCGCCGGCGGCGACCCAACATGGATTCTGGCAATCCCCCCAACATCGATTGGTGGGTTAAACGTTGTCGTCCGAGCCAAGGCGACCGGTCGGTTACCGGTGGCGGTCAGTAGCGTCGGAGGCGCGGAACGCTTTACAGATCACGCTTTCGCAGAAGCGGTCGAAACCGCCGAGTCATTCGATCGTCCCATCGCTGTCTCACTCGTCCCGACTCAATTGCCGCGACTGCTGGCCACCGACTCGGGCCGCAAGGCATTGGCACGGTGCTCACTCATCCTTGTCGGTGGAGCGGCTCTTGCACCCCAGGCTGCACGCGACTGCGACGAAGCCGGGATCACCGTCACCACCACGTACGGCATGACCGAAACCAGCGGCGGTTGCGTTTTGAACGGTGTCCCCCTCCCCGGTGTTGACATCAACGTCGATGAAAACGACCAACGCATCAGCCTGTCGGGGCCCATGCTTGCTCAGGGTTACCGAGACGGTGCCAACGAGGCGTTCGGTCGCGGGTGGCTGCGCACGAACGATCGCGGGCGCTGGATCAACGGCACCTTGCAGGTGATCGGACGCCTCGATGACGTCGTCAGCATCCAGGGAGTAAATGTCGATCTGCTCGCGATTGAAGACCGCCTTACAGATCATCCCGAGATTCACAACGTGATCATCGTTCCGACGTTCGACGCCAACCACGATGTCCGGATCGCGATGATCTATACAGGTGACGAGATCGACCCCAAAGATGTCAGCGCGCGAATAACTCCCGGCCTTGGCTCGATCGCGGTTCCGACGTCGTTCCATCGGGTCACCGAGTTCGCAACGACGGCAAGTGGGAAAGTCGATCGTCGAGCCACCACACAAGCCGTTGGCTTGGAACCTGCCGAGACCGACGACGAGGATCTGGTGTGACGAACCCGCGGCCAGAGAGCGATTCCCCCGGCGCACCGAGGCTTTCCCATTGGTGGGCCGGTGCTCGACCGAGAACGCTGCCCGCGGCGGTTGCTCCGGTGATGATTGGTACGGCACTGGCGGGCGCCGGGTGGATCCCACTGCGCGCTGCTCTCGCGTTGATCGTCGCATTGGCACTGCAGATTGGCGTCAATTACGCGAACGACTACAGCGATGGCATCCGAGGCACCGATGAGCGACGCGTGGGCCCGATCCGGCTGGTGGGTCAGGGAATCGCCGAACCTTCGAAGGTGCGCAATGCTGCCTTCCTGTGCTTCGGCATTGCGGCTCTCAGTGGTCTTATGCTCGTCGCACTATCCGGCTACTGGTGGTTGCTCCTGATCGGCGCAGCTTCCATAGCGGCCGCCTGGTTCTACACCGGGGGCTCGCGTCCCTACGGGTACGCAGGTTGGGGAGAAGTCTTCGTCTTCATCTTCTTTGGACTCGTCCCGGTTCTGGGAACCATGTACGTCCAAGTCGGTTCCATCAACGCGACCGGAGTGCTCTCGAGCATCGGTATCGGCGTGCTGATCTGCGCAATTTTGGTCACGAACAACCTTCGGGACATTCCCTCGGACACCGAGTCCGGCAAGAGAACGCTCGCCGTCCGGCTCGGAGATTCGCGCACTCGAGCCCTCTTCGCCACGCTGCTGATCGTCGCCTTCGTGATGGTCATCGCGATGGCATTCACCGCAGGAGCATGGGCACTACTCGGACTCGTTGCTCTCCCGTGGGCCTGGAAGCCCTGGCGCATCGTCATGACCGGGACCAAGGGACCGGGACTCATTCCCGCTCTCGTCGCCACCGGCCAACTCGTCACCATCTACGCCATCGCCCTGTCCGTGGGGCTGGTGATCCCCGTCCTGTAGCGGGCTCACATCGACGTCGTCGAAGTCTTCTGCACGAGAGGCGGCATCGATACGAGCATTGATCCCACCGAAGAAACCCCCAACCACGGCGCTCATCGCCGTGCGTTGCCGGTTCAGCACGAAGATGCTGATCAGACCAGAAGTCAAGATCGCGACGAGCGCCGCCCACAGCCCACGCAGCGGAGTTACCAACTGCAGCAGCAACCACACCGCGAGGAACAGCCCAACCCGCATGCCTGTGTAAACGAGGATGGCGAAGAAACCCGAGCGGCGAGGGCGTGCTGGTGAAGGTGATTGAGGGGGCGGTGACTCCACTTCACCACCGTACCCAGCCTGCCGCGTCGGGATTCGGTCACGGGAGGCAAGAGGCGTCACCGACCACAGTTACCATTACCGGACCATGCTTCGCGTAGTCCTTGTCCTGTTAGCGGTGGCGCTCTACATCTATTTCGTCATCGACGTGGCTCGCACACCCAAGTCACAGACACGGACACTTCCCAAGTGGCTATGGCTCGTCCTCGTACTCATGTTGCCCCTTCTCGGCGGAGGCCTGTGGCTGCTCCTCGGCCGCCCGTGGCCGGAGAGCGGCGGTTTCTTCCGCAAGCGAGGCCCGGTCGCACCCGATGACGATCCCCGATTCCTACGCAAACTCGACGATGACGTCTGGAGCAAGAAAATGCGCAAGCGTCGCGGCGAAACTACCTAGGCAGCTCTTCCGAAAACCGGCCTCCCGCCGACCGATGCGCCGAACTACAGGCCAGCGTAAGAATGCAGGCTGTTGACGAAGATG
>Ga0181588_10001069_pt1 | contig 24432 bp, 19 predicted proteins | sample 071ome_26_FD_148607 | JGI IMG/M metagenome (GOLD analysis project Ga0181588, IMG submission 148607) | Coastal salt marsh microbial communities from the Groves Creek Marsh, Skidaway Island, Georgia - 071409BT metaG (spades assembly) | ecosystem: Environmental > Aquatic > Marine > Intertidal zone...
CCTCGAGAACGTGATCCGTGATGCGGTCACCTACACCGAGCACGCCCGCAGAAAGACCGTCACCGCCATGGATGTCGTCTACGCGCTCAAGCGCCAAGGCCGCACCTTGTACGGTTTCGGCGGCTAAATCTCTTCCCCCCAAGCGGAAGCGAGATAGCAACAAACCAAACAAGAAAAAACAAAAAAAATCCACTGGCACTTACCAGGTGCCGGTCGGCAAACCACATATGGTGTTCATTCAACACCACCACTACAAAGATTTTGCCACTCTTTCACACGTAAATCCCGCACCGCCTCGTCGACGTCTCGTGCGCGCCGCGACGCCTGATCGAGAAGTTCAGCTTTGTAACCGTCTTCACTACTTGCCCATACATCTTCCATCGACGACATGCGGTCAACCGCCGCGGCGGTTGACCTTCTGCACCGCACAACTCGCGCGAAGACACCGCGCCACGATCGCCGACGATGCGAATAGAGGAGACAGCTGAATCTAAGCCACGAACGCAGCGTCGTACGCGCGCAGCGAGCGACGTGCGCGCCGATTACGAGCGACTACGGACGTTTAAGATTGAAGATGTCGGTTCGCCTGCTTGGCGCTCTCAACGCGAGGACATCGTACGTCTGCGAGCAGAGGCGTACAAAGACGCCGTCGGCCGTGATCCGACAGCTGAGTGCGTTGAAACAATCGTTGCCGGCACGCGAGCGATGGATACGCTTGTGCACGAGCTGTTGTGCGCGGAGACGTGGCGAGTTAGCGTGCTTCCGAGGATGCTCGCGCTTGACCCACGTCTGCTCGAGGACGCCGTGATGAAGTACGCCGTATATTTCGTCTTGTACCACGAGTCAGTCCTGGCAAATCTTTGTGAGCTCATCGCGTTCGATACTGACGCTTACGCAAAGGTTGACGACGACGTCGTGGTTGAGCTCTCAGATTATTGTCATCGAGCGCTCGCCAGACTCAACGACGTCGCCAACACGAGTGAATCAGAAAGCCACGAAAGTCGCGACGCATCGACGATAGAAGAGCAATTAAAGAGTATTGAATTCGTGCTCTCCATATCAGCGCTCGGCATCCTCAGAAGCATCGCAGAGAAACTCGAGAAACTCGCGTTGGGCGTCCAAATAAGACTGCTTGACGTGCACGACATCACAGCCACGTTGGTGCCTCTGCTCAACTCCAAACCTTGGCTGAGAAGACGAAACGGAAAGTTACAAACTTTTACAGATGGTGTTTGGGTGGAAGTCTCCGCAGACGAGGCATGGAATGCGAACATACGTGTGGGAAGATGCGAGGCACAGGTTTGGTTGACTCTCCACGCTGTTTTGTGCGAACCGTGTTGCCGGAGGACTTATCGGTGGGACGAAAGCAGGAAAGACAACATACTTCGTCTGCAGAAGCACCTTCACGAGTCGAAGATTGATCAAATACCAGTCTTACGCGATATTGCCACGCTCATGGACCAACTCAGCGTGCAAGGAAGCGATTCAATGTCGACTTCGAGAGACGCAGGATTGATCATCGAAGTCATACCCACGTTGCGCGTAAGTTTGACTCAGGGGGTCGATTTCGATGCGATGAGCGCTTCGATATTAAAACAATTCTTCAATTTAGATGATCAAGCTCTGAAGCTATCTCTCGCGCGAGACATGGCAACCTTGTGTGATGATTTATCACTCGTCGAAGAGCGCGGCGCCGACATCCCAAATGCGAGCGTTATGGCTTCAAACACAATTCAAATTGACATTCTGCGTGAGCGGCGGAGCCTATCGAGCTCTGAGATCTCTTATGATAACGTCTTCTCCGTAGAGTACGATGCGGTGGGTCAACCTGTGGAGGTCAAAACTCAGAAATCAAAGATTCGTGGATTACGGCGTCAACTCAAAGAGCGCTCCGTCAAAGTCTCGCTGTCCACATTCCATCACTTTGACGGCAAAATTCGCGTCACGTTTGATTCTAGAACTATCACATCGCTCTTCAATCTTCGGAAATCTCCGATGAACTCCGAACCTCGCGCCGTTTGGATCAGCGTGGGAACGCTCTCCTCGGACGGGTTCGCTGCGCAGTTGCGTCTCGATCCATCGAGCGGCTCCGATACAGCCTCTTACAGTCTGAGTGACGCCTACCTCACCGTTCGAGCGCCGTGAAAAAGAATAATTTTTTAATTCGCATTTAATCGTGATTTGACTCGACTCGATCGCTCACGAGATTGAATCCAGCGCGCCAAATGTACCCAGCGAACGACATCGTGTCTCGCTCGTGGCGTTTGGCTTCTGGAAACTTCTTACCTCTCTCACATCAGATCCAACCGCAATCTGCAGACTTTGTCGCGCCATCTCATAGAAAAAAAGCGACATGAAAAAGTCGCTCGCGCTCGCTGCGATCACGCTCTTGAGCGCCGCCGACGCCGCGAACGCGCAGTTCGGCGCTCCCGGTGCGAAGAAGGGACCGGTCGCGCGCGCTGTGAAATCCGATGTCAAGTACATCAAGTGTGAGGTGTGCGAACAACTCGCGGAGGCGGCGCACGGAGAGTACCTCAAACTCCGCGCTGATGAGGGACAGAAACTCCGAGAAACCACCGTGATCGAAAAGATGGAAAAAATGTGCGACGTGAGCAGCACGGAGGGTGACTGGATCATCACCAAGGATTTGCAAGAGAAGGGAACTCGGCTTCGAGTCGTGGATATGGGCAAGGAGAACTACGGCGAGTGCGGCGTCGAATGTAAGACCATCGTCAAGGCTTGCGAAGATATTCTTGGTCCGCGTGATACGGATGTTGGCGAGTACTTGTTCACGTCGGACGATGAATCCGATGGAGTCAAGGCTTTCCAAAAGTGGTTGTGCGAAGAGGAAACGTCCTCCTGCTCCGGCAAGACCCCAGCGTTGCCCAAGGATCGGCCGAAGGGTGAAAAGTTTAAGAAGAGAGACAAGAAGGATTTGGAGATGGAACGCCTGATGAAGAACATGCAAGGCATGCCGGGTATGGGTGGAGCTCAAATGTTCAGCCGAGACCAGATGCTTCGTAACATGGGCGGCGGCGACGATGACGACGATGACGACGAGTCTCCTTACGGCGGGTTCGATCCGTCCTCCTTTGGATCTGATGACGATGCGTCCGATGGTATCGGTCAAAAGCTTGGCGATCTCAAGGACAAGGCGGCTTCCACCGCGAAGAGCGCCTGGAACACTGCCAAGGGATGGTTTGGAAAGGGCTCCTCCGACGAAGAGGAAGAGCAAGACATGGGATTCTCGGCCGAAGAGCTATCGAAGGAAGAACTCTGAGGAGGTCAATTATTAACATTGTCATTTCATCGATACAAATATTTGTTGCATTACATCACCTTTCGTGTGCTACTTTGCTATTCAATTTTCACACGCCTTTCGAGCCTTGCAGATCGAACGCGCAATTTCTCTATCCAAATACTAAATTGTTTTAACCTTCTTCGTCGCTCGATTCCGATCGAGACGACCGCCCATTCACACCGTTCGATCTTTCATCGACGATTTGCTGATACATAAGAAATTTTTCGGCCGGGCGAGGTGGCGCAACCTTGAAGCTTTTCAGCTCTTGCGGCGTGTTGTAAGAACGATCGTTGCCTACGCCCAACTGTCCCCAGTCGCCGCGACCCCAAACGTAGAGATTGGAATCGCCGTCTTGCTCGACGATGGCTCCTGTGTGGTGATGACCAGATGATATGGCGATGACTTTCTTACCCTTGAGCGCTTCAACGCGGTTGAAAACGTACCGGCGCTTGCTGCATCCGTGTCCGAGTTGACCGTACGCGTCGTCTCCGGCAGTGAAGACAGCTCCGCAGGAAGTGAGGATACACGAATGCAAAGCGCCAGCCGTGGCGTACGCGACGCGACAACGTCTACCGCACGAGCATTGCTGCACGCGGTTCGTCACGATTTTGCCGTTTGATGAGCGAACAAAGTGGTGAATGTTCACCTCTACTGGCTGCAATCTGTTTGCGTGGGCGTGCGGTGACAAACCGAGCGCGCCGTACTTGCCGCGTCCGCAGGCGTACAGTCGACCACCAGTGGTTACAAACAGAGAGTGAGCGCCACCAGCTGCCATTTGCACGACGGGTTCGTCCATGTCGTTGAGCGACTCCACGAGACATGGCCATGGGATTCCCGCCGTCCAACCCGCCGTGTTGGCAAACGCCAAGTTGCCCAAACCGAGCTGACCGTACTTGCAGTCACCCCAAGCCCACACGTGGCCATCAGAAGTAATGCACATGCTGTGAGAGCCTCCAGCAACGGCGTTCACAACCGTCATGCCACGAAGAGCTCTGAGTTTACGCATCGGTCCCCCGTCATCAAAGTGGCCTTGGCCGAGTTGACCGTTGCGACCGCGTCCGCAAGAATACAGCGACCCATCCGAACTGACAGCGAGCGTGTGGTTCGATCCCGCGGAGACTTGAGTGATTTTCATCGTATCCATCATGTGCACGCGTCTAGGAACGTTCAACTCGATGGGCGTCGTCCCCCAGTGTCCGAGCTCTCCTGAGCTCGCGAGTCCCCAGCTGATGACGCCGCCATCCTCGGCGAGCGCGACGCAGTGCGCCGCGCCCAACGTGATGGAATCGATGCCTCGAAAGTTTTGACGACGACTTCCATTTTCTGAATTTTCGTCAATCTTTGCGCCCAAATCATCGCCAAACGTCAGCGCGGTCGGAGACAGTTGGGACTCAAACGAACCCAAGCCGAGCTGTCCGTGAAATCCGCGTCCAAACGTGACGATGGACTTGCCCTGCGCTTGCGCATCCTCGCTCTTGACGACGCACGCCGTGTGAAAGGCACCTAAAGACACGTTCGAAGCCGCTCGTTCCGCTCGTTCCGCGAAGACGCAGTGATGCAACGCCTTCAAGCACGAGTCCCGCTCTCCCAAGAGTTGCGCCATAATCTCCCCTCTCGGCGCCGCCACGAGCTTTGCCTCAGCCACGCGTTCGACAATCCCGCTCGCCGTAAAGTACGACGACGTCGCCGTCAACGCTCCCAAATCTTTTTCATTTAAATTCAAGAGCACTAGCTCCAAAATTTCCGTCGGAAGCGTTCCCAAATCCCCCAAATGTCTCTCGCTCGCTCGCGTCCGGCGCCTCTTTACGCTTCTCGCCGTAGACGCCCCGCCGCAACGTTGCCCGCTCGTCGCCAAAGACTTCCGTTTCTCCGTCGTCCCCGGCGACGTCGTCAATCGTCGTCGAACTCGTCGGTCTCCATCTGTGCGCGTTTTCACGAATCACATCGTCAGTATCACTCACCCATCGCATTCGCGCGCGCTTCCAACCGTCGCCCGTTCCCCTCGCATCCGCTCGCGCGTCTCGTTCGTCGCCGTCGCACCCACCTCTCCCATCGTCGTCACCCAACGCCCCCCCCGCCACCGTTCGCCGTCCATCCCCTTTCCTCGACCCCGCCGTGGCCGCCGCGAACAACCCCGCCGTCGCCGCGCCGCTCATCCGTCGTTCCCCGGTGACGTTCGGCGTCGTCGTCAGTTCCCCCATCGCGGACGACCACTACGTCGGCCGGTCTCACCGCGGGGCGTCACGTCACCGCTCGATGCGTTCGGCGAACGGAAGAGACGATCGCCCGCGTCCGCACTCTCCGCCGTCGCCCGGGCGTCCGTCCCCGTCGTCGTCGCGCGCGTCGTCGAGTGATGGCGATCGCAGCCGTTGTCGTCGTCAAAAGTCGTAACGGAAACGGAACGCGTGTTGTTGGTTGACGGTTCGTTACTCAAGAAATGGTCCGAGGGGGAGGTCGAACGCGACGGCGCTCGAGACTTACGAGACGAGACGAAGAACGCGCGCCGTAGGAAAGGGGCGGCAGGGTCGAGAGTCGCGACGGTTCGATTCACGAACGAGCGCGCGGGCGAAGCGAACGCAGGACACGTCGGTTTCGTTTGCGTGATTTGTTTCTATTGATGAAAACGACCGAGACGGACGCGGTCCGACGGACGAAGCGACGGACGAAGCGATGGAATTAGTGACGGAAGTGACGGTGACCGGTGGTGACGAGGGCGACGCCGTACTTGTTGCAGACGTCGATGGCGTCTTGGTCGCGCATGGAACCGCCCGGGTGGGCGATAGCCTTGACGCCGGCTTGGCAGGCGATCTCGACGGAATCACCCCAGGCAAAGGGGAAAAAGGCGTCCGAGGCGAGGACGGAACCTTGGGTTTCGTCGCCAGCCTTCTCGAGGGCGATGCGGACCGAGTTGACGCGGTTGGGTTGGCCAGAACCCATGCCGAGGAGACGACCGGTGGTGGCGACGGTGATGGCGTTGGACTTGACGTGCTTGACGGCGCGCCAGGCAAACTTCAAGGCTTCGAGTTGCTCCGGGGTCGGCTTGACGTCGGAGACAGACTCAAAGGTGATGTCCTCCGGAAGCAACGAGTCGCTGGCTTGTTCGAGCCAGCCACCGCCGACTTGGCGCAAGCTCTTCGTCGCGCCCGAGCGCGGCTTGGTTTCCAAGATGCGCAGCGTCTTCGACTTGCCCTTCAACACTTCCAAACCTTCCGGAGTGTAAGACGGGGCGATGACGATCTCGTAGAACATGCGAGTCTCACCGTCGGTCGGAGAGCGGAACTCGCGGATTTCGCGAGCCATGTCGGCGTCGACGGTGCAGTTGAAGGCGACGATGCCGCCAAACGCAGAGATGGGATCGGCGCGAACAGCCATGCGGTACGCCTCGAGGAGGTCGCCACCGGCGCCGCTGGCGCTGGCGATACCGCACGGGTTGGTGTGCTTGACGATAACGCAGGTTGGGTCGCTCGTCGGGTAATCGCAGGCGCAGCCGTAGGCGGCATCCGCGTCGAGATAGTTGTTGTAACTCATCTCCTTACCGTGGTGTTGGATGGAGCGAGCGACGCCTTCGCCGGCGGACTCGGCGAGAGAACCGTCGGCGTACACAGCCGCCGGTTGGTGCGGGTTCTCACCGTATCGGAGCGCCGCGGTGAGCGTCATCGGCACGGAGAGTTCCGGAGCCGGAGCGCCCTCGCCGATTTGGCTCCACAAGTACTCGGAAACGACGGAATCGTACGAGGCGCAGTGTTGAAACGCCTTCCACGCGAGCTGACGCTTAAACTTCAAGTCATCATCCGCGCTCGGCTTGCTCTTGAGGTGCTCGACGAGCTTGGAGTAATCGCTCGGGTCAACGACAACGTACACGTGCGGGTGGTTTTTGGCCGCGGCCCGAATCATCGCCGGTCCGCCAATGTCAATGTTTTCCACGCACGCGGCAAAGTCGCCGCCGCCAGCCACCGTTTCCCTGAACGGGTAAAGGTTCACCGCAACGATATCAATCGTATCGATACCGTGCTTAGCGATCGCCTCCATGTGGCTCGCGTTATCACGCTTCGCCAGAATCCCTCCGTGCACGCCCGGGTGAAGCGTCTTGACGCGCCCGTCGAGCATCTCCGGGAACCCCGTGACGCCGTCCACGCTCGTCACCGCCGTCCCGCTCTCCTCGATCGCCTTGGCGCTGCCTCCCGTGGACACGATCTCGTACCCGAGCCCCGCCAACCCGCTCGCGAGTTCCGTCATTCCGCTCTTATCGCTCACGCTCACCAGCGCGCGCGGCTTGGCGCTCGCGAGCGTCGCGATCGACGCCCCGCGCGCGCGAGCCCCGGGTCTCATCATCCGTCTCCCCGCCGCCGCCACGGACGCCGCCGCCGTCGTCTTCCCGCGCGACGCCGCCGCGCCCGCCGCGACCGCGACCGTCATCGTCGATGCCATGATGTTCACTCGAACGAGCTGAGCTCTCTTCTCCTTACGACGCCGCCGCCGTGTCGCTTTCTCGCCGCGCGGGGCGGGCGGGCGGGCGAGCCGAACCGAGCCGAGCCGAGGCTCGAGTCGAGGCTCGAGACTCTTCAACGCGCAACAAACCAAACCGAGTGTTGTATTCAAACCCGACGGCCCGAACCGAGGAGGTCCCGAACCGAGGGGCGCGAAAAAAAAATTCCAAAAAAAAGTCACGACGCGACGGACGGGACCACGCGCGGTCCCGAACCCCGAACGGGCGCGGACCCCCCCCCTCACGCACGCGCACGCACACACGCCCGCCCCGATCGCGTCGAATCGGTGGGTCACGAACGGTGGGTGGTCCCGTCGCATCGGCCACGATCACATTTTGAAAATATCTATCTCCACCACGGACCGGACGTCCGTGGAACCCGATCTTTATTTCATATTTTTAACCCGTCTCTGAGTGTTTGTCCGTACGTTCGTGTCCGTCAGTCCGTCGGTCCGTCCGCCGCCGTCCCGACCCTTTTTCGTCCGTCTCCCGGGGCGAACGGCGAACGCGCGTGTTTGAGGGGCGGGAGTAATCAATAATCAGTCGGTCGACCGGGAGTGCGCGACGCGCGGTCGGTCGACGGAGACCGACGAGACCGACGAAACCGACGACGAAATACCACCGCGACGGACCGGACGACGGATGGAGACCGTCGCGCGGAACGTCGCGGGGGGCATCGCGCGAGGCCTCTCGGACGCGAACGGCGGCGGGGCGGTGCGTGGGAAACGAGACGTCTCCGGTGAGGTGCGTTCTAGACGACGTGAGCGACGACGCGACCGACGACGAAACCGACGACGCGCGGGAATTTTACCCGTTAATTTTTCTTCGAAGCGCGCGCGCGCGAGCGATCGCCGGGTCGTCGACGGACGACGTAAAGCGACGGACGACGTCCGTTGGTCGACGGTCCGGGGCGCCCGAACGACGGCGGCGCGTCTCTTGGATGATTCTATTGGAGGTGTCCCTCACGAATCGACGATTCGTGACCCGTGATTTCAAACCGACAGAAGAGAATCAAAATCCATCGCGCCGAGGCGGACGGATGCGCGAACGGGCGTTTTCGACGAACCTTATCGGTACCGACCGACGACGCGACCGTGAAGCGAGGACGACGCGAAGCGACGACGGGGGCGTAAATAATTTATTATGACGCGCGCGCCGCGCGTCGTCCTCGCGCGGTCGTCGCTCGACGCGTCCGCCGTCGGACGAAGCCGAGGACGCGAGTCGGCTGGCGTCGTCATCCGTCGTAAGCGCGTCTGACGCGGATCGATTTTCGTGGGGTTGAGTCGTGAACCGTCAATGTGCCTAGTTTGGGGGAGGAGCGCGCGTCAGAGACGCAGGGAATGATGGGGAGAAGGAAGACTGACTGAGAAGACGCGCGACGCGACGAAACGCAGTACGGAGCCGAGAATCGGGCGCCCGGGTCTCCCGGGGATGTCGGCCAATGCGGCACGCGAAATAGTTTGAATAGTTTGAACCCGGCGCACTTGAAGGGTTTGCTTGGACAAGAGGTGATGCTCACGCTGAGCAACGCGACGACGCGGCGAGGGGTGGTGTATTCGCTAGACCCCGAATCGTTCACCGTCGTGCTCGTACATCCCGAGGCATCGATGGATAGCGTGGGAGAACCTCGGGCGGATGAATGCACGGTGGTGCCTGGACACGCCGTGCAGGCGGTCGAAGTGATTGGGGGAAACGCTGCGGCGTTGGATGCGCTGCACGCGAAAGGCGGAAGAGGCGCCGAGGGTTCCGCGATGCGATCCGTCAACGGTATGCGCACCAACTCTTGGGGTGCTCAGAGTAATTACGCCGGCGTCGCTGCCCTTCTCAAGCCGAGCGCCGAGGAGCAGCTCGAAGAGGTGAGAAGATGCCTGAAGGAGAACATGGTGCCGTTTGTCGAGCAGGAAGTCAAGGAGGGACCCGGGCAAGTTGAGCTACTCGTCCTCGGCACGCTCGTCGTTCGGTATCCATACACGGCTGAATCTTGCTCTTGCACCAATGAGATTGTTTTGTCGCGAATTCGCGAGCTTATTTCGCGAGGAGTGACAAACAATGGAGGAAGAGCGTAGAGAAAGCTGTGGCTCGTGGCAACCTTCAAAAAACGCCTCGGAAAACAGCATGATAGACAAACAAGAAAAAACAATACAGATAGATTTGCTTGCACGCGCGCGCCGAGTTATTAATTTCTCGAATATGAAACGAAATTTAGAATTACTGCACTACTCTATCGCTTCCCTCGTCCAGCTTCCGCTTGGTCTCGATCTCGCAAGACTTGGAGACCGGTTTCGAGCGCCGATCCAAACTTGAGCGCGCGCGGCTCGAACGCCTCGTTCTCCTTCACTCTCGCGCTAGAGAAGGCTCGGAACGCATCAAGCAGTCTCTTAGACGGCTTTACGGTGGATACGATCGGTTTCTTTATCGCCTTGACGTACGTCCTAGCGAGAAGAGCGTCGAGGACAAAGGCGCGTCTGCGCGCCTCCTTATCGTTCAGCCGAGAAATCGTCCGCTCCGCTTGGGAGATTTGTTTCGCCGCGTGCAGTTTCGTCTCCTCCACAGTCTTCTCATCGGCGACTCGCTTCGAGGAGGTTTCGATATGATTTTTCGGCTCTTCGTTGGATTTCCTCTTCGTCGCAGCGCCGCGCTTGATGTCCGCCGACTTTGGGACGTCAACAACCGTCGCCTTTGCGGCGGCGTTCTTCGTCTTGTTCGCCTTGACGGTTGTCTTCGCGATGGGCACGTTGACGGGAATCTCCTTGAGCTGCGCACCACGAGTGGTTCTGGAGTTGGTTGACGATTTCGTCGTCTTTTCTTTACCGGCGCTAATGGCGGCGCCTCGCGTCGTCGCGCGCGTACTGGCTGACTTATTACTCTTGTCGTCTCGGCTTACTTTTTCAAGCGTCTTGGACAGGGCGACGGGCGTCACGGTTTCCGTCATGGCCACTCTCGCCCGCTTCGTCTCGCGTCCGATCGTCTCGCGGGTCTTCGGTGCCGGAGTCGCGCTCGTCTTTTCCTTTTTCGCGCTCGCCGTCCACTCTTCTTCAAACCGACGCTCAAACGTTCTCACCTTGACGGCGCCCGTCGCTCCCCCGGCCGAGGCGACGATCGTCTTATCCGTCACAACCTCGGAAAAGTCTCTCAAAGCGCTCGCACCGGGCGCGTGTTTCCCAACCAACGGATCCCAGGCCCAGGGCGCGAGCGACGCCAACTCTTTAGACACTCTCGACTTCGTCTTGTTACTCTGGAGCGCCGCGTACAAGTCTCTCGTCGGCGTCGCCTCCCCCCCACCGTCTCCACCGGGCGTTCTCGGCGTCAATCCGCTCGCGACATCACGAACCGATTTCACACCGTGACCGTTCCTTCCCGCGCGTCCACCCTTGGTCGACATCGGCATCGGCGTCGCCGTCGTCGTCTTCATCCTCCCGGCACCCGTCAACAACTTTCCACTCGAGAGCGTGTCCTTCTCGCTCGGTCGCACCGCCGCCATGCTCTCCGCCATGGCTGCCGCCAGCTGTTGTCGCTCCGTCAATCGCGACATTGTTATCTCTCGGGGCGTCCGCGCCGCACCGTCGAGGCGCGCTCTGTCGTCGTCGTCGTCGTCGGTGCGCCTCTGTCTCTCTGAATCAGAATTTGAAATTTTCTTCGTTCCAACGAGTCTGCCCCTGTATTGACGAGTTATAATTCGTGCATTACTTGATCGACGAGTCATAACTCTTGAAAACCAGAAACGGAGCTCGAACGAGCCCGAGCGCCGACGGGACATCGCGACGACGACGACGACGACGACGACGACGATACGGGGATCATGAGGACGACACCGCTGGAAGAAGAGATTCTTAGCGGTGAACCAAAGGACGCGGCGGATGCGGAACGACGTAAAGCGGCGGCGACGGCTGAGCTGGAAAAGATTTTAGAGCTCGAGTTGGCACCGAGACTGCCGGCGGCGGTACGCGAACGATTGGACGCGGAAGCGGAAGCGATGGGAGGGAAAGGGAAGCGAGGGAGGGAGAGCGGTAGGGGGAATCGAGACGGTGAGGGTGGTGGGACGAAACTCGGGATGGGGGTACAGGGAAGACAACCGCGCGGGTCGGGAGACGGAACGCAGGGAATAGCGCCGAGAGCGCTTACGGCGTTGTTCGAGACCCCGGCGGAGGTTGGAGAAGAGATGGTGGAGGGAAACGATGGCGCGGGCGAGAGCGAGAGCGAGAGCGAGGAGTACGAAGAAGAGACGACGTACGAGACGTTGGCGGGATTGGCGTACGGTCCCAAGCTGGAGATTAGGCGTTGGACGGCGACGACGACAGCGAGCGAGGAAGATGAAGACGAAGATATGGAAGGGGATGGAGAGGATGGTGGGGATTTAGATTCGGATTCGGACGCCGCTTACGGTGGTTACGCGAGCAGCTCTAGTGAAGACGAGGTGCAACGGATGAAACGTCTTCAGAATAGAGATTTGGGCTCGTGCGAAATCATCAAGCTTTCAGATGACGACAAACCACACACGGGTACGATTCGCGTCTTCAGGACGAGTCCAGACGGGAAATGGTTCGTCACGGGCGGTGACGATAAACTTATCAAGCTCTGGAGCGTCGATGGGTGGAAATGCATCCGAACCATTGCGCGAGGAAAGAAAATTTTCTCGGCGTGTTTCACACCTGATTCCGCACACTTGTTGTTTGCGGATAAATTTGGAGAAATCCACGCAGTCGCCGTCGGTTCAGATGCCGATCCCGTGCTCGTTCTGGCGCATTGCTCGACAATTATCACCGACGTTGAATGCATGGAGGGTGGACGCACTGGATACATACTTTCAGGCGATCGGGAGCACAAGACGCGCGTCAGCGTACTTCCCAAACCTGACGACCGCACTGGCTTTGAGGGATCTGCCCCTGAGATACAGTCTTTCTGTTACGGACACGACGAGTACATCTCTTGTATTCGTCCAGTGTGTCAACGACCGAAGATGACCAAATCGTGGACCTCAAAGAACACATTCATCACGGGCGGCGGGGATAGCGTCGTACGCATGTGGGATGCGGATACCGGCAAGGAAACGGACCCAAAAGGTTGCATCGAATTCCATGACGGGGAAATTTACGACATTGCGACTCGATGTGAGGGTACTCACGTGGCCGTGGCTATAGAAGGTAGAAAAACACCCGCCGTAGTCCATCTGACTGCTTTTAGGGGTACGCCAAAACTTTTCATGGTGGGTTTTGGTCCGAAGTGGGCCGAGCAGCCAGAGAGTATCAAGTTTGATAAAAACATGGTTCTGTGGGGTGGAGGCGTCCGTGAGAACGCCGATGGATCTAGAACTGCAGTTTTCATGCGTGAAGGTAAAGTGATTGATGGATTGAGCATCACACTTGGTGCGGAGGAGAGCGGCGGCACCACGATGTCGACGCAGCTCAAGAAGAAGGTGTTTTCAGACCAGGAGCGAGCCGATCGTAAGAAGAACCGCCTCGACGTGCGAATCTCGAACGAAAAGAATCGAGCGCAGGAGCAAAGTTAGGAGCAAACTCAAAGTGTAAATGATGTGCTACCGGTAATCAAATTATTAAATCATCATGGAAATCGCTTGAACTTGGAGAAATCTGGCCTACGGCCCTCCAAGAAGGCGCGCCTCCCTTCATTCCCTTCCTCAGACTGATAAAACAGTAGAGTCGCGCTACCACCTAGATCTTGTATTCCAGCTTGCCCGTCTTCCGCGGCGTTCAACGCATTTTTACACAATCGAATAGCCGTGGGTGAGTTTCTTAGAATTTCACGGCACCAGACTGCGGTCTCTATTTCCAGCTCGGCAAGAGGAACCACCGTGTTAACCAACCCCATGCGCAAGGCGTCTTGCGCATTGTAGAGTCTCGCTAAAAACCACATTTCACGAGCTTTCTTCTGGCCAATCAATCTAGCCATGTGCGTCGATCCATAGCCGGCATCAAAAGATCCCACCTTTGGTCCCGTCTGGCCGAAAACCGCGTTGTCCGCAGCAATGGTCAAGTCACAAACCATGTGAAGAATGTGTCCACCCCCGACTGCGTAGCCAGCAACCGATGCTATGACTGGCTTGGGCATCCTACGAATCTGCATTTGTAAATCTAGCACGTTTAATCTCGGTGTTTCTTCAGCGCCCCCCGCCTTTGCCTCTACGTATCCTCCGTCGCCTCTCGCGCTTTGATCACCTCCGCTGCAAAACGCGAGATCCCCTGCTCCTCGCAACACAATCACGCCAACAGACATGTCATCTCTCGCATCTTCCATGCACCATCGCATTTCCTTTACCGTACGCGGTGTGAATGCGTTTCTTCTCTCTGGTCGATTGATGGTGATGCGCGCGATACCCTCAGGAGACTTTTCGTACACGACGTCCTGCAGTTCGATCAACCTATCGTCGAGCGGCGTGCACGGCATCCACATCACCGGATCACGACTAACGTTCCCGTGCACTCTCTCGTACGAAGAGACGGTTCCAGGAACCGGGCTCGCGTACGACTCTCTCGAGAAACCGACGTCATCGTGGTCTTCAGTCTTGGCTGCGGATAAGTGTCCAGCGATGGCGCCGACACGTCGACGAGCGGCTTCGGAGTGCGACATGGGGGTCTTCCTCGGTTGAAGGTTTCGCAACCGGAACTCTCGACGACGACGATCACTGCGACGGCGCACAATGGCGGCGAGTGATTCCTGAGGTGGAGAGTCTCTATGACGGAAAGTTGGATGATGGATACATACTTAGTTTTACACGGGGGATGCCGCCATTTCCTGAGTCGCCGGCGCAGTCTTCAAACTCTGGACGGCGCTCTTCAACATCGGTTCGATGGCTGCACGCACGCGCGGAGTGGCTAATATCGCACGCGCGACATCACGCGTGGATGAGCCATTCGCCGAAGCCGGCGACACGGATCCCGGAGTACCAGCGCCCTTGGCGATTGAGTCTCTCGCTCTGGCGAATGCCTTGCAAGCTTCCGGAGCTTCATCGAGGATCTCTTGTGAAACACTCGGATCTGATGAATTTCCTATCAGTCGCTTCAGCATTTCCTGCGCCACAGCGTTAATTTTTGTCTCGGCTTGGCTTATGACTTCGGGAGCAACTTGCTTTGGGAAGAGAGCCGCCGCATACTTGCCGACAGCCTCTGAGAGCGCGGTAGAAGCCGCAGCTCCGTACCTATCGATTTCAGCGGATACGGGTGATCCATCGTTAGATGTTTTGCTCGACTCTGGTGCAAAAGCACTCGCCGGTGCCTGCACAGGAGGTGTCGATTTGTTGACAGTCGACGCTTTCTTCCGTTCTGGTACGACATCGACGGACTTGGTCACCACAATCTTTTCTTGCGGTTGCGAAGGAGTCGCCTCTGACTTGCCTTCCTCCTTTTTGATCGACTGACGTGGATGTGGCGCTGGCGGCGCAGTGTTTGCCGGCGCAGGCTGCGTGTTCTCGTCGACTGCGAGGGCATCCATGGCTGTAGACAGATTCTTCGCTTGTTGTTCAGTTTCGTGAGACTTGATGGGTTTGGATGACTTGAGAATCACCCCCTGCGGAGGTTTCGTGTCAAAAAAGACAGATAACAGCATTTTCAAAAGCCTGTAGCCATCCATGAGCACACCAGATTTTTCTTTGTGATTAGACTCAACGCCGTTCCTCTGCGATGCCCAGCTTGCCTCGGCGTTTGAGCTAAAGGCATCCTCGACCATCGCCTTGATGGTGGCGTGTAAGAATGTAGTATCTTTTTTCGGCGCATCAGCGCCACCGGAGAAAATGGAACGCACGATACAAAGCGTTTGTCTCTCGTCCAAAGCCACGTCACACACGTGCAAGCCCGAGTCAACCTGGCCAGCGACTTTTGAGTGCGCCGAAACTGTCTCTTTCGCAAAAACCCGCTCCCCACGTCTCGCCATCGACGCGCACTCGTGTTTCAACCACTTACGACAGTACAAAAAGAATAACAACGCCTCTTCGTCGTAAGACCTCTGAATAAAGGCACAGAATAACTCAGCGCAGTCGCTCCGCTTGGCCTTTCTGGCCGCCTCCGCGTTACAAATCACCTCCCACAGGTGCTTTTCAACCAAGTTTCGTACCCCGAACGTCCGTCCCCAGTACTCAAACACGAAATTGCTGAAGCTCTGTGCCTCGTCATCGTCGTCCCCGATGTCGGCGCCACGCGTCGTGGGGGTTTTTTCCTGCTCGCGCAACGCCTCTTCTTCTCTCACGCTCGGCACCCGAGTTTCCCTTCTCCCATTCTCTTCACCCCTCTCTTCGCCCTCCGTCGAACGCACCGCCGAATTCAACCCTAAGTGCGACCCCTCACCGTTTTCTCCCAAGAGTGCTCGAAGAGATTTCGCATCCTCGACGTATCTCGCGTCGTAACACGCCTCGATCTCTCGCTCCAACCAATCCAACGACCGTTCCCTCGCTCTCGCCGCGTTCTCGTCTCGCAATCGCTCCACGAAACTCCCCGCGTACCGCTCTCGCAGCGCCGATCGCAGCGCCAGAGGAGGTGGCGGAGACGCCGCCACGAGCGTTCCGGTACTCAGCGCGCGCATGCGGCCAATCTATTCCGCCGTCGGGTGAATGGCGCGCTCAACCACTTCTCAGGCCACTTCTAAACCAACTCAAGTCACCCCTGACACGACGAGTCATAAATCTAAGAAATCCTCTGTGTGAGCAAACTACAAACAGAGGAAGGAACGAACGACCCGATCGACAGACGCCGGCGGTTTCACGCGAGACGGAGGGCGCGCAACGAGGACGACGAGAACGACGTCGATGACGATGACGATGGCATCGATCGCGAGGGTATCGACGACGGCGAGGGCCCAGACGAAGACTGGGGCGACGCGAACGCAGCAAACATTAAAGACTTGGATGGATTTGAAGAGGCGAGGGAGGACGCCACCGGTGAGAAGACTGTCCGTCGAGACGAGGGCGAACGGTGGGAACTCGACCGTGTCGAGAACGTTTGAGAGTGAGTTGGCACCGCTGCGAGCGGCTGGGATCGAGGTGCATCATCTGGGGTCCAGGGTTCTCGCCGAGGGAGACTGTGCCCCGGAGGTGTGTGCTTTACAAGCTATGCTTCTTTCGGAGAAGCTTTTGACGCTGCCGAGCGGCGGCCTGCCGACGGGTTATTTCGGACCGAGCACGACGGAAGCGTTGAAACGATGGCAACGTGGGAGAGGAATTGAACCGACGGGTGTTTTTGGAGACGCGGCACGAGAAGCATATCTAGCGCAAAAGAAGAGTAAACTCTTTGAGTCGATCTTTTCGCCGACTCCGCCGAATCGCGAGTGGATGGCTGCCGAAAAGTTTGGCGCTCCAGTTCGAAGCAAAGGAGGCTGGTCAAAAGAGGCCTACTTGTCGGGTGCGGATGTATTTATCGCTAGTTTCGTGTCAGGAGTTGCCTTCACGCTCGCCATTTTCTTCCAGCACAGCGCTCGACGCAGGTGGATGGAGCTCAAGGAAGAGGATAGAGAGATTGGAAAGATGAGAACAAGGCGTGAGTTGAGCAAAACACTTATTTACGAATACATCGGTCACGTCTTTGGTCTCATTCCAAACGTAATCTTGTGGTTTCGGGATCGAATCGCCTGCGTTTTGTGGAGAAAGCGCCACGCGGCGCGCATAATCAGAGGCCACTTGAGAACGTTGCAGACGCGCGACGACGACGCTCCGGGAGTTTTCGCTTTGCGCATCGGTAATTTTCGCATCGGCTCGTGGTAAGTATGTAGTAAATGTAAGTACGAGTAGTCTAGAATTCATTCCTACGAATCAAGCAACGCCGTCGCGTGACCCCGAGACTAACAAACTGTTTCAGAAAAAAGAAGTCAGTCGCCACTCACGAACGTGCTGGCAAAGTTGACGCGGTTTGCATGCGCGATGATTCGTAAACACACATAGCATCCGCAAGCTTTTTTCGATGAAACCATCGTTGGCGCCGCGAGCATCGCTCGGCGCTCAGTGCGAGCGAGCACTGGGAGAGAATTCGCTCGAAATCATCGTGTCAGCGTTGGCTTGCGAGTGCTCTTACGATGCAGACGTGGAACGAGTTTCACAGCGACTGGCGCAACTCGAGAGCTCCATAGTTGCTCCTGCTCTTCACGCGTCGACATCAGCGGCGAGTAGAGTAGTCCAAAGGGTCTTTCATCCAACCACCGGCGCCCCAAGATATTTTGAGGGAGTGGAACTCAGCAATGAAGGATCGACCTCGCGAGCGCTCGTGCTCGAGACGCGAGATGCGTACTATTATTCATTTGGTGGTACTCAAACCACTCGTGATTTGATATCAGACGCCAACTACTGGTTGACACAGCTTCCCGCGCCGGCGGTTGAAAATACACCTGAAGTGAGTGGGATTCGAGTGCACCGTGGCTTCCTCGTACGCGCGGAGTCCGTGGCGATAGCTACGATGTACGAGAAAGCACGTAGAGCAGGTAAGCGCCTCATCATGTGCGGGCACTCCCTTGGCGGTGCTACCGCAGCGCTCGCTACGATAATGTTTCTCAAGAGGGAACCAGAAGCAGCGTCTCGTAAGTGCGTCAGATGTGTAACTTTCGCGTCTCCGCCGTTAGGCAACGCGGCTCTGAGTCGCTTGATAAAAGATCAAGACTGGTGTTCAGTTTTCACGAACATCTGCGCTCCAGAAGATCGTATTTCAAAGTTGCTGCTTTCCAGGCCTGGTTACGTACATTTTGTTTCACCAAAGCTGATACAGGAAGATGGTCAGATTACGAACAGCAGGAATGAAAAGATAACCGACGAGGACCCCGATAGCGGTGCTCAGAAATCACAAAAAGACGCCAGCGCGTCGATCATGCAACCCCGAAGCGTGGTCTACGTTCACGCCATGAAGACGTACCGAGAACGATTACTACGAACACTCATGTCAGCCGTTCCATCCGTCAAGCCAGAGAGTTTCAGCGGTCAGATGCCTCGACCGATACCCATCATCACGCGATTAGGTCCATCGCCATCTTTGAATCGCGCGATTGGAGTACTTTCAAGAGATGGAACAAGCGTTACAGTACTTGTGCGTGGCAACAATATTGATACCCTGACGTGCTCCCGTACGAGAGCGGAAGTGAAGGGATGGCCTTGCGGCACTAAGTCTCGCGTATTGTCAAACGATGCGCTTATGATTTATGTAGCGAGCCCGGTTTTGCATGGTGCACCGTTACCGAGCGACAAGATATGCTCTCCGGCGGAGCACGGCACGTGGATGCCTCTTGTTGTCGGCGCTGGCGGTGCCTTTTCCATGGACTTTGTCAACGTGCTCGTGGTCCCGAGGAATGTAGTGCTGATCCGGACTAGCAACGATACGGCGTTCGATGAGTCAAAAACATACCTTAATCGGAAATTCCCAGCTGTCAGCATCGATGAGCTCAACGTAAAGAGAAATGTGCTCGATGGCTATATCGAGAGACTCAAGGGGAGTGTCTGCGTACATCAAGGAGAAGGAGAGGGTGAAATCGTGGTGCGACTAGGTGGTAAGCGCGAGAAAGGGGAGCATGAAGTCATCCAAAAGTCTGATGCGCGCGCCCTTGAAAAGTCGATTCGCTCTGCCTTGTTAGCGAGCGAAGTCGACGCTCTGGAGAGCTCCTTTGCGACGCCCATCAGAGCAAGAATGTAAGTGTACGCATGCAAACGTCAATTTAGAAACAATAGCCGTCTAGAATTTATATGTTACAGTTTTTAAACAGTCACTCTATGCCGAGCGCGTCCGAGAGAGCGGTTGACGCAAAATCCTTGACACAGAGAACGCAGCCAACTTCGGCTAGAGCCGACTCAGCTTGACTGGACATGATCCCAACAGTCGGGATATTCGCTGCAACGGCCGCGCGAGCCCCCGCAGGGCTATCTTCAAACGCCAAACAACACTCAGGCGAATTTTCACATCCGATTCGCCGTAAACCTTCGAGGTATGGCTCTGGATCAGGCTTGGACTTCTTACATTCACCCCCGATGACGAGTCGAGCGCCACCAAAATAATCAGCCAAACCCAGTCTTTTGAGCATCGCTTCGGCGTTTGCGCGCGGTGCATTCGTGACGACAATCGTTTGAACCCCGTTTGCGTCGAGAATGTCTAAGAGAGCCGTTAGCCCGGCGGCCCGATCCAGCTTTTCTCGCTCCAACGCCTGACGAAAGGCGAGTTCCTTCTCATCCGCCATCTTTTCTCGCTCCTCTATCGTCTTTGTCGGGTAAGCTCGGGCGAAAATATCCGCGTTCGCTCCTCCCGCAATGTTCGCCTTGAAGTAATCGTGCGTCAAGCCATCCGGCAGCACGCCAGTCCTCCGCAAGAGCTCGTCAAAGACTTTGAAGTGCACAGGGTCGCTATCGCACAGCGTTCCGTCGAGGTCGAACAGCGCCCCTCTCAGCTTTGCGAGCGGCGGCACGGCGCCTCCGCGCGCGGTCGCCCCGTTCGCATCAGTTCCCATCGTGCGAGTTCGAGAGATGACTCGACGCCTGTTCACCGACGCTGAGACGAGACGAGAGAGACGGCCGGCGCCTGAACGAGGCGACATAAAGTGTCGCGCGTGTGTGTGCGTGGGTGTGTGTGCGTGTCCCCGAAAGGAATGCCGCGTCCGGGTAACATAAGGAAGAAGCGAGCGCCGTCTCCGGAGTCTGATTCTGAGAATGGCGATGATGATCGCGATACCGCCACGGCGCTCGAGCGCGCGCGCGCCGCGCAGGCACAGCGAGCGCGAGCCAAAGGTTTAGATGTCGGGACGCTCATTTCGGGCAAAGCGTCCAAGGATGACACCAAGCCCGCCGGTAAAGAAGCAGAGGACGCCCCTGGGTCCACGAAAGAGTTGAGAATGTTGGGTACGAACTCTGCGTTTGCGTCTGCTGGCGTGGTGTTGGCCGGACAAGAGATGGTCCGGGATGAGGGAGCTGGCGAAGGCGGAGCCTACGGTTTGCGGACGGCCGAAGAGGCGAGAGCTAAAGCTTACGTGGAAGAAGAACTCCGTCGACGTCGCGGAGAATTAGTTGATGGTGACGGACCAGATAGTCTAGTAGATGGAAGTGCGGCGAGGAACGCTGGTAACGATAACCGCGGGGCAGAGTCATGGCTCACTGCAATCGAGGAAGTGGACGTCGCACCAGAACGACGTTTGCAAAACATTGAAGAGACGGAGCGCGCAAAGCGGGCCATGCTTGAGGGTAAAAGAATTGGTGGTTTGGGCGAATTTGAAACGCTAAAACCAAGTCATTTAGAGGTGAAAGAATCGAAGAAGAAGCCACCACCGAGTGCCACAGCTCTTGCTCGAGCGCAGTTCGCGGTAGGCTTTGGATCGAAACGCGAACGTCAGCAAGCCAATCCAGACTCGAACAATCAATTGAAGAAGAAGTTCTTCAAGAAGAAGAAACATAAGCGTTAGTTGAAGAGGATGTTCTAGCTCATGTGTTTTGCGCGTAATATTGCATCGAAATCGATGAAACCACGCACATTTGTAATCTAGAAAGGATGACAACCCAAAAGACTAGACACTTAAAGAGAAAGTTTGTCCTCGACCTCACTCTTCGAAGCTTCTCGGGACCGTGGTCATCGTCATCGTCATCGTCACGGCGAGTGACGTGTACACGCACGTACAGAATTCACACCTTATCTCAGCTTCGATCCACGCTCGTTCGAGCCGCTACAGCAGACGTGAGAGCGAGCGTAAGATACCAGGCGACGTCATCATCGCTTTTTAATCACGTCAGCACCTTTCCTGGGAGTCGTCCTCCGCGAGCAGGCTTCTCAGGACGGGTCAAGTCGGCGAATAACGATTCACACGCGTCTGAGAACTTGATTAGTGGAGTAGACATGCGCACTCGGGTCATCGTCTGGTTCAGGAATGATCTGCGTCTCTTGGACAACGCAGTCGTCGCTCGCGCTGCGACGCTTTATGGTCAGTCAAGCGCAACGACAGAGGTGCTACCGGTATACGTCTTTGATGAGACATATTTCAAGGCATCGAAACGTGGAATGTCTCGATTCGGTGCTGGTAGAGCAAAGTTCACGCTCGAATGCGTCGCTGACCTCAAAAAGTCATTGAATGTGATTGGTAGTGACCTTTTGGTTCGCTGCGGTAAGACGGAGGATGTCTTCACAGAGCTATTACTGACTGGTGAGAATACAAAAACAGTCATTCTCACTCAGACTGAAGTAACGAGCGAAGAGACCGATATGGATCAAATGATTGAGAAGTTGGCAAAAGATAAAGCTGGCAGAGATGGTGGCTCTGTCTCTATGGAGCGTCTGTGGGGATCGACTTTGTATCACATTGACGATCTTCCTTTCAACGCGAACGACGGACTCAATGATTTGCCTGATGTCTTCACGCCGTTCCGTAACAAGGTGGAATCTAAGTGTGCGGTTAGATCGATAATTCCTGCGCCGCAAGCGAACGCTCTCGGCGCAGTGCCAGCAGTAGACCAAATGGAGAAGATGCCAACGCCGAGCGACCTGCCATTCTCTTCACAAGACTTGGCTGCGTCATGCGATGACTTGATCAAGCGCGGCCATGATGAGCGTGCTGTTTTGAATTTCATAGGTGGCGAGTCTCACGCTTTGGCACGCGTGAAATACTATATCTGGGATTCAGATTTGCTAGCGACGTACTTTGAAACTCGGAATGGTATGCTGGGTGGCGATTACAGTACCAAACTGGCTCCGTGGCTGGCTCTCGGCTGCGTATCTCCTCGATTTGTCGTCAGTGAGATTCGTCGATATGAAAGCGAACGTGTCGAAAACAAGAGTACGTATTGGGTGATTTTCGAACTCATCTGGAGAGACTTCTTCAAATTCTTTGCTTTGAAGCACGGCAATAGCATTTTCCATCTGGACGGCACAGCCGGTCGACGTGCGTCTTGGAAGCAAGATTCTAAAATTTTAGAGGCGTGGAAAACTGGTAGCACCGGGTATCCTCTGATTGACGCTAACATGCGCGAACTGGCTGCGACGGGCTTCATGTCGAATCGGGGTCGTCAGAATGTTGCGTCATGGCTAGCTCTCGATGCCGGTATTGACTGGCGACACGGAGCTGATTGGTTCGAGCACCATCTCCTCGACTATGACACTGCATCCAACTGGGGCAATTGGTGCGCCGCCGCTGGAATGACTGGCGGTAGAATCAATCGCTTTAACATTGCCAAGCAGACGAAGGATTACGACCCGCAGGGCGAGTACATCAAGACGTGGTGTCCGGAACTCGCTCAAGTGCCGGCTGCCTACATCGCTGACCCGAATCAAGCGCCGCGCGATCTCCGTGATCGCCTTAATTTGGACTATCCCAACAAAATTCAACTCCCGTACCGAGACTACACGGCTATGGGTTCGCCGCCGGGAGGCATCGGCGGCCGTGGCGGCAGAGGCGCAAGAGGCGCAAGAGGTGGCAGAGGTGGAAGATCATCAAAGCACAAACAAAATGCCCGCGGTGCGCACGCATCGAGCGTCTACGATGCTGTGTATGGATGATTCACTCGCATAAAGGGTAGTGCTACCATCAACTCGCTCAAGCGTAGAATACTTCATATTTGTGTGCGTCTGACTGCCAAGCCACCCGTCGATGTCGAATCGACGCGCACGGTATCGGCATTCACATCGGAGGCGCAAACCATCCGCATAGAATGAGTCGCAAGGTTTTAGCTTGGCGATTTTACATCGATGTAGCGACATAAAGAATAATTACAACCACCAACACCACCACCACTACCAGAAACGGAATCATTTGAGAAGAACAAGGGGTGCTTTTTCATTCATGATGGACACTTTTGTCCAAATGTGACAGTTTTCCAACGAGAAAATCTGTTTGGGAGTCCACACATCGACGCACGTCACGCGGCTCGGTTCGTTCGACAGACGGCGCGTGACGGAACATATCACAACGAAGGCTGCAGTGGGGGCGATCACGACCACGACGTATTTACGACCACGACGTATCACATTTATTCACGACGACGCATTTGTCTCGAGTGAAGGATGAGGTGCCAACACGACGTTGGTGGAGAGGATCCGTATTGTCCGGAGATTGAGAGCGCCGCGGGCGATGGAAATCTGAGACGTTTGCGACGTTTGTACGAGCGCGGATGTCCATTGGATGCACGCACGTGTACTCGTGCCGCCTTACGTGGTCAGCTTGAATGCTTGAAGTACGCATACGAGCACGGGTGTCCGTGGGATGATTGGGCGTGTTTTTATGCCGCCGAACATGGTCATCTTGAATGCTTGAAGTACCTGCACGAGAATGGGTGTCCATTGGATAAACAAACGTGTCACAGTGCCGCCTTAAATGGTCATCTTGAATGCTTGAAGTACCTGCACGAGAATGGGTGTCCGTGGAATGCATACACGTGTACTCGTACCGCCGAACGTGGTCAGCTTGAATGCTTGAAGTACCTGCACGAGAATGGGTGTCCGTGGGATGCACGCACGTGTACTCGTGCCGCCGAACATGGTCATCTTAAATGCTTGAAGTACGCATACGAGCACGGGTGTCCGTGGGATGTATACACGTGTATTCGTGCCGCCGAACATGGTCATCTTGAATGCTTGAAGTACCTGCACGAGAATGGGTGTCCGTGGGATGTATACACGTGTACTTATGCCGCCGAACATGGTCATCTTGAATGCTTGAAGTACCTTCACGAGAATGGGTGTCCGTGGGATGCACGCACGTGTCA